>Ga0315289_10005811_pt1 | contig 18169 bp, 10 predicted proteins | sample YL17G11_40_MG_FD_203452 | JGI IMG/M metagenome (GOLD analysis project Ga0315289, IMG submission 203452) | Sediment microbial communities from Yellowstone Lake, YNP, Wyoming, USA - YL17G11_40 | ecosystem: Environmental > Aquatic > Freshwater > Lake > Sediment | place: USA: Wyoming | collected... | reverse complement strand
TCAAGGCTCAAAGCCGATTATAGAAGGCATCGCGGGCTTACTCAAAAGCATAAAATTCATTACCTAAAATGGTATTGTTTTTTTAAAAACAGCAACACTTTTTAAGTATTATGCCCGCAATGACATTTACCCGAGCGACTCCGAAAACTATCCCTTCATCATCTAATCTTCCTCTTTTATTGCCACCAGCGAAATGCCATTTTGGTTGGCCTTTTTAACCACTTTCTCTCTATCCAATAGTATTGTACTGCGGGCACTAAAGGCCAGTACCTTTGCTTTAGCCGCTTTCAATACCTCTATTGTCCTCTCACCAATAATGGGAAGGTCAAATCTCCTATCCTGTTGTGGTTTACTTACCTTCACTACCACAACATCTCCTTTGCCTAACTTCCCTCCCCTCTTTATGGTAAGGTCTGTTCCCTCCATTCCTTCCACTGCTAAAACGGCCTGATCCTTCACTACAACTGTCTGCCCGATGTCAAGGCCAGCGATTTCTTTAGCCATCTTGTGACCAAACTCGATATCTCTCCACTCCTTCTGGGTGGGTTTCCGACGGGTTAAAATACCGGGAGAGGGTAAAAGGTGGGAAAGGTAGGTAGCTGAATCTATTAGTTCTATTCCCTCCCTCGATAGCTCATCAGCTACTGCTCCCAGTAGAGAATTAGCCTTCTTATCCTGCACTCCAGCCAAAAGGGCCATAGCTCTTGCGTCCAGCTTTACCTGACTGAACAGGCGAGTGTGTCTAACCTGCCCCGCCATCACTGCTCTGGTTATCTCCTCCCTCTTACAAATCTCAATCAGGTCACCCAACTCTCCTAAATCGACCCAGTGGATTCTATCTACCAAATTCTCCAGGCTGGGACTCGTCTCCTTCTTTATTGCCAGGGCGACTACTTCTACTCCTTGTTTCTTCGCTTCTTGTGCAAAAATCAAAGGAAATCTCCCATTACCAGCAATCAATCCAATCTTTCTATTCACTATCTTCATTCTTTGCAGATTCCCCTTTCCGATTCTTTAATAAAGGAGATTAAATGGAGCAGCTCATCCGACATATTCGGTTCCTTCTCCAAAACTTTCAAAGCCTGTGTAGTGTTTAACTTCGAGCGGAAGAGAACCTTATAAGCTCTCTTTAGCTGGGCCTTAACATGCTTTGGGAAATTGTTCCTTTGCAACCCTACTGTATTCAGTCCAAAAATTCTAATCGGTGTCCCCGCTGCCATACAATAGGGAGGCACGTCTTTGGCTGCCCGGGAACCGCCACCCACAATAGCCAATGTCCCAATGCGGACAAACTGATGGACTGGGGTCAGCCCTCCTACGATAGCCTTATCCTCAATCACTACGTGACCTGCCAGAGTAGCTACGTTAGCTAAGATTACGTTAGAGCCAATGACACAATCGTGAGCAATGTGAGCATATGCCATTATGAGATTGTTATCTCCAATTGTTGTTGCTCCTGAAGAACCTGTTCCTAAGTTGATAGTTACATACTCCCTGATAATGTTGTTATCACCAATTACAACTCTCGTTTCTTCTCCCTTAAACTTTAAGTCTTGTGGCAAATTCCCAATTATGGCTCCTGTCCATAGCTGACAATTTTCACCAATTTGAGTATCTCCATCGATTACTACACGAGCTCCAATCCTGGTCCCCTTTCCAATCTTTACATCTGGTCCGATAATTGCAAATGGACCAACCTCTACATCTTCTCCAATTACTGCATCCGGATGAACTAAGGCTGTTTTGTGAATGTTCATATTTCCTCCAAAAGCGAATAATATATTTTTCAATCTACCGGTCTACCAAGGAGAACATAAATTCGGCCTCAGCCACCAATTCATTCCTAACATATGCCTTACCTTGAATCTTTCCTCCTCTCACCCGGGCACGAGTAACTTCTACTGCGAGCTGTAGCTGGTCTCCCGGAAAGACAGGCTTACGAAATTTAACCTCCCTAATCGCCATAAAATAGGGGAGTTTCTTTCTGAGTTCTGAGCGGGCCAAGAAGAGAACGCAGGAAGTCTGTGCCATCGATTCTACAATTAGAACACCTGGCATAATCGGATAGTTAGGAAAATGCCCTCTGAAGTACTCTTCATTAATAGTTAAATTCTTGAATCCCACGGCTTTCGTCATATCCTCTGACATTATTATTTTGTCTACAAATAGGAAAGGAGGACGGTGGGGAATTATACTCTGAATCTCTTCCAAGCCTAAAACTTTTCCTGCGAATTCCTCCTCCTTAAAAATCCTACTCGCTTGACTACCAGCAGATTTATCCGAGAGTTTACCTAACTTTCTAGTTAAAGCAATGTTAGCAGCATGTCCACACCGTATAGCAATAATGTGTGCCTTTAGAGGTTTTCCTATCAAATAGACATCTCCTATTAAATCGAGTATCTTGTGGCGGACAAATTCATCCGGAAATCTGAGGTCTTTATTATGAATGCCATTCTGTCCAATTACTACCGCGTTCTCTAAACTCCCCCCTCGAGCTAACCCTCGGCGCTTCAGAGACTCGATTTCATGCTCAAAACAGTATGTTCTGGCTGGAGCAATCTCCTTTTCGAAAATTTCTTTGGTTATGGTAAACGAGCCATATTGACTTTTTAGAATGTGGTGTTTGTAATCGATGGTAGTGGACACTTTAAATTCATCCGATGGCAAAACGACCAGATGGACATCTCCATCGGAAAACTCGACAGGTTCAGTTATCTCAAAGTAGTCTTTTTCAACATTCTGTTCTTCCCAACCAGCCTTCTCCAGAGTCTCCACAAAAGGAAGCCCGCTACCATCAGCCACAGGTGGCTCATCAGCATTCACTTCAACGATGAGATTATCTATACCCAGACCGCATAGAGTAGCCATAATATGCTCTACCGTCTGGATCTGGAAACTACCATTGCCCAGAGTAGTCCCACGTGCTACACTTATAACGTTCTTTATGTTAGCTTCAACTCCCGGCTTACCCGGTAAATCTGACCTCACAAATTTTATTCCCGAATTGGGTGGTGCTGGCTTGAAGGTCACTGAAGTTATGTTCCCGGTGTGCAAACCTATTCCAGAATAAGTGCTCTCCCTTTTTACGGTCCTCTGTAAATCCATAATTTCCTCCATTTTTGCACGGTTAAAACCGTGCCTACAAATTTCCCTCCCATTGTAGGCACAGATTCAATCTGTGCAAAACCTAATGGCGATCACTCTGCAGCTACATTCCTAAAGGGCAAATGACTTGGTCCTTCACTTTATTTTTTCTTTCAATTCCTCTATTTCTTTCTTCAATTCCTTTATCTGTTCGAACAATTTCGGCAATCTAAATAATTGAGCATTCATCCTTTGGGCTATCCTATGTTCCCGGGCAGGATAGCCAGAAACAGTCGTATTGGCTGGCACACTTTTCGTAACCCCCGCCTGCGCACCAACAATCGCATTATCGCCAACGGTAATATGGCCAACAAGGCCTGCCTGGCCAGCCAGGATTACATTATCACCTATCACAGTACTGCCCGAGATACCCACCTGAGAAACTATAAGACAGTTTTTGCCTATTATAACATTGTGTCCAATCTGGACAAGATTATCAATTTTCGTCCCTTCCCCTATAACGGTTTTACCAAGAGTCGCTCGGTCGATAGTAACATTTGCTCCAATTTCTACGCCATTTCTAATTTCCACAGTTCCTGCCTGGGGAATCTTATGGTGCTTTCCCTTTTCAGTCGCATAACCAAACCCATCTGAACCAATAACTGCACCCGGGTGAATAATTACATTATCGCCTATAATAACTTCTTCCCTCACTGTAACATTTGAATAGATTAGCCCATCCTTGCCAATCATAGCCTTATCTCCAATGTAGGTCCCCGGAAAAATTACCGTCCTATCTCCGATCACCACACCATTTTCCACAACCACATAAGCTCCAATCGCAACATCCTTCCCCAATTTTACTCCCTGGCCAAGAATGCTGGTCTTGTCTATTCCAGTGGGTAGTTTTCTGGGGGTAACCAATACCTTCATTACCTGGGCAAAAGCCAAATAGGGATTCTTTGTCCGTATCGAAGGAATTTCAGGTAGCTCAACTTCCTCACCGATAATAATGGCTGAAGCCTTAGTCTTTGATACTTGATTCCTGTATCTAGAACTTGCCAGGAATGTAATCTCACCTTTCTCTGCTTCTGTCAGACTACCCACTCCTTCAATCACTATTTCGCCATCTCCGGAGAGTTGACCGCCAACAAGTTCCGCGATCTTCCCTAAAGTCATTCCCATTAACCCACCCGCGTTAAACAAATTCTTCCTTATGGAGTCCTTGCGAATCGTGTAGGGGCGACCGAAATTTATCCCGATGTATCGGGATGGTCGCCCGAACCTCCCTTTCGGGAGGACTCCAAACCTTTCTACATCCTAACTGTAGCAGCAAAGCGTAAGAGGCTGTGTCGCAACCCCCTTTTGTCATTGCGGGCGACCGTAGGGAGCGTGGCAATCTCGTCGATATTATTCCCTATTCAAGAAATGCCTCGCCCTAATGCGAGGGAATTTGGTGTAGCGAGCATTAGAATTTTTAGCCAAAAATCGAAGACGACCTATGCCCCTAATATGAGGGTATTTGATGTAGCCTGAGGATGAAAGAATAGTTTGAGGAGCTTCAATTCCGCGTCGTTGCGACCCCCATTGTTTGCTTGTGCAAACAAGCATTGGGGGGAAGCAATCTCGAGATTGCCACGGCTCCGCCTCGCAATGACATCTAACCGAGCGACTCCGAAAACTATCCTTTCATCCTGAGGGCGACCATCCCGATACATCGGGATAAATTTCGGTCGCCCCTACGCGGCCTGAGATTTTTGGCGGTGCTCAAAGAGCAAAAAATTGTTAGCGAGCGAACCAAATCCCGAGCATATTCCTACTCACCTAAATTCAACTTCTTTATGACCTTTTCCGTAAGGTCATTCTCCATTTCGCTATATAAGACATTTTTCTTGTCCAGCACGATAGCATAACCCTCAGCCCGAGCAATCTCCCTAACCACATCGTAAATCTTTCCTAAGACCTGATGGGTTATCTCTTTCTCAAGCCTGGTCAATTCGTCTTTCATCTTCTCCACTGTCTCAGTAAGTTTTTCCTTCTTTAGTTTAATTACTTCTTCAGGAAGTGGTTTCGTTACAACTGGGGCAGTAGAAATTTCCACCTTCTCTTCTCCCACCAATCCCGTGATGGGTACTGACTCTACCGTTTCCGTTTTCTTGCTGGCAACTTCCAAATCTTTTATCTCCTTTTCCAGTCTGTCTATCTCGCTTCTCCTCGTCTCAATCTCTGCCTCCATCTTCTTTTTCACTTGTTTAGTGCTTTTATATTCATCAAAGACTCTCTCTATGTCTACATAGGCGATTCTTTCTGAAGAGAGCATTACTGCTTTTACGCTGGGAGGTGAGAACGGAAGAAAGTATAAAAGAGAAAAAACAAAAAAGAAACGCGCTATTCTTTTCATAATAAACTCTCCATCCTTTCCGTCACCTTAGAAAGTCTGTCCAATTGTGAAATACCACTGGGATTTGTCTTCCCACGGTTTATGATTTAGTCCATATCCCCAATCGAGACGGACAGGGAAAATAGGAGTCTTAAACCGGATTCCTGCTCCTATCCCAACCTTCAATTGATTATCTCCTGAGCCTATGGTAAAGTTAACATCCCCCTTCTTCCAGCTTCCTCCCATATCAAGGAAGACTGCTCCCTGCAAAACAGTGTGACCTTTCTCCATAACTATGGGAAACTTATATTCTACATTGCTTACGAACATCGTCACTCCTCCCTCGTCAGGTCCGATCTCACCCCTATAGTCATAGCCCCTTACGCTGTCAGCTCCACCCACATAGAACCGTTCATAAATCGGCACTCCTGTAGAGTGAGGAAAACTACTAGCAACCCCATACCTCAATTGAATCGCCAGAACAAAACGCCAGAATGTGGGGAAAAACCAGCTACTGGAGATAAAAGTCTTGACGAAATCCGTATCCCCTCCCAGGATACCTCCAGATACTTGCAAAGAGATAGAATTCTGAGAACCTCTGGAAGCATCAAATATATTATCCCTGCTATCTCTTGTTAGATAGGTGGTAAAACTACTGCTATCCTTTGTTCCTTCCTCACTTTTGTATAGAGGTGCATTGTATATTTTTACCCGTTCATAAGCGTAGGTGAAATAGAGGCTGAGAATATCTGATAGATGGGGACCTATTCTAATATCTCCACCAGTTCTCTTCTCTTCATAGTAGTCTCTGTCTCTATCTGTATCGAAAACATCGATACCAAAAAGGACATGCCTTCCCAGAAACCATGGTTCAGTAAAACTGAGTTGATAATTGGTCTTCTTCTTACCAAACTCCAGCATCAAATCCACTCTCTGCCCTCTGCCCAAAAGGTTGCTCTGCGTAATCTGAAAGGTGCCTACAAGCCCGTCTTGCGAGCTGTATCCTGCTCCCATACTGAGCAATCCTGTCCTTTGCTCGGTTATCTCACATATCAGGTCTGCTTTATAAGGGTCATCAGTTTCACCGATCTCAATTCCGACATCTGAAAAAAAACCCAGGTTATATAACTTTTCCTGTGTCCGCCTTATCTTTTTTACATTGAACGGATTTCCTTCTTTTACGAGAAATTCCCGTCTAATTACATAGTCTTTAGTAATGACATTCCCTTCTAACAAAATTCGGTCAACATAGACTATCCCGTTCTCATTTATAGAGATTGAGATGTTTACTACCTTTCTCTCGTCATCGGTAGAGTATTCTGGATTGGAACGCATCAGGATATAGCCTTTTTCTGCATAGCGTTCCTGAATATTAAAGAGACTCTCTTCGAACTTTGCCTGATTAAAAATCTCTCCTTGTTTCACTTCCAAGTCTCTTTTCAGCTCCTCTGTGGCAAACACGTCGTTACCTTGAAATCGTATATCTCCCACTATATACTTCAGGCCTTCATAAACAAACAGCGTGACAAAGATCTGCGTTTTCTCCTCATTATAGGTAACGATAGGGGTTCCCAGATGAACCTTGAGGAACCCTCTTTCTTTGTAGTAAGCTTCTATTGTCTTTAGGTCGTCATCCAGTACTTCCTTTTTAAAAAACTTTTTTCTTTTAGTCTGTAATTTCTTGTTTATCTTTTTTGTTTCAAATGCCTCCACCCCAATTAGATTGACTTTCCCTATCCTGATCTGTTTGCCTTCTGTAATAAAGAAAGTCACTATCACCATTCCACTCTTCTCATCTTCCGTTGTATAAGGCTCCACTTTTACATCTGCATAACCCTTCTCTTTATAGAGGGTAACAATCTTTTCAGCATCCTCTTGCATTTTCCTGTTATCAAAAGGTTGTTTCTCTTTTAACTCTATTTCTTTCTCCAATTTGCTATTAGAGAACTTTTTATTTCCTTTAAATTCTATCCGTTTAATCAGAGGCTTCTCAGTTACCACATAGGTAACCTTTACTCCTGCCTCAACATCAGAGACTTCAATTGTAATATTCTCAAAGAACCCAAGTTCATATATATTTTGCAAACCCTCGCTTACCGCTTCTTCTGAATATTCATCACCCTTTTTTATCCCCAGAGTCTTCAATATCTTCTTAGTTTCCACATTTTTATTTCCAGTTATTTCGATTTCTCTTATCTTTACAGGTTCGGAAAAGAGATAACCTGAAAGAAGAAATATAAAGAAAAAAAATAGAACTGTAAGTTTTCTCTTCATCGGATTCAATCGATTATTTAGCATATTTTTATTATAATATCAAATTCCCCTAGAAAAGTAAATATTTAAAACCAACCCAATTTATGGCACAACCCCCTCACCTTAAATCCTCTCCCCCAAGGGGAGAGGGACAGGCCTGCCCGTGCCTGGCACGAGCCACGGCCAGGGGTGAGGGGAAATTAGACTAAAACCTTATCTGTCTTTCGATTCCGAAATATCTCTCCTGTTCTCCCACTTTACCTCTCAAAGAGATCCCTCTCTTAAGTCTATATAACAACTCCACTTCATGCCGCAATTCCAACTTATTCAACAATCCTTCGTCGAATTGCAGCTTGTAACCCAAGTATAACTCATTGGATAGATACTTTCCCAAAGTTATTTCCGTACCCTCCAAAAGGCTGCTTCTTGCCTCTCCTTTACTGGCTTCGAGAGAACTCAATCTCTCCCCTGTCTTCTGAGCAAGGTTAGTGTCAACCTTAACCACATCTACCAAACCAGTCGATCTCAGAATCGACTTGATCAAGGGGCTGGCCAGGCTACTATCGATTAACTTCAAGAGTTCCTTCCTCAACAAAGCGTTCCCCTCTTGCGTAGAGAACCTCAAAGAATCCAAACCAGTAGCCTTAACCAGTGCTTCCTGCTCAGTCATTTCAGGATCACTTCTGGAAGTAAATTTTGGCTTAACCCTTCCCCATTTTCCCCTCTCTACCACTAACATAATGGTATCGCCTTTGATAGGACACTCCGCCCTAGCCTCTAAAAAGAGCTCATCATTTATACATTCCACCGCGGCCTCTTTCACCGTGAAGGTAGCTCCCAGATAACTTATCTCTCCTTTAACAGCTGTAATAGCTCCATTGACTGTCAAGTCCTTAGTTGGGCGGGTAAGCTTCATATCTCCTTGTACCTGGACTTCAGCAAATCTATTCTCATACCAGGTATTTTTGCCAGCTTTAATCTCCAAATTCCAAACCGCAGGCTTCAGAAAATCTAAATTTAAAGCCTTCGTATCCTCGGCTCTGGGAGGATAAGTAAAATGGGTATTTTCCAATTCAATTGCTCCCTCTACGTTATACAACTGACAAGTTCCATATGCTCGGATTTTCCCTTTCAACTCGAGAGAACAAGGAACCTCAGACAGGAGACGACCAAAAAATGAACTCTGAGGTATCTTCAGAAAAGGTATCTTAAGAGGAATCCCATAGTACTTCGTATTCTCAAAGGTAACATCAAACTTATCTGGCATCCAGCCAGCCAAAATTACCTTTCCTTTAAAGTCTATTTCTCCTTTTTCTATCCTGCCATTAATTCGGTTAATAACTATGTTACTATCCTTAACGGAAATATCGCAGGTCAAATCATCTATCCTCTTAAATACTTCTCGGCCGTATAGAGTAGATTTATTTATACGAAGATATCCATTCATAAGGGGCTTCTCTCGAGTCCCTGTAATATGAAGGGAAGCCTCGAGTTCGCCTTTAGCATCACTTATTTCTCTCGAGAGAACACGTAATACACTCGCCTCACTATCAAGCATTTCTAAAGAGAAGTCTATTCCTCTACCATCTTTGCCCTCTTTCGGATAAGGAATAGTTCCCCAGCATCTAACATTATATTCTCCTTTCTTATTTAATATGAATTCCTGTAGACTTACACTCTCGCCATCTGCTTTGAAAAGAGCGTTGAAATTATCAAATAGAAGATTTCCTATCGAACCATCGGTGACATCTATTCTCCCTTGCATAAATATAGAATCATAGCTCTTTTCCTTCTCTCCTTCTATCGAAGTCCGGCTGAGCCTGAGGTCAAACCCACTGTTTCCTTCCAGTGGAGTCCTCACATTTAGCAGTTCCCCTATGACGCTGAGAGGAATTCTTCCCTTTCCTCCCCGAACAGTTAGATCGATCGGTCCAGAAAGGTCAGCATTCCCATTAATAGCTATGAGTCTATCTTTGCCTTGGAAAAGTTCAAGTAGCTTTACATTGAAGCTATCCAGGCGTTCGAAGTCTATCTCTCCCAAGAGCTGAAAGGTCTCTTTACCAACAGGCAGGAAAAACAGCTTTCTATCTCCATAAGAAAGCTTCAATTTTAGGGTTTCAAAATTGTGACGATTCACCCACAGCTCCCTCGTGGTGAGCATGAGCTCCAGGACAGGGGAGTTCGACGAGAAATTGGCAGTTCCACTCAATTCTGCGCCGCCAAAAATAGACAATTTTGCGAAATTTATGTTGCGAAATTCACTAAGGAGCGAAAAATTGACTAACTTCTTAGACAAGGAAAATCGAATTCTGCTTTCTGGATTAAGTCGGAAGAGACTCTCTCCAAAACCTGCCGAAAAAGAATCGAAGACTAATTCTATCCTTTCATCTTCCTCCCCGAGGGCCTTTTCAACCCTGAAGCCTGTTTTAATCTTGTTCACCTGGAAACTATTTACTCCACTATTTTGCAATTCTAATTCCACTTTTAAGTGCGGATTAGCAAAAGCGCCCCGAAGCTGAACATTTCCGTTAACTTCTCCAAAAGTCTTCAAATTTCTATCCTGAAATAAACTTTGCAATCCACTCAAGTCGAGGCGTTCCAACGCGACATTAATTTCCAGGGGCTCAAGTTTATTGAAATCTATCTTACCCTTGGCTATGGCTGTGCCCTGTGGAGCAAATTTCAATTCTGCCAATTCTAAATTAATTTCCCTTTGACTATAATTAAATACCGACTTAAACAAGAAACTTGTACTCGAAAAAACTCCCCGGTCTATATCCAAATAGACATTGATTTGAGGATTCTCTAAACGGCCGTTAAAGAGAATTTTACCATATAAGTTTCCCGTTATCTTATTAAGTAAGGATTTCTCTCCCCCCGTTCCAAATATCAAACGGATAAAATGTTGAACTTTCGTGGTATTCACTTCTATGCCACCTGTCATGGTTTTCTCTTTATCCAACTCAACAGTGAAGTCGCCTTTCCAATCACTCCCGCAATGAAAAGAAGAAAGATGGGCAAGTTTTCTATTCAGGGATAGATCCGCAGCAATTGGTTCCAATGGTTCTCCGTTATATATGAAATCCTTACCTGAAAAGGAACCAGCAATTTCCCAGTCTTTTTCCCAGACCAATTTCCCTTGAAAATTGAGACTGCCACTGACTCTATTCTCCCCCGAAGGTCTCCAAGATGCAGCCGTCTTCCCTTTAGAGTCCTCGTCCGTTTTAGCCTGTTTCCCAGAGGAAAAATTTACTGGATAATTTCGCCATTCGGTATTCACAATTATTATATTCTGAGTACCCTTTCTCATTCCCATTTGGGCAGAACCTGTTACCTTCCCATTCCCGGTTGAAAAGTGAAATTTATCCAGACTCAGTCCCTGCTCGGTTGTCTTAAACCCAAAAGCCAATTCGTCAAAAGAGATCCGGCCGAACCTAAGTTGGACGACGGAAACCGATCCTTTAGCCTTAAGATTCTCCCACCAAGAATCACCCAAGGAAAGGTTTGAAAAATCGATTTCGCCCCGAAGAGTACCTCCTATTTCTCTCGGCTTGCCACCCTTGCCAGAAACTATAGTTGAAATCAACTTCAAGTCGCCATCTGTGGTTTCTATGGACCCTTCTACAACGGGTATCTCTCTGTCGAACTTGACAGTTAAGTTTGCCGAGTAGACATTGTTAAATTTAAAGGAGGTGAGTTTCAAAACCTTTTCCCTGTAGTAGACCACAGAGTCAAATTCTGTCTCTTCTTCCATTACTTTCAAACTGCTGCTCCACACTTTTCCCGAAACCTCGGGAGATTTCATGGTTCCCCCAATTTTCCCGAGGAAATTCACCCGCCCCGAAAATTTATTGGTTCGCTGGGCGAGCCAAGGTATGTTTCCAGTTTCCACATAGGAGTTTAGAACTGTCAGGTCCAATTTCTTGCTATCAACAAGTCCAATCTGGCCAGCCAAAGTTATTCGAGCGCGTTCAGGGGCCAAAATCTCTAATCTGGAAATTCTTATGGCCTCCCTGCCCAACAAGAGAGTACTATTTACCTCACAGTTATTTTCGCTGGTCTGGGCTTTTATTTCCAGTTCTTTCTTTGCATAATTGAAAAATCCTGAGACAGACCCTAAATTGGCTCCTAAAAATTTCACTTCTTTTAAGTCTATTTCTCCCTTAGCCTGGATTTCGGGCGGCTTACCGAAAATATTACCAGAAAGAGACCCTTTGCCTCTTACCTCATCTGTCCAATCTTGCGGAAGGAGACTTTCGAGGGCTATACTACGCAAAGCAAAATCTAAATCCAGATAGGGTTTATCAATATCTATCTTACCCGAAAAAACCAGAGTTCCCTCATAAATATTGCCCTGTAGGTTTAGTTTCACCATCCTATCTTGATAGATGAATTGACCCTGGAATTCCTCAACCGGCCGACCTGCTATTTTAGCTTTGGGAAGAAGGAACCAGCCCTTTAAATTGGGATTAGATAAATTTCCAGATATATCCATAGATACTTCCGCTGAACCGTCTAAAGGAAGCAGGCTCTTCAACCCATCGATTTTGACAATTCCTGGAAGAATAGAAAGCCCGAAATTTGCTGAAAGGGTGAGTCCAAGAGCAGGCTGGGAAAGGTATTTCTCAAGGCCACCGCGAAGTTTGACTTCCAACCCTTCATATCGCAGAGATATTCCCTGACTGCCAATTCTGTGATTGTCAAAAACTATCCTTCCCCTGATGTCTTGCACTGTGTGAGATAACCATTGACAGGATAGTTCCGCAAGAACCAATTCGCCAGAAAAGGAAAGAATTTGGTCGAAATCCTTGAGCCTTTCTTGGTTTCGACCTACGGGTGTTGCCATTCTGACAATCCTATTATAATTTTCATCGCTCAGGATCGTCCTCAAATTCAAATATAGATTACCTTCGCCGGTTAATACTTTAAAATTTGGAGCCGAGAGAAATAGATTACTATAACTTGCCAGGTCTAAATCCAAAATATTTATATTAATGCTTAACTCTCTTCTCTCCTTAGAATATGTGCCCTTCAATCTTATCTTATCATTCCGGCTCTGGTTGCTTTTCCCAGAAAAATTAAAACGGATTTGTGAAGATAACTTTTCGCCCCGCCCTGACCTCTCCCGCCAAAGTAACCGCTGGATTCTATCTCTCGTAGCGAGAATGCCGGAAATATTTTCTATCTCGACCTTTCTAACTTTTTCTTTCACATTTTCAATTGTGATCTTTCCGTCCACAATTACAATATCGGGAAGGGAAGAAAGAGTCGATGCTTTACCGGAGGTTGCTGGAAGCACAAAATTCCACTTACCCATCCGATTAGTCAACAGGAGATGGGGAGATTTGAGAACGACCTTTACTATACTCTTTTCAAAATCTCGTTTCTTAAGCAAGATAAGAAGAGGATTATAACTAATGGTAACTTTCTCACAGGCCAAAACTACTCCCTCTGAGACTCTCTTCTCACTGGCTATGGCAACATTCTGGAAGGTAATTCGATTAACAATATTCGTACTAATTTTGCCAACAGTAACTTCTCTATCGAAAGCCTTCTTTAGCTCAACTTCAACGTAAGTTTTCATTATTCTGGACAAAGTCCTTGTGGTCCTGGCTAAATATATAAATCCCAGAGTTACAAAAAGGAACCCAATAAAAATAATAGTTGTTCTCAAAATTGCCTTTTTCATCCGACCTCCGAATCGACGTTATTATATACTTTTCAGCCTCAAATTGCAAGCAAAAAATGGGATGATATGGAAATGGGATGATATGGAAATGGGATGATACTGGAAAGATACCAGGTACTCGGGATCGTCCCTGACCCCGAGGGAGAATAGGTTTTGTCCCGACAAGTCGGGACTACCATACCAGGTACTCGGGGTCGTCCCTGACCCCGAGGGAGAATAGGTTTTGTCCCGATAAGTTGGGACTACCGTATTCTTCCTAAAGGGAGGATTTTAATGTGAGGAAAACCGCGATGAAATCTGAAGTGTGCACAGATTGAATCTGTGCCTACAACAGGACCAATCTGGAATTCTCGAGGTCCCGATTTTCAATCGGGACAATTAACGCCAGAACAGCTAAGAGCTTAGAAGCTTAAATACTATCTTGTCTTCAAGGACATCGGCAGTGACTTTTGTTTGGGGTTTTATTTTCTTAGCCAGGATTTCCTGGGCCAGGGGGTCCTCAAGGTATTTCTGAATTGCTCTCCTAAGAGGACGTGCACCAAACTGGGGGTCGAAGCCCTTTATCACAAGAAACTCTTTAGCTCCATCACTAACTTCAAGAGTGACCCCTTGCTCAGATAATCTCTGAGTGACTTTTTGAAGCATTAGATCGACAATATTTCTCACATCCTCTTTACTAAGCGGATGAAAAACTACAGCTTCATCGATTCGATTCAGAAATTCCGGACGAAAAACCTTTTTCATCTCATCCAGAACTTTCTTCTTCATATCCTTGTAAGTCTGTTCCACTTCCTGAACGGTCAAAAATCCCAAGCTCTTACCTCCGGTTATCTCTCTGGCTCCAATATTCGAGGTCATAATGATTACAGTATTCTTAAAATCTACCTTATGGCCCAAGCTATCGGTTAACTGCCCGGAGTCGAAAATTTGAAGTAATATGTTGAACACATCTGGATGAGCCTTCTCAATCTCATCCAAAAGTACTACAGAATAGGGCTTCCTGCGCACCGCTTCGGTAAGCTGACCACCTTCTTCATACCCCACATATCCTGGAGGAGCCCCGACGAGTCTCGAAACATTGAACCTCTCCATATATTCGGACATATCCAACTTCACCATCGATTCTTCATCACCAAACATAAACTCAGCCAAAGCTCTTGCCAATTCAGTCTTTCCTACTCCAGTGGGCCCGAGAAAGATGAAGGAACCAGTGGGACGAGTAATATCTTTCAATCCTGTACGAGAACGACGTACTGCTTGAGAAATAACTTTTATTGCCTCATCCTGAGCAATGACTCGCTTGTGTAAAGCTTCTTCCATGTGTAGGAGTTTTTCCGTTTCCTTCTCAGTCAACTTAACCACAGGAATCCCAGTCCATTCAGAGACAACATAAGCAATATCCTCTTCTCTTACGATCCCCTCCGCCTTATCCTTTCTCTGCTCCCAAGACTTTTTCGCCTGTTGCAGTTCCTGTTCAATCTTTTTCTCTTCATCGCGGAGCCTGGCAGCTTTTTCAAACTCCTGAGCAGCGATAGCTGCCTTCTTCTCTTTATTTACAGTCTCTAACTTTTTCTCTATTTCCTTTAAGTCGGGAGGTTTTGTGGTAGTCTGAAGTCTTGCTCGTGAGCCAGCCTCATCGATCAAATCGATTGCCTTGTCCGGCAGAAAGCGATTGGAAATGAACCTCTGAGATAATGTAGCCGCAGCATGGAGGGCTTCATCAGTGATCTTAACTCTATGGTGGGCTTCGTATCTATCCCTCAACCCTTTCAAAATGTCAATGGTCTCTTCCACCGTTGGAGGGTCGATCATCACCGGCTGAAACCGCCTTGCCAGAGCAGCATCGTGCTCGACATGCTTACGATAATCATCAAGAGTAGTAGCACCAATACATTGTAATTCCCCCCTTGCCAGCGCTGGTTTCAACATATTGGAAGCATCTATTGCCCCCTCAGCAGCCCCAGCCCCGACCACCGTGTGAAGTTCATCGATGAACAGAATCACGTTGCCCTCAGACCTGCGAATCTCATCAATAATTTGCTTCAGTCTCTGTTCGAATTCACCTCGGTATTTGGTGCCAGCTACAACTCCAGCCAAATCGAGAATCAAGACTCTCTTATTCAATAGAATTTCCGGCACATTCCTGTCAGAGATTTTCTGTGCTAGTCCCTCAACGATAGCAGTTTTACCCACACCAGGGTCGCCAATCATTACCGGATTATTTTTGGTACGCCTGCAAAGTATCTGGATTAACCTTTGAATCTCTGTCTCCCTACCGATTACTGGATCGAGTTTCCCTTCACTGGCCAATTTCGTCAAGTCCCGTCCATAAGCATCCAGGGTAGGGGTTTTAGTTCTCCGCTTTTCTTTACCGAGCGTTACATCAGTGGCACTTTCACCCAGGAGATTCATAATTTGCCCTCTTACCAATTCTAAGCTTGCTCCCAGACCCTCCAGAACCTTAGCTGCCACCCCTTCTTCTTCCCGGATTAGCCCTAAGAGTAGATGTTCTGTTCCCACATAATTGTGACCCATATCCTGTGCTTCCTGGACAGCCAATTCCAGAACCTTTTTTGCCCTGGGGGTAAACGGTACTTCTCCTATCAGGAGAATGTTGTCTCCAGTTCCTACCATTTTTTCGACTTCTCTTCTCACCTTTTTCAAATCGATCCCCAAGTCCTGTAGCGCCTGTGCAGCAACGCCTTCTCCCAAAGCCACTAGTCCCAAAAGGATATGTTCAGTGCCAAGATAATCGTGATTTAGTCTCTTTGCCTCCTGCTGAGCCAAGAGAATAGCCTTCTGTGCCCTCTGAGTGAATCTATTTAACATTTTAACTTACCTCCTTATGTGAATCAGCTCCGAAGGAGTCCGACGCCTCCATCGGGTTTCGGAGTCCTGTCGGACCTGTGCTTCCCCTGATCTTATCCCCTCTCCCCTCTGGGGAGAGGGTCGGGGTGAGGGGGATTATTTTGCGCTTTTCAATTTTTCTCTAATCATCTCCGCCCGGATGAAATCCCGTTTAGATGGCGTAAGCTCCTTGCCCACCGACTCCTGTAGATGAGCTGGCTGAGTCAAGATCATTAGTTCATTTAATGTATCCAATTCAGTATCTAATTCCAGATCAAAATATATGCCCAATCTCGCTTTTGATAAAAGCTCCATCGTCTCATCAAAACTTATCTTCCTGGCATTAACCAAGACTCCATAACCACGATATATCACATCTGTGACTTTTCCTTTATTTTCTTTGAACAGAGCCTTCCTTCCCCTGATTTCGTAGTCGATAACTTGTTTTACAACTCTCTCCAAATTATCAATTATCCCTTCTTCATTAGGGCCTAAAGTAACCTGGTTGGAAATCTGGAACAGGTCTCCCATCACCTTAGTTCCTTCTCCATAGAGTCCTCGAGCGACCATTCCAATCTTGTTCAAGGCTTGCAAGACTTTATTTATTTCTTCATTCATCACCAAAGCAGGCAAGTGCATCAAAACAGAAGCCCTCATCCCAGTTCCCGTATTTGTCGGACAGGCGGTCAAATAGCCTATCTCGGAAGAGAAGGCATAATCGAGCCTTTTATCCATCTCTTCATCAATTCGCTTCAAAATATCCCAGGCTTGCTCGAGTTCTAACCCTGGTTGCATTCCTTGAAGCCGCACATGGTCTTCTTCGTTTATCATGAGGCTAAGAAGTTCCTTGTCCCCGATAACTAATCCCCTGATCCCATCTCCTCGAGAATGCTCATAACTAATCAGATGCCTTTCTAACAAAAACTGCCTGTCCACCCTGTCAAACTCTTGCAAATTGAGGATGGGGGCTCCCTTAAAATACGCAATATCTTCACAGGCGACCTTGATTTTCTCAAAGGATCCTTTCTGCTCTTCCTGGGAAGCTTTCTGAGGAAAGGGAATTCTGTTCAAATTTCGCGCTAGCCTGACCCGTGAAGAAATTGCAATTTCCGGAGAATTTCCTCTACTTTCTAACCACCCGATTTTCTGTTTGAGCATATCTTGGAGTTGCATTATTTTTTCTTTTCTAACTCCTTTATCTTGTCTCTTATTACTGCTGCCCTTTCATATTCCTCTTCTTCTATTGCCTTTTGCAACTCTCTGCGCAATTCCATTGTCTCGTTCACTTTTTCACCCACTCCCGCTCTTTGGAAGGGAACCTTACCTGTATGCTGGACTGAACCGTGGAGCCTCCTTAACAGGGGTCGAAGCTCGTTCTTAAAAGTTCGATAACATTCAGAACAGCCCAATCTGCCCGACTCTCTAAAATCGTCATAGGTTGCCTTACAGTTGGGGCACTTCCTCGCCGCTTTTGGCTTTTCCAAAGCATAGGGAACGCCAATGTCACTAAGTCCCGCTAAAAGTGATGCTAAAGCAAGATGGGGTCCTTCGAAAAGAGCCTCATCCAGAGAAGGGAACATGATCCCTTTTTCTTTCGCACACTCCTGACATAGATGAAATTTGGTTACTTTATTATTGAAAATCTGAGTAAAATGTATTGTGGCTTCGTTCTTTTTGCACTCATCACAAACCATAAGCTATCTCCTGGCCCGGTCGGGCACCTTCCCCCTCACCCCTGGCCGTGGCCCGTGCCACGGCACGGGCAGGCTTTACCCTCTCCCCCAAGGGGAGAGGAAATAGCATGGGCGACCGCAAGGGTCGCCCCTACGCGTGGTCGGGCACCGTTTACGGTGCCGAATCCAGCGTCTACTGCCTAATATATTTCCACACCTTCATTTTTTGTTAAATCTCGAAAT
>Ga0315289_10005810_pt1 | contig 18171 bp, 14 predicted proteins | sample YL17G11_40_MG_FD_203452 | JGI IMG/M metagenome (GOLD analysis project Ga0315289, IMG submission 203452) | Sediment microbial communities from Yellowstone Lake, YNP, Wyoming, USA - YL17G11_40 | ecosystem: Environmental > Aquatic > Freshwater > Lake > Sediment | place: USA: Wyoming | collected... | reverse complement strand
TCGTCGTTCGGCGCCTCGACGAAGGCGAAACCGCGCGGTTCGCCGGAAAGCCGGTCGCGGATGACATGCACGCTGTCCACGGCGACTCCGGCCTCGGTGAAGAGCTTCTCGAGGTCCGCCTCGCTGGCCTGGTGCGGGATGTTGCCTACGTACAACCTCATGAGTTCTCTCCTTCCTGCCCGTGCACAACTGCCAGCGGGCGGCGTGCTGAAGAGCCAGGTTCAACCGGGCCAACGAAATCGCCTGCGCGAGGTTCCCCGCTCGCACCTCAGCACTAATCGATCATCTCGGATGCAGCCGGGCTTGTCAACCCCTTTGTCAGCCCCGCCCCTTCCCCTGCTGTTCGCCCCCTGGATGGCAGCCGGGGTGCGGCAGGATAGTCGGTCGAAGAGTGGTACGCCTGGGGTGACTCGAACACCCGACCTTCTGGTTCGTAGCCAGACGCTCTATCCAACTGAGCTACAGGCGCAACGGCGGGCCCTGAACCCACTCTAGCGGGCCGGTGGCGGCACTGTCAAGTTGGGAGCCGGGGACAGGCGGGCCTGTCCCCGTCCCAGTCACCGAATTCTTTCGCCGTGCACCTCGACAATGCGGCCCGCGCGGTCGAGGCGGAGGCGCAGGCCGCGCCACTCGACCTCGGCGCCGAACAAACCGCAGGCCCACAGCGCCGCGCCCCACAGGTCACGCAGCGGGACGAGGAAGAAATCGCGCAGCGTGCGGCGGTCGCCCAGCACGCAGACCACGGCCAGACCGGCCATCATGCGCGTCCCGAACAGCGCCGCCGCCAGCCACCACAGTCCCGCGGCGGCCAGCGCCAGCGACCATAGCGTCGCGTGCGTAACGGGGAGCCCCTTGTAGCCGCCCCCGCGGGAGACGCGGATGGTCCGCGCCCAGCGTAGTTGGTGCCGCCAGACGTCGCTCCAGGTCCGGTCGCCCAGCCAGGTCTCGACCACCAGCTTCGAGAGGATGACCCTCAAGCCCAGGTCGCGGATGTGGCGGCTGAGCTGGTAGTCGTCGGCCAGGTAGTCGGCGATGGCGGCGAAACCGCCCGCGCGCGCCACGTCCGCGGCGCGGAAGGCCAGCATCGCCCCCAGCCCGAACTCCGAGACGCCCACCAGGGGCGCCACCAGGACGCCGGGAGTGAAGTCGGTGGCGATGCCCACGGCCTCGAAGCGGCCGGGCCAACCCTCGGCCCGTCCCCGGTAGAGGCAGGTGACCACGCCCACGCCGGGGTCCTCGAGCGGCCCCACCGCGCGGCGCAGGTAGTCTTCCGGCACGCGGATGTCGCTGTCGTTGACCACCAGGACGGCGTGGCGGGCGGCGGCGGCGAGATCCGCGAGCAGACCCACTTTGCCGTTGGGCGCGCGCGTGGCGCAGACGATCAGCCGAATCCGCCGCTGCGGGAAATCGGCCGCCAGGCGCTCGATCTCCGCTACGGCCGCATCGGCCGGGTCGCTCACGCCGAAGAGGATCTCGAACTCCGGGTAGTCCTGAACGGCGTGGGAGCGGATGCACTCATAGAAGTGCGGATCCGGGCCGTACACCGGCTTGAGGATGGAAACCGGCGGCGTCCACCCGGAGCGGCGCTCACGGCGCAGGAGGTGCCGGAGCGCGGCTGCCAAAGCCAGGCATTGATAGACGAACGCCGCCGCCGCAACCGCCAGGAGCAGGTAGGTCACAGCGCTATCAGCACCACGCCGCCGGTGACCAGCGCCGTGCCCAGCCAGCGCCGGGCGCTGACCCGCTCCCGCAGGAGGCAGCGCGCCACCAGCGTCTCGACCACGAAGGTGGCCGCGGTGGCCGGCACGGCGAAGCTCATATCGGCGATCGCCAGCAGCGACAGGAAGGCGAAGAAGGAAACGGCCAGCAGCGCCATAGCGGCCATCACGTGCCAGGAGCGCGCCACGGCCGCCAGGGCCCGGCCGAGGGCGCCCAACCGGAAGTCGCGGATCTCGCCGTGCTGCTTCATGCGGCGGGTGAGCAGGGCGTCGCTGGCGGTGGTGGCCGCCACGATGATCGCCACGCAGAGCCACTTCACCGGTCGCCTCCCGCGGTGGTTCGAACGGAGGTGGTCCCTACCAGCGCGGCGCCGGCGGCGATCAGCAGTGCGCCCGCCCAGCGCTGCGGGGAGACCTGTTCGCCCAGCAGAAAGTGACCGGCCGCGGCCGCCAGGGCGTAGCCCACTGCGGTCACCGGCACCACGAAGCTCAGGTCGGCCCAGCTCAGCAGCGTCATCCGCGCCAGCAGCCACAGGATGAGCAGCGCGATCCCCAGGGCCACCCAGGGAGTGAAAACCGCCGCCACATACTCGAGCGGCGCGCCGCCCAGCGCCCGGCCGCGTTGCTTCATGCCCCAGCTCAGGCAGGAGTTGCCCAGCACGTTGGAGAGCACCACCACCGCGGTGACCACCCAGGTCTTGAGCCGCAGGCTGCCGGTCGGATTACTCATGCTGCGCGACGGCCTGCTTCTCGCGGCGGACGAACCGCTTACGCCGGGAACGCAACTGGAGGTATTCCCGAGCTTCCTTAAAGAGGCGGCGCCGCTCGGCGCCGTCGAAGACCGCCCGGCGCACCAGGCGCCAGACGACGCGGGGCCGGAAGTAGTATTCGCCGTAGAACCGCTCGACCCAGTCCATCAAGTCGGCGCGGTCCAGCCCGGGGTAGACCACCGTGGGCAACTGGTGGCCGCCCTCGTCGGTCATGGAATCGACGGTAAGCAGGTGGTTGCGCACGGCGTAAGCGTAGAACTCGGTGCCGGGGTAAGGGTGCGCGATGGACACCTGAATGGTCTCGCAGTCCAGCCGCTTGGCGAACTCGATGGTGCGGCGGAAGCTCTCGCGGGTCTCCCCGGGCAGGCCCGCGATGAAGTCGCCGTGCACCGCCAGGCCCAGCTTCCGGCAGTCCCGGGTGAAGCGCAGGGCCATGTCGATGGTGGCGCCCTTCTTGACGTTGCGGAGGATCTGCGGATCGCCGGTCTCGTAGCCCACGATGAGCAGGCGGCAGCCGGCCGCCTTCATGGCCCGGAGCGTTTCGTAGTCGGTAGTGACGCGCGAAGTGCAGGACCAGGTGAAGCCGAGCGGCTGGAGCTGGCGGCACAGCTCGATGGTGCGGGCCTTCTGGTAGTTGAAGGTGTCGTCGTCGAAGAAGATCTCCTTCAGGCCCGGGAAGGCCTCCCGCGCGAAGCGGATCTCGGCGGCCACGTCGGCGGCCGAGCGCAGGCGCCAGCGGTGCCCGGAGTGAGTCTGCGGCCACAGGCAGAAGGTGCATACGGCGGGGCAGCCGCGCGAGGTGTAGAGAGCGATGAAGGGGCTCCGCAGGAAGGGAACGTTGTAGCGGGTGATGTCCAGGTCGCGCTTGTAGATGGGCGTCACCCAGGGCAGCGCGTCCAGGTTCTCGATGAAGCCGGCGTCGCGATTGTGGACCAAACTGCCGTTGCGGCGGAAGCTGACGCCCGCCAGCTCCTCGAGCGGCTTGCCGGCGGCGTAGCCGGCGATCTGGTGGTCGAACTCGCGGCGGACCACGAAGTCGATGGCCTTCGAGGCGCCCAGGACCTTCTCGGGCTCGATGGTGGCGGGCGGCCCTACGAAAGCCACCTTAAGCCGGGGATTAAGGTCCCGCATCATCTCGGCGATGCGGACGTCCACGTGGAAGCCGGGCGTCGAGGTGAACAGCACCAGCAGCTCGAAGTCACCCGCCAAGGCCACGGTATCGGGGATCGAGAGGCCATGCGGGGGGGCGTCCACCACCTTGCTGTCGGGGATCATCCCGGCGGGGTAGCACAGCCAGACCGGATACCAGTAGGACTCGATCTCGCGCGTGGCGGGCCAGCGGGAGCTGGCGCCCCCGTCGAACTTCTCGAAGGAGGGAGGGTTCAGGAACAGCGTCCGCATGGGGACTCTCTTGAGGTTACGGCAGCGGGCAGCCTAAGCACAACAAAGCCAACGGGAAGGGACGGAAGCGGAAGTCGAACGGGGAACTACTGGTGGTGACCACCGTTGGCCTGGCTGACGCGGGACCCCCCATCCGCCACCGCCGGGGTCGGGGCGCGGTCGCCCACGGCGTAGTTGTTGAACCAGATGGTGAGCTGAGCCTTGCCGACCAGCCGGGTGCTCACGTCGCTGATGATGCGGCGGGGGATGGAGTGCCCCTCCCAGATGTAGTAGTCCCGCACGAAGTAGACGTTCTTGAGGAACACCGAGGGGTTCTTGACCAGCTCGCCCCACTCGCGCAGCGGCAGGTAGGTATTAGAGTCGATCCACAACTCGCCCTTGTACAGCCCGAGCCGCTTCTGCTTGGGGTTCACCTGGAAGACGTAGGCGGTCTGGCCGAGCCAGTCGGCGGTGCCCTTGTACTTGAAGCGGTAGTTCTGCGGGGAGACGGCCATCGAGCCGGCCAGCTTGCTGCGGGCTTCTTTCTCGGCGGTCAGGTAGCGGGCGATGACGTCGCGCTTGACGGTCTCGTCGCCCTCGAAGCGGATGATGCGATAGACGATCTGCCCCAGGCGGGAGATGAACTTGAGGGCCTGCAAGCGGCCGCTGCGGCGCAGCCGGGGCAACTGGGCGTCGATCTCCATCTCCATGGAGAGGTCCTGAGGCCGCAACTGCTCGGCGCGCATGGCGCTCACGTAGCGGTCCACGATTTCGCCCGGAGAAACCGCGGGGGCCGCAGCAACGGAATCAGCGCGGGCGACCACAAATAGAGTAAGGAGCGCGGCGAGCGCTCCGCCTACCAGCCTCAAGCGAACACCCCAGGCTCAGCGTACGACAGGTACTTCATGACTACTGTACCAATCCTGTGATGCGGAAAGCAAGCCAAACGTTACAGTTCCGGGACGGCGCGGGGGCCGGCATGCGGTACCATGGGCGCATGGCGGAGATCGTCGCAGGACTGAAGCGGGAGGAAAACCTGCTTGTTACCAACGAGATAGCCATAGGTTTCCTGGGGGTCGAGGCGGCCCGGGTGCTCTCCACACCACATCTTATCGGCCACCTGGAGTTGACGGCGCGCAACTTGTTGAAAGAACGGCTCGAAGAGGGCCATGACTCGGTGGGGTCGCGCGTGGAGCTGCGCCATCTGGCGGCCACCCCGGTGGGCATGCAGGTGCGTCTGGTGGCCGAAGTGACGGCGGTGGACGGCCGGCGGGTCTGCTTCCGGGTCGAGGCCTTCGACGAGCGGGAGAAGATCGCCGAGGGCACGCACGAGCGGGTGGTCATCGAGGTGACCCGGTTCGCCACCCGGGTGCAGGCCAAGGCCGTCGGATTACCCCCGGTGGCACCAAGAGACGAAACCTGCCGGTAGCGTCGCAGTTCGCCTCCCGCCCGCGGAGGAACCAGCCACGACCTCGCCGGATTCTAACGGCCGGCGGCCCTTGGCAGACTGCCGGTCAGTTCTTTCCGCTGAGAGAGGTCATTGTCGGGAAGAAGCACGGCCATCCACGGCGCGTCCTGGGAGGCCAGCTTGGCGCGCCATACGAGGGTCTGCGGCGCTCCCGGCTGGAGCGTGACGGTGCGCTCCGGCCGATCGAGAACCAGGTTGTCGGTGCGTAGCGCGAGACGGTGGTCTCCGCTGCCCGAAACGGCCGCGCGGATGGTGACCGTTCCGGTAGCGCCGGTCTCCTGGGAGACTCGCAGGTCGAGATCGCCTCCGGGCGCCAGATTCACCGCGTAGGATCCGCCCGGCAGAAGCGTCATGGTGCGGCGTTGTCCGTGGCTGGACACCTCGTACTCACCTTCGGGGATCATGACGCGAAACCTCGCGGTTTGCGCATCCGGCGCAACCCGCGTGACCTGGCCGGTGGTGACCTCGCGGAATTCCACCGGCCGCGGCGAAGCCGCCTCCACCGCGCCGACTACCAGGGCCGGGCCGGCGAGGTCGCGCATGAGCCAGATCCAGCGCGACACCGGCAGGACCCAGACCTCCTTCCAGTTGTGGCAGTTCTCCGTGGGCCAGTACGGCGCGTCCCGGTCGCCGCGCGACTGAATGCCGACGGGCAGCGAGCCGACCAGGTCGCCGGACATCGCCGTGTACTGCGGAGCGTAATCGTAACCTTCCCCCCACATCGTGCTCTGGACGAACGGATTGCGCCCCATCACCCACTGAAGCTGCTGCTGCGCGAGCCCGGAAAGCTCGAAGTTGCCGCGCAAGTGGGCCGCTGCCGAGAGGCCCTTGGTTTGAGTGAGCACCGTGCCGTGGTTGCCGCGAAACTCGAACCACACCGGGAAGAGCCTGACGTAGTGGCGCGGGCCGACCTTCACGCCGTTGAGCACCTGCGCGCGAAACGATTCCGGCGTCATGCCGCGGCCGACGCCGCCCGCTTTCAGGTATTCGTCGTCCTGGAAGACGGAGTTCGCCAGCATGCCGTAAGGCGCGGTGAACGCCGCCATCGCTTTCTGGAAGTATTCCGAGTACAGCACCACGCCCGAGTACCACTTCATCCAGGCGGGGTGGTGGGGGAACAGCTCGCACAGCCTCACCAGCGCCACCACCGGCGCAGCTTCGTGGCTGGGATGCGAATAGCGGAGCATCTGCTGCTTGTCCGGGCCGGTGTAGAAGAAGCCGGCCAGGGGGTAGGTCAGGCCGGGGAGAAACTCGCGCTGCTGGGAGTTCAACACCAGTTGCGCCCACTCGATGGCTTGGTCGGCGTACTGGCGGTCCCCGGTGGTCTGCCAGAGTTCGAGGCCCGCCAGGATGGCGTGGCCGGCCAGCTCGCTGGCGGCCCCCCGGCGGGTACCGGCGCCCGTCATGCCGGCGACGGCGAAGCCCCAATCCTGTTCCGCCTTCTGGAGGCTGTGCCGCGCAATCATCGGATCATGGCCGCGGAGCACGCGGGCGCCGATGGCCTCGGTGGCGGCGGCCATGAAGTTCCCCGCCGCGCTGTTGCCGGCCGGGGCGACCATGTCATCGGGGTCGCCGAGGATGCCGTTGGTCCAGCGGTCCATCGTCGAGAAGGTGGCGCGAAAGCCGTCGCCGAAGCTGGTCTTGAGCACCCAATCCAGCCCCCAGGCCGCTTCCTCGAGGATGCGCTTCGAGAGCTGCCGGTCTTCGCCCCGGGCCTCGAGACGCTCGGCCAGGCTGAACATGGCGTAGGCCGCTTCGGCGGTGTTGCCGAACGATTGCGAGAGGTCGCCCGCGTCGTGCCACCCGCCGTTCACGATCAGCTTCTTGTCGCCGTGCACGAGCAGCCAATCGCGGTGGCAGATGTCGTGAACTCCCGGGATCGCAAAACCGCAGCGCTCGGCATAGAAGAAGTTGATGGCCTTCCAGATGCTCGATTTCCAGACGTCGTCCCCGATGCGGAAGGGCCGGGTGGTCCTTCCGCCGGCACGCAGAAAGTAAGTGCCCGGTTCCCGCACCTCGGAAAAATCGAGCAGTTGGAAGCGGCCGATCTGCGATTCCGCCATCCGGATGGGCTTGGACAGGACCGCCCGACCCGTTTCCCGGTTGACCAGGTGGAACTCGCGCGACTCGAGATCGCTGGCGATGGCGCTCTTGGGCGATCCCGGCTGGTAGCCGGAATGGCTGAAGGCGATTTCCCCCGGCGCCACGTTCCAGCCCTCCCAGTGGTCCGCCTTCACTTTCTCAAGCTCGAGCTGGTCGAAATCGAACGAGACCACGTCGGTGGCGCCGGGCTCATGGCCCTGGAGCAGATACTGAAACTCGACGCCGGTGACTTTGTCCCTGGGCAGGTTGGCGATTTCCCAAACCACGTGATTCCACTTGTGGTTCTGGAGGATGAGGTAGTTCTTCCCCATCTTCCCGTACACGTCGGGCACTTTTTCCGCGCCCTCGTTGTGGAAGATTATCAGCAGGGAGACGTTGCGGAAGCCCGGCAGGTCCGGGTAGATCCAGAACGACAGGCGGTTGTGGGCGGACCAGTTCTCGCCGGCCACCTGGCGCCTGGCCGAGGCGCTTCCAAAATAGCGGCTGTTCGGAATGGACTGGTCGCCGGTGGTGCGCGAGCGCAGCCGCAGGGAGGAGGCGCCTTCGACCGACCGTTCCTTGGTGAGAGCCATCTCGCCCTGGGCTTGCCCGGTGTTGACGACGGCCCAGGTCGCCAGGTCTTCCATGCCGTCGATGAGGCGCGATTCCAGCACTTCCTTGGCCAGCCACCGCGTCTTGATCGAGTTGCCGTAGTCGTTCGGCATCGGCATCTGAGGCGGATCCTCGGACGCCCATGCCATCAGGCCAAGCGCCACTGCTAAAGTCCAGCGTCTCATCACGGCCGGCTCCCGCTTACCACTCTACACGCATACCCAACTGCCCGATCCGGCCGCCGCGGGCGTCGGAGAACGCCGCGGGGTTGAACATGCGGTTGCCCGGATCGGCCGCGTTACACGGGTTGAACGTGCCGGGATTGAACACCCTGGGGAAGCCGCCGGCCGGATGGTTTTGTGCACCGGCAGGTTGTACGTGTCCTGGATGCCGTTGCTGTCGCCGCCGTTCGTCACGTTGGCGACGTTGCCCTTGGTGGTTGCCATTGGCTGCGCCTTCAGCAGCAGGTGGCGCAGGTTCTTGTAGCCGCGACCACGCCGGAGGAGGCTCTTGATGTTGCCGTTCACCGCTTCCCAGTGGTGGCTCACAAGCCAAACTGCCGGGCCACTTGCCGCCCCGGTGCGCTGTCGCAGGCCAGCCCCACGGCGTCCTCCAACCGCTTGGAAAACGGCGCCTTCGTCGGCAACTGCAGCACCTTCTCCCGCTGGACGCCACAGGCCGGGCACTTCACCCGGTAGATCTCAATGAACACGGCCCTCTGGAACTCGCCCCACGCCAGGTCGCGCACGGCCCGCTCGCTGACCTCGCAGACCTCGCTGAACTTCCGCCCGCAGCCGGAACACTCCACCTTCCGGTTGCCGCGCTGGCGCCGAATCCACAGCTTCAGCGTCCTGGCCTGCTCGTCGATCTCCTGCCGATAGACCCGCTATCCGAGGCCAACGGACCACCCAGCGTGGCCGACGTCCACTTCTGGTAACGTTCGCCCCCGCCGCAGACACCCACCGTAGGTCAATCCGGCTCGAGCACTTGAAGCCGGCGGTCGGCGCGGGCATCCGACAGCCTCTGGATCTGTCCGCTGGGCCAGCGGATTTCGAGTTCCTTCAGCCGCGACGCTGTGCCGAGGCCGAAATGAACTCTCCTGGTGCTGGAGCAAGCGTAGCCGACCGACGTCGTCACGTGGTTGTACTGCACCTGCCCAGTGTCGCCCACGACGCGGATCTTGGCGCCGGCGCCGTCCCGGTTGCTGCGTCGTCCCTCCAACTCGATCTGAATCCAGTGATGAGCCGCCGGCGAGATATTCCATAGCAGCTCCGCCGGTTCATTCAGGCACGACACGGCCACATCGATCCGGCCGTCGTTGTTGAAGTCCCCGAAGGCCGCGCCCCGATGAAACCGGGCTTTCCAGGTATCCGGGCCCGCGGCCGCGGCCGCGTCGGCAAACGTCCCTTGCCCCAGATTGGCGAACACCCGGTTCGGCTGCTTGGAACGGCGGCTGCTATAGAGTTCCTGGTTGTCCATCACGTGGGAGCCGGCGGTGAAGATGTCTTTCCAACCGTCATTATTCAAGTCGAAGACCCCATTGCCGAAGCCGCCCGAGGGCAGGCTCAGGAAGCCCAGGCGGCTAGGGTAGGTCATATCTTGAAAGACGCCCCCGCCACGGTTGAGAAAGAGTGGGAAGGTTTCGTTCGAAAGCGCCGTAGTGAACAGGTCCGGCCGGCCGTCGTTGTTGATGTCCCGGAAATCCACGCCCATGCTCGACACCGCCAGCCCGTTCTCGTTGAGACCCACGCCGGCCCGGAGGCCAACCTCGGCAAACCGTCCGTTCCCCTGGTTTCGGAACAGGAAGTTCTGGACCGTGTCGTTGGCGACAAATGCGTCTACCCAGCCATCGTCGTCATAATCCGCGAAGGCGACCCCCATACCTTTGCCGATATGCTGCGCGATGCCCGACTCGACCGATACATCGGTGAAAGTGCCATCCCCGTTGTTGCGATAGAGAGTGTTCGCAAGCCCCTGGTAGTGCTTGGGGTGGCAATACGTGCGGTAGCCGGGCTTCCGCTGGCCGCAATACGGCTCCGTGTTGGGGTCCCACTGGCAGTAGTTCACGACGAGAAGATCGAGGTAGCCATCGCGGTTGTAGTCAAACCACCCGGCGGAGATTGACCACCGTTTCACGGGCTGATCGCCCGCCACTCCGGCCTGCTTCGTCACGTCCGTAAACGTGCCGTCGCCGTGGTTGCGGTACAGGATATTGCGGTTCACGCCGGCCACGAACAGATCGCTCCGGCGGTCGTTGTCATAGTCCCCGACAGCCACCGCCATGCCGTAGCCTTCCCCGGCCACTCCCGCCTTCTCCGTCACGTCCGAGAATGTCCCGTCCCCGTTGTTCCGGTAGAGCCGATTCCAGAAGGAGGAGCCATTCTTTTTCAGTTCCGGCATGGTGGCGCCGTTGACGAAATAGAGGTCTTCAAACCCGTCGTTGTCGAAATCAATCACCCCCAGGCCGCCGGGCATAGTCTCCACCTGGTACTTGTTCTCCGTGGCCTGGTTCTGGAGAACGAAATTCACGCCGGCCCCTCGGGCCCTTTCGACGAAGACGATAGCGGCAACCGGCTCAGGGCGGTCCGCCGCCGGAAAAAGAGCCGCCAGCGCCACCAGGAAACATGCCGCGCGCGAGACGGAGGTCATCGATGGGCCTTCCCTCTCATCTCCGCCAGCACCCTTTCGGCGTCCGCATCACGCCCCAGGTCGATGTAGACGCGCGCCAGAAGGTGGCACACCCGGGCCTGATCCTGCGGACCGGCTGCGCCGTTCTGCAGCGCGGCAGTCAGTTGCTGTTCCGCAGACTTCAGATCGCCTTTCCGGTAGTAGAGCTTTCCCAGTTCGAAGCAGGGCTGCCACCCGCCCGGTTGCAGTTTCTCGGCCAGCAGAAGCTGTTTTTCGCCCTCCTCCAGCCGGCCCAGTTTGGTGAGGAGGACTCCGTAACTGAGATGCGGGCCGGCGTCCGGTTTCTCGCGCTTCTGGTTCCACCGGATGGCCTCGCCATACTCAGCCTCAGAGGCGTCGGTTTGTCCTTCGGCCTCCAAAGTGAGAGCCAGGCAATAGTGGGGACGATGGTCCCTGGAATTCAATTCCAGAGAGGCGTGCAGCGCTTCCCGCGCCTGGTCGAAGAAGTTCTGCTCGTAGTAGAGCCGGCCGAGGTAGAACCACGGCTCACCGTCCCGCGAATGAATCTCGATAGCCCGGCGAAAAGCGCCTTCGGCGCCTTCCGGGTCGTTCGCCAACTGGCAGGAAAGCCCCAGCAGTTTTGCGACTGCCTGCTGACGGGGATTCAACTGAAGCGAACGGCGGAGATACTCGGCGGCTTCTCGTGGCCTTTCGCTGGCGAAGAGTTTCGCCCCCATCTGGTTCAGCTCGGCGACGGATTGTTCCGGCGAAGACGCGCCGCGGCAGTCACCGCCCGCGGCGGCCGAGGCGCTGAAGAGCCACGCACCCACGGCCAGGGCAGCCCTGAGCATCATCTGTGACAATTCCAGTCTGACGGCGGCCGGGCTGAGAGCCCGCCCTACGATTGCTTGTCGGCGATGGGGCCGATGACCGGCAGGACCACCTTCTCGTTCTGGTAGGCCTTCCACATCAGGAAGACCAGGAAGATCACCGCGGCCAGGTGCAGCAACTGGTTGAGCCGGTAGGCCACACTCCAGGGGAGCAGGGCGTCGAGCAGCACGACCGCCACGATCCAGACCACGTGCAGCAGGATCGACTGCCAGGCGTGGAAGCGGATCGGCTTCTTCTGGTTGTAGGGGGCCACCGCCAGGAACACGATGGCGATGATCAGTCCGGCCGCGGGGATGTAGCAGAGGGCGCTGGCCAGGTTGTCGGCCAGTTCGGCGCCGCCGGGGGGAGGCGGGCCGGTGGGGGGCGCCTCCAGGGGCTTGCCGCAGTTGCCGCAGAAGTCCCCCGCCAACGGGGAGCCGCAGTGACTGCAAAACGCCATGATCTCCTCCTCCTGCTCAGGCGTTCGATCTGCTCCACTTTATCCTGAAGCGGCGCGGTTTGGCAAGCGCCCTCGGCATGCGCCAGCCGCGTAGTACCATGAACAGTTGATTTCACTCTTGGAGTTTCGTCTATGCGCAAACTGATCGGCGGCATCGCAGGGTTGCTGCTGCTGGTAACGCTGGCCTGGGCCCAGGCCGACGCCAACAAGGGGCAAGTCGTGGGCACGGTCTACGATCCCAAGCAGGCCGTCATCCCCAGTGCCACGGTGAAGATCAGGAACCTCGAGACCGGCTTCACGCGCGCGCTCTCGACCAACGAGCTCGGCCAATACCGCGCGGTGGCGCTGGATCCGGGGCGGTACGAAATCGTGGCGCAGGCCGCGGGCTTCGCGGCCACCACGGTTTCCGGACTGGTGCTGAACGTGGGTTCGACCGCCAGCGCCGACATCACGCTTCAGGTGCAGGCCACCACCACCACGGTCGAGGTAGGCGAGACGCTGGTCAACGTGGCGCCGGCGGCCTCGCGGGTCATCAACAGCACGGCCATCCGCGACCTGCCCATCAACGGCCGCCGCTTCCAGGACTTCGCCCTGGCGCTGCCTACCGTCCAGGTGGAGGAGAAGCGCAACCAGCTTTCTTTCGCCGGGCAGAAGGGCATCAACTCGAACGTGATGGTAGACGGCGCCGACTACAACCAGCCGTTCTACGGGGGCATCCGCGGCGGCGAGCGCTCGAACTTCGCCTTCACGGTGCCCCAGAGCGCCATCCAGGAATTCCAGATGGTGGTGACCGGCTACACGGCCGAGTACGGGCGCTCGACCGGCGGCGTGATGAACGCCATCACCAAGTCGGGAACGAACACCCTGCACGGCGACCTGTTCTACCAGCTTAGGCACAAGGAATTGGGCCTGAAGAACCCCTTCGAGCGGCAGTCGCTCGAGACCCAGCACCAGTACGGCGGCGCGGCGGGCGGGCCCATCCGCCGGGACCGCATGTTCTGGTTCGCGGCCCTGGAGCGGCAACAGGCCCGCACGCCCCGCTTCGTCTTCTTCCCGCGCCTGGCGGGCGTTGCGGAGCGGCCCGAGAACGCCGAAGCGCTCGGCTACTTCCGCGGCCAGGAGACGCCGTTTGAGATGTCCAACGACGCCACGGCGCTCACCGCCCGGACCGACTACCAGTTCCCGGGGGGCCACCGCCTCACGCTGCGCTACAACTTCAGCGACTCGGCCGGGCTGAACGCCAACGGGGCGGGCACTTCGCCGGATCCCACCGTCAACCGGGCGCTGTCCAATAACGGCGCCGAGAAAGACCGCACGCACACCGGCGGGTTCCAGTTCACCGGCATTCTCAGCCCTGCCACGGTGAACGACGTGCGTTTCACCACCACCTACGAGATCCGGCCGCGCCTCAACAACGCCGTGGCGCCCACGGTGTCCACCACCATCGGCACGTTCGGAACCGTCAACTATCTGCCCTCCACGCAGGACGACAAGCGCATCCAGATCATGGACGGGCTGTCGCTGATGCGCGGCGCGCACGCCTTCAAGATCGGCGTGGACTACAGCCGGTTGACGGTCTGGCAGAGCTTCGGCTTCAACCAGTTCGGAGCCTTCGCGGTTTCGGGCAGTGACGTCAACCGGCACCTGGACATTCTCACCGCAGGCGGCGCGGTGGCCAACCGTTTCGACGACACCTCGGTGACTTACAACCGCGCCATCGGCAACATGCTGGCCGCTTACGGAGCGCACCAGTTCGCGCTGTACGGGCAGGATAGCTGGCGGGTGCGGTCCAGCCTGACGCTGGATTTCGGCGTGCGCTGGGAGGCCCAGTTCAACCCGTCCCCGGAAGCCAACAACAGCTCCTTGCTGGGCAGAGTGCAGGGTTTCAGCTTCCCCATTGGGTCCGTGGATCCGACGAAGATCAACGATAACGTGGCCCAGGTGATGCCGCGCTTCGGCTTCGCCTGGACGCCTTCGAGCAAGCGCCGCGCGGTCGTGCGCGGGCACACCGGGTTGTTCTACGCGGCCACGCCGCTGCTACTGCTCGCCGGGCCCATGAACAACTTCCGCACGCCGCCGGGCGACGTCTCGATCCAGTTGCCGCGCTCCGGCAGCACAGTTTACAAGGATCTGCTGGCGGTGGGCGTGGACTTGAACAAGTACGCCCTGGACAAGCTGCCCCTCCTGGAGGTGGAGACGGTCCAGCGCGCGGTGGCGGGAACGGGTACGGCCCCGGACCCATTGCGCGGCGCCAACCTGCTGACCTGGGCCTCCGACTACGAAAATCCGCGCGCCTACCAGGTCGGCCTGGGCGGCGACAGTGAGCTGTTCCGCAACTTCGTGGCCGGCGTGCAGCTCAACTACGTTAACAGTGTGCACCTCCAGCGCAACCGGGACTTCAACCTGCCCTCGCCCGTCATCCGGCCCGCCGACAAGGCGCAACGCCCGTTCTACGGCCTGCGCAGCGGCACGACTCGCCCGGTCTCCGACCTGGGCGCGCTCTGGGTGCGGCAGACCTCGGCGCGCTCGATGTACCGCGCCCTGACGGTCTCCTCCCAGTACCGCGCGCGCCGCCTGCAATTCGGCGCCTTCTACACGCTCTCGGAGACCTTCTCGGATGACGACCAGGAGCGGGACGCCAGCGGGTTCCGTTACGAGAACTCCTTCAACCTCCGCCCCGAGTACGGCTACTCCGACCTGGACATGCGTCACCAGTTTACCGGCTACGTGCTGGGCTCGCTGCCCCTGGGCATCGAGCTGTCCAGCCGCTTCCGCCTGGCCACCGGCAAGCCCATCGACCCACGCACCGGCGCCGACACCAACGAGGACCTGGCCTCCAACGACCGTGCCTGCAAGGCCCCGGGAGTGCCTTACGAGCGGAACAGCTTCCGCAATCGCGGCTTCCGCGGCGTGGACCTCCGGGCCCTGAAGAGCTTCCGCGTCACCGACCGCGTGAAAGTGCAGTTCTCGACCGAGATGTTCAACCTGTTCGACTTCTCCAACGTGGTCTACGCGGGCACCAACCTGAACTACGGCCTGGGGATCGACCCGGTGACGGGGAACACGGTGGCGGCGCCGGCTTCGTTTATGCGCCTGAAGCTGGCCACGGGTGAGTTCGACCCGCTGAACACCCAGGTGGGCAGCCCCTTCCAGATGCAGCTCGGCCTGCGGTTCACCTTCTGACGCGCCCAGGGCGGGGATTCCACTGCAGAGGCGCAGAGGACCGAGAGACTAACCTCGTGAATTCCTCTACGCCTCCGCGTCTCTGCGGTTAACCGCAATGCCCGGGAGGGGGGATAATGAAGGGGAGATGGCCGGCGGCGCAGTCGCGGAGCTGATCCGGCGGGCCCGGCGCCGCTGGGTGCGAAACCTGATCCTGGCGCAGGGGACCGAGGCGGCGTGCGTGGCGGCGGGCGGGTTCATCCTGCTGCTGCTGGCGGGCGCCCAGGCGCTGGATGGGCGGTGGCTCGTGGCGCTGGCGGCGGCCAGCCTCTTGTGGGCCTGGCGCCGCATGTTGAGGCAGATCCCCTCTCCCTACCAGGTGGCCCAGGCGATGGACCGTAACCTGGGCCTGGAAGACTGGCTTTCGACGGCCTTCTTCTTGGGCCGGATGGGCCCCGAGCGCAAGGTCTCCGAGGGAATGCGGCAGGCGCAACTGGCGGCGGCGGAGAGGCTGTGCCGGCAGGTGGATGTGCGGCGCGCCGTGCCGCTGCGGGCCCCGCGAGCGCTGTACGTGGCGGCGGTGCTGACGGTCGCCGCCGGTGGCCTGTTCGCCCTGCGCTACGGGATCGTGCGCCGGCTCGAGCTGCGCCGCTCGCTCCCGAAGATCGTGCTGGACACGCTGCGCCCGCCGGTGCGGCATCAGGCACGCGGCGGCAGACGCGCCGATCAGCCGCTCGAGGAGCACTGGCATTACTTCGGGATGGCCGTGGACCAGTACGCCGGCGGCGGCCAGGAAGGGGCCGGCCCCACCGCGACCGGAGATGCCCGGCACAGCCAGCGCCCGCCGGAAGGAGCCCAGCCGCTTCAGGTGAGCCTCGGCGGGGAGGACCGCGGGCAGCTTGGCGACGATGTCCCCGGCGACCGGCTCTCGGTGGGCGCGGGCTCGGAGGAGGGCCCGCAGCAAGGCGCTCAATCGCGGCAGAAAAGCAGCCTGCCGGGCGCCAGCGACAGCCTGCTGGACAAGTTCCGGGACGCCCTGTCCAACTTGCTCAACCGGCTGAAGATCCAGCCCAAGGGCGGCGCCTCCGAGCAGTTGGCCGCGAGCGCGCAGGCGGAGTCCGCCGAGGGGCGGCAGGCCCTGGCGCAGCGCGGCATGCCGGGATCGGGGCGGCAGCTTTCGGAAGGCTCCCCCGGCAGTGAGGCGCAGGACAGCGAGGCCACCGAGGGCGCGCCGAAATCCTCGCGCGCACCGGGCCGGCGCGGCGGCGAGGAGACCGGAACGGAAGCCTCCCGGGAGGGTCGCAGCGGCATCGGCCGGGAGGAGGGCGACAAGGGGCTGCGCCAGGCCGAACAGCTCGCGGCCATGGGCAAGATCAGCGAGATCTTCGGCCGGCGGTCCCAGAGTCTCACCGGCGAAGTGACGGTCGAGGTCACCAGCGGCAAGCAGCAGTTGCGCACCGCCTACTCCCAGCAGCAGGCCGCCCACGCGGAAGCCGGCGGCGCCATCCACCGGGACGAGATCCCGCTGGCCTACCAGAGCTACGTCGCGCGGTACTTCGAGGAAGTGCGCAAGCTAGCGCCGGAAGGGACCCGGCCGCGGAAGTAGCTGCCCTTACTTGCTGCCGCGCTCCCGGATGGACTGCGCCAGGTAGTTGACCACCTTGGCGGTGTTGCGCGCCAGCTCGTAGTAAGCGGTGCGGAGCAGCCGGTCCTTGCGGTTGAGCAGGTTCTCGCGGATGGTCTGGCGCACGCGGGGATCGTTCAGATCGCGCTGGCCGGCGGCTTCCTTGGAGATGACCCTGAGAAGCTGGTAGCCCTCCTGGGTGCGGATGACCGGCGAGACCTGCCCCGGGCGCAGCGACTTGACCACCCGGCGGATCTCGATGTCCGTCTTCTCCAGCGACGACTCCAGCAGGAAGCCCAGGTCCCCGCCGTTCTGCGCCGACTCGGGATCTTCGGAGTAGTTCAGGGCCAGGTCAGCGAAGTCCTCCCCTTTCTTGACCCGCGCCTCGAGCAGCGCGATCTTGCGGCGGGCCTCCCGGTCGTTCTGGGCCTTGTCACTCTTGAGATTCCGCACCTCGGGATCGGGTCCCGGCGTCACCAGGATGCGGGCCAGGTGCACCTGGGGCTCGGCCCGGAAGTACTCGGCCTGGTTGGAGCTGTAGTAGTCGGCCACGTCCTGGTCGGTGACGCGGATCTTCGAGGTGATCTCTTTGTTGAACAGCTTCTCGACGCTCAGGTCGCGGCGGAACTGGGCCTTGAGGTCTTCCACCTTCATGTGGCGGGCCTGGAGCCACTTCTGGAGCTCGTCCGCCGTGTAGGTGACCTTGAACTTGTTGAACTGGGCCTCGACGTCGGAGTCCACGGCCATCACGCCGAGCTGCTCGGCGCGCTGGAGCATGATCTCGTTGTCGATGAGGCTGCGCAGCACCTCGAGCTTCTGGGCGATGACCTCGTCGTCGCCGGCGCGCTCGCTGGCCGAGGCGAGCTGCGCGCGGCGGTAGGCCTTCTCCAGGTCGTCGTAGGTGATGGCCCGGTCGTTGACCAGGGCGGCCACGTTGGCGGGCGGAGACTTCCGGCACCCGGCCGTCGAGAGCATCAGCAGCACCGGCAGCATATAGCAAAGGCAAGCGCGTGGCATGGCGACAGGTTCATTGTAGCGGAGTCTTATCCCACGTTCTGCAACTCCCCGGCTTCGCCGCAGCGGAGGCCTTCGAGCGCGGGGGCGATGGCGCGCAGCAGGCCGGTGAGGACGCCGCCGGCGCCGACTTCGACGAACCGCGCCACGCCCTGGGCGGCGAGATGGCGGATTGACTCCCTGTCAGATTCAAGTACGCGCGGGGTTGAGGCTGGAACCGTCCATATAGTCCGACTGAAGCGCCAGCCTTTGCGCTGGCCAGCCCAAGCATTGCAGCAGCGGCAACGCGAGATACGCGACGGTCTCCTGCTCCTTCACATCGACCCGGGCGCGCTGGTACCATCGCGCCACGCGGACCAGCTCGTCGATCCGGCTCAGGAGCC
>Ga0315289_10005809_pt1 | contig 18178 bp, 13 predicted proteins | sample YL17G11_40_MG_FD_203452 | JGI IMG/M metagenome (GOLD analysis project Ga0315289, IMG submission 203452) | Sediment microbial communities from Yellowstone Lake, YNP, Wyoming, USA - YL17G11_40 | ecosystem: Environmental > Aquatic > Freshwater > Lake > Sediment | place: USA: Wyoming | collected... | reverse complement strand
ACCAGCAGGCCCAGGTCGACGAGCTCCTGGTACAAGCCTGAGGTGAGGAGCGCCTCGTAGTCCGCCTGGTAGCTCCGGTTGATCTGGCGGTACAGCCGCCCGTCCCGAGTGAAGAGGAACCCGGAACGATCGCGGAACGACGCCGGCTGGCGCCGGGCATCACTCACCGGGTTCGTCCTCCGGATGGGCGCTTGTGTCCTCCGGGCTGTCTGCCGGCTTGCGCGTGAAGCGAGCCTTGATCTTGCTCCAGGACATCCTCAGCGCAACGAGCCCGCCCAGGATGCCGGCAACCAGGAGTTGCAGGATGAAGCTGCCCGAGCCGGGGTCAAGGTAGGCCAGGAGCGCATGCGCCTGGTGTATGATGTCAGGCGCCAGAACACTTCGAGCCATCACGGGCGACTCTCCTCTGGCGTAGTACTCGGAGTTGCTGCAGCCGGAGTGCCGTGATTGTGACGTCCACGCAGGACGGTCCTTCGGCAGCGGCGAGCGAAGCCATTATGCCACGGGGAAGGACGCGGCACAATGGAGCACGCCTACAGGTGCGGGACTTGTGATAGGGGTCCTCGAGCGGGAGGAGGGAACGGGCAGAGAGTACCAAGCTTCCGTTGAGCTTCAAATCGGGGTGGGGGCTCGAGATCATCCTGGCTGTCGTCGGGGACCTTGCTCCCCGTAGAGCCTGATGCGGAATCCTGCAACTGGGCGCCTGGCAACCTGATTTCGCAGTCGGCGGGCACCCGTTCTTCGCAGAGGCTTCACCTGTCCGCTAACCTGCACTCTGGTCACCGAAGCATGGGGAGCACGAGCTCGCCTTTCGTAGCGTCCGTCTCGTCAACGCAACAACCCCATTGCCGCCCGAGGCATGTGAGCAGGATTCGCGACAAGAAGGGAATCCCTAGAGAGGCTCTGTGCACGTCCGGGACTCAGCAGAGGAGGCCCGGATGATGGAATAGCGCCAATCAGCGCTCCGCGCAAGCCCTGCCGCGATAGCCTCGAAGGTTGGTTTGCCTGATACGGGTCGTTCACGCCCCGGGAATCCGAATCACGGTGAGTCCGTCGACCGGTGTGAGAAGACCACCGCCTCAGGATTGGAGTACACCATCTCGTATTCCTGCGACTGGCTGAGACCCTCGACCAGCGCCACGGTCTGGATCGCAGACGAGTCCGGGTAAGTGGCCACGAGAACGTAGTCGAACCGGGTCTTCCCCTCGGCTAGCCACCCCTCTAGGCAGCGTAGCCCGCGCTGGGCGCACAGCTGTAGTGTCTGGTGACGCTTCGCCGTCTCCGCCAATCCACCCGTCCATTCTTTCCCCTGAGGAGTGGCGAGGCTCACCCGATCGGCCAGGGCCGGAAACCACTCAGACAGTGGGTCGGATCCCCACCGCGTTCGTCCTGAGACGACCACGAACTCGCCCGAGGTGGGCAGGTTGTCTCCAATCCATTGCATGACATCCACTTCGCCGGGCCGCAAGACAGCTATTGGGGAGGAGGGCAGGGCCGGAGCCAGCAGCGCAGCGCAAAGGCCGTAGAAGGCGAGCGCAGCAACGACCAGGTTCCTGGTCCGTCTCGTGCTAGCGGGCAGGCTGGGTATGGGAATGCTGGGATTCCCTTGCGTGGCCTTGGCGTGACCTGCCTGTGGGATCAGTGGAGGAAGGACGACAAGAACGAGGGCAAGTGCCGCAAGCATGGCCACCGGAGCAGAGGCATGGGTGCCGGCAGCGCGCGGATCAAGCAGGTTGGTTGAGATCAACCAAGCAGGTAGCAGGAAGTCCCGCTGGGCGAGGCAAAGCAGTACGCCGAGCAGGTTCAGCGCGACGAAGACGCCCAAGTATCGCTCGCCAGTGAACTCCATAAGAATCGCTGCGCTCGAAGACCAAGGGCGCTGCCCGGTCAAAGCCGCCTGTAGGAGTGGGGTGACTCCATGGGTCGCGATGACCGGCAACCACCAGAAGCTCGACAGAGCGGCCGCTACTGCCAGTGCCATGCCTACCCCGCCAAGGGACTTCCATGTCCTCCCGCGGAAGATCCAGAAGAGCGCCAGACTGAAGAGCGTAAACCATGCCATCTCGAGATGGGAGACGGTCACCAGCGCCACAAGGAGACCCAGAAGCGATGCATTCTTCCATGTCGGGCGTTCCAGAAGGCGATCTGCCTGGATGAGGGACAGGATTGAAAAGAGCATGCCCGGAGAGCGGGCTAGCCCTCCGCCCATCACCAACCATTCGTGGGATCGCGGGATCAGCGCAAACGTGAGCGCCGCGATCGTCGCAAGTTCGCCGCTGGAAAGGATCCGTCGAGCCAGCAAGTAGAAGGCGGGGATGGTGAGTATGCTGAACAGGCCAGGTAGCCACCTCACGAGCTCGAGGAGAGGAGCATTCGTCGCGAGTTGGAGACTGGCGGCCAAGTAGAAACCCAGGGGAGGGTACGCAAAGGGGATCCCTCCCCCGTTGTAGGATGTCATGAGCGGCAGGCGAAATCCATTCGCCGCCAGGTCCTGCGTCATTCGGTAGAAGAGGCCGCCATCGTTCAGCGGGAAATCGTGTAGAGCAATTGGGAGCAGGCGGACGAGGGAGCCTAGTTCAATCGCCAGGATAACGCCGAAGGCGATACTCGGTCTCTTCAGCAGGTTGAGTCGCATGGGTGGGTCCTCGTTGTGGAGGTCCGGCCATCGACTGCGGCAATTCCCGGGGCCGGAGATCCCTTCGGCGAGAGCTGAACAGGCGGATGCCGCAGCATGTTGCATGCCGCAACCCGCAAACCCGGAGGCAGGGCAACGCGGCATCTCATCCCTGTGATGCTCGGGCCCCTCGCTCGCTGGAGGCACATCTGCGATCACGCTTCCTCTCGCCAACTCGCGCCTCGATCTCGTCGAAGTGCACGTTCCGATGGATGGCGCGACCCAAGTGCAGGTGCGTGGCATGCTCCCGGATGTCCACCACTGGGCTTGGGGGGAGCTGTGCAATAGCAGCGTCGATCGCCACAGCGGAGTCCAGGAGTAGATCGCGGACAGCTGCCGGGGGCGGTCGGCGGAGAAGGGGGCGACCGGCGTCGTTGACCGCGTCTGCATCGATCGGGGAGGGTCCAATGCCGGCATGCGACTTGCGCGCGAGCAGCGAAAGGCCGCGCTGGTCCCAGAAAGCCAGGTGTGCCAAGACAGCCCCCACAGTCCATCCGGCGCCCAGCTCCAGGGCCAGATCGTCGTCGGTCAGACGTTCCACAAGGGCGCCCAGGCGTTCGCGCGACTCATCGTTGGCCGACACGTAGTTCTCCATGCACGGTTCCCCCGGGAGATCCCGCTCCGCCGGCTCCGGGCAGGAGCATACGTTACTGCCATGCGCGCCGACGCACAAGTGGCGGCGACACCGGGAACGCAAAGGGCCCGGGAATCCCCGGGCCCTCGTCAGGCTGGGGTGTGCGACTACGTGTTGCTGCTCTCCACGGTGACGGCGGGGGCGGGTCTCTTCGACTGCCAGATCGCCCAGCCGAGCACCGCGAGGAGCGCGATGACAATGAGCCAACCGCCCACCCCAAGCGTGCGGTACTGGACGACGATCGGAGCGATGATCACCGAGACCAGGTTGACGACCTTGATCAACGGGTTAAGGGCCGGCCCGGCAGTGTCCTTCATCGGATCGCCCACTGTGTCGCCGACGACGCCCGCCTTGTGCCGCTCGGAACCCTTGCCCAGGTTCTTGGCCGCGTCTCTTGGCTCATCCTCGATCAGCTTCTTGGCATTGTCCCACGCGCCGCCGGCATTGTTCATGAATACCGCCAGCAGCTGGCCGGAGAGGATGATGCCCGCCAAGAAGCCGCCGAGCGCTTCAACCTGGAAGACCATCCCGACGACGATCGGCGTGACGATGCCGAGGAGCGCCAGGCTGACCAGTTCTTTCTGGGCCGCGGTGGTCGAGATGGAGACCGCCTGCCGGTAGTCGGGCTTGACCTTTCCCTCGAGCACGCCGAGGCGGAACTGCCGCCGCGCCTCTTGGACAATCAGGGCCGATGCCCGGCTGACAGCCTGCACGGCGAAGGATGAGAACAGCCAGGGCAGGGCGCCGCCAATCAGCATGCCGACGAACACGCCGGGGACGTCAATGCGGATCCCAATCGCGGCAATGCGCTCGGCCACCGGGACGCCCAGGGTGGCTTGGGCCCGGCCGACGTCGACCAGATAAGAACCAAACAGCGAGACGGCGGCGATCACTGCCGATCCGATGGCCACGCCCTTGGTGATCGCCTTGGTTGTGTTGCCGACCGCGTCCAGGTCGGCCATGATCTGCTGGGCAGCCTTCGTCTCGGGATCCGTCTGGCCGGACCACGACATCTCGCCGATGCCGTTGGCGTTGTCGGCGATTGGGCCGAAGGAGTCCATGGCCACGTTGTTGCCGGTCAGCGTGAGCATCCCGATGCCGGTCATCGCCACGCCGTACAGGATGAAGGTCGTGCGGTCGACGCCTGCAACGCCCGGGATGGTGCCGAAGATGCCAATGGACGCGACGATCGTCAGGGCGATCACCAGGATCGACCACACCGACGACTCATAGCCGACGGCGATGCCCTGCAGGATCAACGTTGCCGGGCCGGTGTCGGCGCCACGCTTGATCTCCTTGACCGGCGTGTTGTGCGTCCCGGTGAAGTATTCCGTCAGCCGATCGATCACGATGGCCAGCAGGACGCCGACCGCCACCGCCAGCGGCGTGCGCCACCAACCACCCCACGCATCCATCCCTCGACTATTCATGTACAGGTAGCCGGCGGTGAAGAACAGAACCGCCGAGATCGCCGCCGACGAAAGGAAGCCGCGGAAGATCGCCGCCATGGCGTTCCCGGTCTTGCCCGGTCCGCCGCGCACGACGTAGGTGCCGATGATCGACGACAGCACGCCAATGCCGCGCACGACGAGCGGGAAAACGATCCACTCCATGCGCCCGGTGACATGCCATAGCGCCAGGCCCAGGATCAGGCCGGAGACGATGGTGACCTCGTAGCTCTCGAAGATATCAGCCGCCATGCCGGCGCAGTCGCCGACGTTGTCGCCCACCAGGTCGGCGATCACCGCCGGGTTGCGCGGGTCGTCCTCCGGAATGCCCGCCTCGACCTTTCCCACGAGGTCCGCCCCGACGTCTGCCGCCTTGGTGAAGATGCCGCCTCCGACGCGCATGAAGAGCGCCAGCAGCGTACCGCCGAAACCGAAGCCAAGCAGCGCGTCCGGGGCGGCAATGCCGAGGACGATGAAGATCGTCGTGCCGCCCAGAAGGCCCAGGCCGTCGGTGAGCATTCCGGTGATCGTCCCGGCCCGGTAGGCGATGCGCAGCGCGTCACCAAACGAGCGCCGCGAGGCCGTAGCCACGCGCACGTTGGCCTGAACCGCCATGCGCATGCCGATCTGGCCGACGGTCAGGCTGAAGCCCGCGCCCATCACGAAGGCCACGGCGCGAGCCAGGCCGATGATCAGCCGGACCTGCGACTCAGACTGGCCGGCGAAGCGCTCGAGCGCCTCCGGGGTGGGGGGCACGATGTAGACAGAAAGGAACAGGGCAACGGTAAGCAGGACGATCAGAGGCAGGACCGAGCGCAGTTGCCGGCGCAGGTAGGAATCGGCGCCCTCACGGATCGCGCCCCAGACCTCCTGCATCTTCGCCGTGCCCTTGTCCTCCCGCATGATCTGACTTCTCAGGAAGACGGCATACGCCAGCCCCAGGATGGCCACTCCAAAGACGGCCCAAATCGCGGTCTGCTCGAGTGTCGTCAGGCCATGCATCGACCACCCTCCTGCGAGGAATTCCGTACATTAAGGGGGAAACATGGCGATTGTACAGTCCGGCACATGACCTGTCAAGCAGCGCACCTCAGCTAAGCATTCGGTGAGAGAGTGGACAGATGCTTGACAAGGGCCGCAGCGGTTCTGTATAGTCTTTCGAGGGTGGGCCTCATGCCCCTGTGGGACCTGAGAGCACACGCCGGTGAGTTCGCCGGGCGGGGTGCTTTTTGTTCGCCTGCATCCCGACCCACGTTCTGCCCTGCTCAGGGAGCCTATGATCGAAGTTGAAGGCCTGACCAAGTTCTACGGCGCATTCCCCGCCATCCAGAACCTCGACTTCCACGCCAGGCCGGGGGAGATTGTCGGCTTCCTCGGACCCAACGGGGCGGGCAAGACGACGACCATGCGCATCCTGACCGGGTACATGCCGCCTACCAGCGGCACGGCGCGCGTCGCAGGCTTCGACGTCGTCGACCAGTCGCTCGAGGTCAGGCGACGCGTGGGATACCTGCCCGAGACCGTGCCGCTGTACCCCGAGATGACCGTCTTCGAGTACCTGGCCTTCATGGGGGCCCTGCGTCGCGTCCCGGATCTCGACGATCGAATCGACGAGGTGCTTGAGCAGGTCGCCATGCTCGAGCGATCGCAGAGCTACATCGGCAACCTGTCCAAGGGTCTGCGCCAGCGTGTCGGTCTCGCCCAGGCACTCATACACCGTCCTGAGGTGTTGATCCTCGATGAACCGACCATCGGGCTGGACCCGGCGCAGATCATTGAGGTTCGGCGCATCATCCAGGAGCTTGGACGCGAGCGCACCGTCTTGCTGTCGACCCACATCCTGCCCGAGGCCCAGCAGATCTGCGACCGGGTCCTGATCATCAACCACGGCACGATTGTGGCCGAGGACACGCCGGGCAACCTGCAGGCACAGCTGGCGGGGGCCGAGCGTCTGACGGTGGTTGCTGCCGCGACGACTCCCGAGCTGACCCGGATGCTCGAGGCGATCCCGGGGGTGACTGGAATCCGGGCGGGTGCGCGCGACGGGGAGGTCGAGGTCGCTACCGCGCCGGGCAAGGACCTGCGCCCGCTGGTGGCCCGAAGGGTGGTCGAGGCGGGCGTTGACCTGCTCGAGCTGCGCTCGGTGGGCATAAGCCTGGAGCAGATCTTCCTCCAGCTCACGCGCGAAGAGAACGACGCCCAGGCGGGAGGCTAGTGATGCGCAATCTGTGGATCATCGCCAGCCGCGAGTTCCGCCTCTACTTCGTCTCGCCGATCGCCTACGCGCTGGCGACCATGCTGTATCTGATCCTGGGCGGCATCTTCTTCATCAACATCTACTTTGGCCTGCAGACGGGCCAGATCAGTCCGGATGGGCGTATGGTCATCGGCCCGATGGTCACCATCCTGCTCTTCGCCATGCCAGCGATCACCATGCGCCTGCTGGCGGATGAGTACCGGATGGGGACGATGGAGCTGCTGCTGACCGCGCCGCTCCGCGACTGGGAACTCGTGCTCGGCAAGTGGCTGGGGGCCTATGGGTTCGTTGCCGTTGTGCTGGCGGTCACGTGGGTGTATCCGCTCATCCTTCACCGCATGACCAGCCCGGGCATCGACCAGGGCACGCTGCTGGCGGCCTACCTTGGGCTGCTGCTGGCGGTCGCGGCGATGCTCGCCATCGGCGTGTTCGTCTCGGCGCTGTTTCGCAGCCCAGTGGCCGCTTTCTTCGTGGCGCTTGGCGTGATGCTTGGGCTGTGGATCGTCGGCGGGCTGTCGTCCGGTGCCGGCGCCGGGTCCCAGCTGGCCGGCTACTTGAGTTTCGTGGATCACTACTACAACAACTTCTATCGCGGCGTCCTCGACCTGGGCGATGCGGTGTACTTCGTCAGCCTCACAGCACTGGCTCTGTTCCTCGGCACACAAGTTGTGCAGGCGCGGAGGTGGCGATGAAGCCCGATCTGCGCAAGCGGCTGGCCCAGGCGGCCTTCATCTTGGCCGGAGTGGCGCTGCTCGCCACCGGCGGCTGGGGGATCGTCAACCGCCAGTTCGACACCTACCTCAAGATCGGGCTGGGCCTGATCGTCGGCCTGGCCGCGGCCGGGGTGCTGCTCGATCCACAGCGCATTCGCACCGCCCTCTCGGGTCGGCAGGCGCGCTACGGGAGCAATGCTGTCCTGGTCAGCTTGGCGTTTACCGGCATCCTGGGGGTGCTCAGCTACCTGGCATTCTCCAATACTCAGCAATTCGACTTGACCGAGGACAAGGAATACACCCTCACCACGGAGACGCAGCTGGCACTTTCCGAGCTTCAGCAGCCGGTTGAGCTGATTGGCTTCTATACGCCTGAGCTCAGCCAGTCGCGCGACGCCATCCGCCCGCTGCTCGATCAGTATCGGCGCAGCGGCAGCGACAAGGTGACCTACACCTTCATCGACCCGCGTGCGGATCCGGTGTCGGCCGATCGGTACGGGGTGACGCGCGACGGGACGGTCGTCGTCGTCCTGGGCGACGCCTCGGAGGTCACGGCCTCCCCGACCGAGCTGGAGATCACCGGAGCCATCGTTCGGCTGGCGAACCCTGAGGCGCGTAAGGTCTACTTCCTGAGCGGGCACGGTGAGCGCGACCACGAATCCACGGAAGCGCTTGGCTACAGCCAGGTACGCGACGCCCTGCAGGCCAAGAACTACGAGGTGGCGTCACTGAGCCTGGTGAGTGAGCCGCGCGTCCCGGCCGACGCGCGGGCAGTGGTGATCGCCGGTCCGACGATCGGCATCCCCCCGGCCGAGCTCCGGCAACTGGAAGCGTATGTCGCCCAGGGCGGTTCGCTGGTCGTCCTGCTGGATCCAGTCCTGTCGGATGTGGAGGCGATGGCCAACGACGCCCTGGTCCCGTACCTTGAGACCGCCTGGGGCGTCCAGGCGCGAGCGGATCTGGTGGTCGACCTGAGGTCGAGCCAGCCGCTGACCGCGGTCGCCGACCGTTATGCTGCGCACCCGATCACCGAGCGGTTGGGGAACCTGGTGTCCTACTTCCCCGCCGCGCGCAGCCTGGCATCGACCGAGACGGCACCGACAGGCCTTGTGCCGCTGGTTCTCACCGGCGCCGACTCGTGGGGCAAGACCAATAGCGAGTCGATTGCCGCCGGCTCGTTCGACTATGTGCCCGAGGAAGACAACCTGGGGCCGCTGACGGTCGCCATGGTGGGCGAAGACACGGCGCAGAACGCGCGCCTGGTCGTCGTTGGGGACTCGGACTTCGCCACCAACGCGGACTTCAACAACTATGGCAATGGCGACCTGCTGATCAACACCATCGACTGGGCCGCTCGTCAGGAAGCCCTGATCAGCCTGACGCCCAAGCGGAGCACGCCGCGCTTTGTCACTCCCCCGACGACGCAGGCCGTGGGGCTCATCTTCCTGCTGACCGTGGTCGTGATCCCTGGCGCCGTGATCGCCGGCGGCGTCTCGGTCTGGCTCAGCCGGCGGCGGCATCCCTGAGGCAAGGCGGAATGATCCGTCGTTCGACCTGGATCCTTCTGGGCGCCTTCGCCGTCCTGCTGGGCGCGACGATCGTCTGGACGCGCACCCAGCCCGGACCGGGTGAGACGCCGGTCGAGGACGCAACCCCCACGGCTGAGCCGCTGTGGTCCGTTCCGGCGACCGATATCGTCGGACTGCGTGTGGAAGACCTGCTGACCGGTGCCGTGCTCGAGGTCCGCCGTGGGGACGAGCAAACGCCCTGGCGGATGCTAGAGCCCGTGGAGGGCCCGGCGGACGCAGGCCGAGTGGAGTGGGCTGTCAACGCCCTGCTGTCGCCACGGCCGAGGGGGGCTCTGCCGGCTCCCGATGACCTGGCACCCTATGGACTGGCCAAGCCGGCCCGCCAAGTGACGGTGTTCTTCGGCGGCGACTTGACCCGCTCTTTCGCGATTGGGCGCGTCAGTCCGACGGGTGGGGTGTTCTATGCTACGGTTCCAGGACAGACCGGTATTGTCCTACTGAATGAGTACTCGTTGAGCGACGTCTTGTCGCTTCTGGACCCGCTACCGTACCCGCCCACGCCCACACCGAGCGAAACGCCATCCCCAATCGCCACGGGGACGCCGGAACCCGCCGGAAACTGAGATCGGACGGAGGGGGCGAGCCGTCGCCGGATGATGTCCGGCATAGCCCCGTCCCACCGCGTTTGCGGGAAGTTAACAAAGACGGTGTAGTTTGTATGCATAGCAGCAGGGTGCTGGGTGTCCGCGACCGCGTTGCCTAGGCCCCTGATTGGACGTATTCTGGGTACACGATGACGAAGCCGAAGAAGCGCACGACCAAACCCAAGGTGGCCCGGACGCGGCAGATGTCCCTCCCGATCGAGGACGACGAGGCGCGCTTGGGCGATGCACCTTCGGAAGAACCGGTGGCCCAGGAAGAAGAGAATCCGGCCATCGACCAACTGATCGAGATCGGGCGTGAGCGGGGCTACGTCACGATCGATGACATCCTTGTGTTCTTCCCCGATGCTGAGCGCGATCTCGATCAGCTTGAGGAAACCTACGCCGCCCTGCTGGCCGCGGGGGTTACGTACCTCGATGAGGTCGCCGAGACCGAGGAAGGCCCCGAAGAGGATCTGCTCGAAGACGAGCGTGCCGACGGCGAGGCGCAGGATGACCTGAGTCACGTCGATGCTGACGACACGGTCGGGCTGTACCTGAAGGAGGTTGGCCGGGTCCCCCTCCTGACCGCCGAGCAGGAAGTCTCGCTCGCCAAGCGCATCGAGCGCGGCAAGCGCGCCCGTGAGGCGATGGCCGCCGGGCCGGGGACGGCGCGTAAGCGCCAGGAGCTGCGCCATACCGTCGAGGATGGGTGGGCAGCACGCGAGCACCTGATCACCGCCAATTCCCGCCTGGTCATCAGCGTGGCCAAGAAGTACATGGGCCGCGGTGTGCCATTCCTGGACCTGATCCAGGAGGGCAACATCGGGCTGATCCGCGCGGCTAAGAAGTTCGACTACCGCCGCGGCCACAAGTTCTCCACCTACGCTACCTGGTGGATCCGTCAGGCGGTAACTCGCGCCATCGCCGACCAGGGCCGCACCATCCGAGTCCCGGTCCATATGGGCGACCAGATCAACAAGCTGCTGCGGGTTTCGCATCAGCTCACCCAGCGCCTGGGACGTGACCCCTCGATCGACGAACTCGCCGACTCGCTCGAGGTCACGCCGAAGAAAGTGGAGAACATGATCCAGGTGGCGCGCCGGCCGCTATCGCTCGAGACGCCCACCGACGAGGAGGAAGACTCGGTCCTGGGAGACTTCATTCAGGACGAGGAGTCGCCTGCCCCGGCGGACACGGTCACGCTGAACCTGCTTCGGGAGCATCTACAGGAAGTCCTCAACATGCTCCCGCCGCGTGAGGTCCGCATCCTGCAGCTGCGCTACGGGCTGCTCGACGGCCAGTCGTATACCCTCGAGGAAGTCGGCCGCAAGATGGGCGTGACGCGCGAGCGCGTGCGGCAGATCGAAGCCCAGGCGCTCAGCCGCTTGCGGCATCCAAGCCATCGCCGCCGGCTGGCAGACTACCTGCACGACTGAGCGCCTGATCCCCCCAACGGAGCACAGCCGCCCTGCAGACTGCAGGGCGGTCCGCGTGATGGGCCCCGCTGCCTTGCGCCGCGATTCGGCGTGCGTCCGTCGAGCGATGGCTAGTCCTGTGGCCAGGGCCGGCCCGCAAGCATGCCAGCACGAGCGCGTAGAAGCCCGTGCTCGCAGGCTTCGATCCAGGGACAACACCGAAGCTGGCATCCGGCGCCGGCACATGCGTGCCTCGGTTGGCGACCGCCGGCAACTTGCCTGGCGTCGCCATCCTCACCGAGGGCAAGGGGATGCAGTCGGTTGCGCATCCCGACCTTGTCCGCTGGGTCCCGGCGCTCGCCGGCTGCTTGTCCCTCGTCGGCCTGGTCCGTTGACGAAGGCACCGTGCTCGCTTCGCCTTCCCCGCGCCGTCGGAATCATGGCGGTCTTGACCGGGCCGGCGCTTGCGGATGATCATTCATGGCCGGGCCTGCGTGCCATGCTGACAAGTGCCGTCCCCCGTATACTTCTGCCCAAGGACCGGGCCCCGCGCAAGCGCGCCGGCTCAGGCTGCCCGTCTTCGAACTGACGTTGCCAATCGGCTCGTTGGCGAGAGCGGTGTCGGCCTGGCCAAAGGGAGTTGCCGCCGCGGCGTAGGATGCCATGCACGAGGACACTGTCCACGCCGGCGCAACACGTGCAGCATGAACCCGTCGATCCGTCCCGAGTCGTCCGTCCGCATCAACGGGCGTCGCTTTCGCCCGCGTCGCGCGGCGTGATGCCGGCCGGAGCAGGGGGCCGTCGAGGCTGACCCGAATGGTCAAAGGATCCCCCGCCTTTTCCGTACCATCGCAGACGCCGGGTTCCCCCGGTCGCACTGGTTCCCGCGGCATTCTTGTGATCGCCGGGCTGCTGGCACTCCTCTCGGTTGTGCTCAAGGCCGCCTTGCTGGCAGTGGACGTGTTCCCCTTCAATGCCGATGAAGCCATCGTCGCCCTCATGGCGCGGCATATCCTGCGTGGCGAGTGGCCGGCGTTCTTCTACGGCCAGGCGTACCTGGGCAGCCTGGATCCCGCCCTTGTGGCGGCCGGGTTCGCCGCCTTCGGCGAGCGCGTGCTCGTGATCCGAGCCGTCCAGACGCTGCTGTATGCCGGCACGGTGTTCACCGGGACTCTCCTCTCCTGGCGCCTCCTGCGTTCAAGCGCCGCCGCAATCGCCACCGGCATGTTGCTCGCCATCCCGACCGTCAACATCACGCTCTATACGACGGTCTCTATCGGAGGCTACGGAGAGGCGCTCCTCTTGGGGCAGTGCCTGCTGCTCCTGACGCTTGCGCTGCTCGGACGGCGTCGGCCGCTGCTCTACGTTGCCTGGGGGGTGTTGGCAGGGCTGGCCTTCTGGACGTTCGGCCTGACGCTGGTCTACATTCTTCCGGCCGGAATGGCGCTGGCCTGGAACGACCTGCGACACAGTGACCGTCGAGGCAGGCTGGCCAACTGGGGACTCGCCGCGCTGGGCGCCGCCGCTGGCATGGCACCCTGGCTGGGCTGGGCGGTCGTTCACTCGCCCGCATCCCTCATCGCCGAACTCCTGGGATCCGCCATTGCCGGCGCCTCCCCTGGATCGTTGCCGCAAGCCTGGCTGGAGCATGCCCGCAACCTGCTTCTCCTCGGCGGTTCGGTGATCCTTGGGTTCCGCCCGCCGTGGGACACGCGCTGGCTTGGCTTGCCGCTGCTGCCGTTCGTGCTGGCGATCTGGTCGTGTGTGTTCCTCCACGCCATCATGGTTCTGCGGCATCGGGATGCCGCCCGGACCGGGCGATGGATGATCGCCGGCGTGGCAGCCACCACGGTCCTGGGTTTCGTGATGACCCCGTTTGGTGCCGATCCCTCGGGACGCTACTTCCTGCCGCTTGGATACCCGATAGCCTTCTTCTTCGGGAGCCTGGCCGCCGACCTCCTGCCGCGCATCGGACGCCGGTGGGTGGCTGGGATAGCCGCCCTGCTTCTGGCGTACAACCTGTGGGGAACCGTGGACAGTGCCCGCCGAAACCCACCCGGGCTGACCACGCAATTTGATCCGGTGGCCCGCGTGTGCACCGGGGCGCTCGATGATCTGATCGCCTTCCTGCAGGCCAATGGCGAGAAGGCCGGCTACAGCAACTACTGGGTCGCGTACCCGCTGGCGTTCCTCTCCGAGGAGCACCTGGTCTTCGTGCCCCGGCTCCCGTATCATGAGGACTTCCGCTACACGCCGCGCGACAATCGCTACCCTCCGTACAATGGAGTTGTGGCCGGAAGCGACCGGGCGGCCTTCATCACGACGAACCATCCGGCGCTGGATGCTCGCCTGCGCGCGGAGCTCGCACGTCTGGGCGTTGGCTTCCGCGAGGCAACAATCGGCGGTTTCCACGTCTTCTACCGCTTGTCAGGCAGGGTCACCCCCGAGATGCTTGGGCTTCCCGCGGAGGGCAAGTGAAGCGTTGGGGATCGCGGCTCATGCCCCGCAGAAGGGCTGCCGGTCTGGCGGCCATCCGCGAGCCGTTCCTGGAGCGGCCCCCCGGCCATGTTCTGGACTGCGGCCTCGTCGTTTCGCGCTCCGCCCTCCAGCAAGTCCAACTCGGTGCCGCATGGGGCACCGGCGCACGGAACGTGCGAGGTCCTATTCCCAGAGCCGCACGTCAGGAGCTTGTGCACGCGAGGCCGCCGAACACAACCCGATCATGGATGCCGACGTACGATCAGGCTGCTCTTGCGCTGAGCGCTGTCTCGCGGATTCCAGAGCAGGTCGGCGGGCGTTGCATGCCCGCCAAGGGCGGGGCGTGTCCGGCAGGGACCAAGAGCTAGCTGGAAGGGCAGTCCGGTGCAGCCGCCCCGCAATCGGCCCGGGGAAGGTCAGAACATGAGGCAGACAGCCCAATCACCGACCCACGCTCCTGCAATGCACCCATCCACGCTCATGATGCGGGGGCCTCTGCTCGCAGCGCTGTTTGCCACGCTCCTTGGAGCGTTCGTCCGTCTGGCGCCGGTCCTGGCATCTGACTTCCCATTGAATGACGGCGGGCTGTTCTATGTATTCACGCAAGAGATCCAGGCGGCGCACTACCGGTTGCCTGTGTATTCGGGTTTCAATCAGGCACCCATCCCGTTCCTCTATCCGCCGCTGCCTTTCTACCTCACCGGCCTGGCATCCTCCCTGACTCGGATCAGCCTCCTGGAGTTGATCCGTGTTCTCCCGTCGCTGGTCAGCATCCTGACCATCCCGGCTGCGTACCTGTTGGCACGCAAGCTGCTGAAGTCCCAACTGGCAGCTGCGATCGCGGCGATCTCGTTCGCCTTACTCCCGACCGCCTTCGACTTCATGATCGTGGGCGGAGGCCTGCCTCGGGCATTCGGGTTCCTGTTCTCCATCTTGACCCTGCACCAGGCAACCGGCCTCTATTCCACAGGCCGAAGGGTCCACCTGGTCGCCACGGCTGTCTTTGCAGGTCTCACTTTGCTGAGCCACCCGGTCGTGGCCTGGTTCACGTTCTACAGTCTTGCGGTTCTGTTCCTTTCTCTGGGAGCCAACCGGCGCGGACTGGTGAACTCACTGGCTGTTGTGGCGGCAACGCTGCTGCTCACCGCGCCCTGGTGGGCGGTGGGCATCGCCCGACACGGCCTGGATCCCTTCCTGGCGGCATTCCAGGCGGGCACACGCTCCTGGACGGCGCTTGTTGCCCCCTTCCTGTTCCTTCACACGAATGAACCCTATCTGACCTTCCATGCATTGTTCGCCCTGCTGGGGATCTTCTTCAGCCTGCGCAGCCGACAGTACTTGATCCCTGCCTGGTTGGCGGCGGTGTTTCTGCTCGAGCCTCGACTGACCGCAACCTACGCGGTGCTCCCTACCGCGCTTCTGGTGGGAATCGGATTCGAACGGGTAGTCCTGCTTGGCCTGGCAGGTGCGCGCGACGATCCCCTGCGAGGGGCTCCGCCTTCCGTCACGGATCCCTCGCGGGATGTTGCGAGCGGAGGAGTCCAGGATGTTCCTTGGGCCGGCGGGTGGGTGGCGAGACTCGCGACGGCGTACATCCTCTGCTACCTGCTCATCGCTGCCTTCCTCGCGGCTCCCCGGGATGCCCTGCCGCCCTCTCATCGCCAGGCGATGCAGTGGGTCCGCGCGAACACGCCTGCCACGAGCCAGTTCGCCGTGGTCTCCGGAATCGAATCGGCGGGAACCGATTACATCTCGGAGTGGTTTCCCGCGCTCACGGACCGTGCCAGCATGGGGACTCCCCAGGGATACGAGTGGTTTCCCGGCCAGGTCTTCAACAAACGCTGGAGCCTGCATTCCGACCTGCAGGACTGCAGAGAGCAAGGAGTGCGTTGTCTGGAGGATTGGGCAGCCCGTGCACAATCCCCTTACACACACGTGTACCTGGTCAAGGTTCCACCCTTCGCTGGGGATGATGAGACCCCTGCAGATCTCTACGATTCCCTGCTCAGTTCACCAGACTACGAGGAGATCTACGACCAGGAGGAGGTTGCCATCTTCGCCCATCTACCCTTCCCCCCGGCGTCTCCGTGAAACCCGACGCCGTAGCCACACGCCAGCACTTCGCTGGCGCGCAGGCCGAGTTCTATGGGCCTCCTAGTCTTCCTGGGTGCTGACCCATCCGCTCTGCAGCGGCAGGGATGCCGGGTGGCGCCAAGGCACACGGCAACGGGGGGAGGACACGTTCGATGACCTTCAAGAGCCTCGTTGTGTGCGTCGCCCTGCTGGCGGTGTTCATTGTGGCGGTCCGTGTCTCGGCCGACACGGATACCTGGTGGCATCTGCGCGCGGGGCGATGGCTGGTCGAGAACCGGCAGGTCATGACCCTGCTCGCCCTTCCCGTGCGCAGAGGCGCACTGAATCCTGTCGTTCTCACTTGCGTGTCTGTTATCGAATCGCCCGTCCCTCTCGCCCGCGGCCGCTTCGATCCTCGAAGGTTGACGGTTGCGTTGCGTAGCTTCGTCTTGATTCTCCTGGGGGCGGAGGAGTGGCGGGTGACCCGGCGGGAGTGGCCGCGCGGTCAGGCCGGAGTGCCCGTGTGAGATCCCGGACACCTGGTTGGGTTGCAGGCCTCTTCCTGTTGCTCGGCGTCGGGCTCATGGTCGGCATGGGCATTGCGAATCTGCGCTTCACCCAGACAGTGCAAGATGCAAATGCTTTCCTGCCGCGCTGGGAGGGTGCCAATGCCTGGCTAACCCGGGGCATCAGCCCGTACGACCCGCAGGTCAGCCACTTGGCGCAGCGACAGCTGTATGGAAGGGCAGCTGACCCCGATCAAGGCGAGGACCTGGCCTTGTTCGCGTACCCGCTGCCGGCGATGCTGCTCTACGCGCCCTTTGGTGCCTTCGCTTACCCTGTCGCGCGCGCCGCCTGGATGACACTTCTGGAACTCGCCTTGCCACTGGCCGCGCTCCTGGGGCTACGCCTCGCGGGCTGGAGACCGCCGGTCCTGCTCGCGGCGCTGAGCGTGGCCTTCAGCGTCGCGTGGGCACCGGGGTTTCGATCCATTGTAGCGGGCTCGCCGGCTGCCCTCGCGCTGCTCTTCTCATTAAGCGCGCTCGTGTGTGTGGAGCGGAATTTCGACCCCGTGGCGGGCGTGCTATTCGCACTGGCCGTGATCGACCCCGCGCCGGGCGGCCTGCTGTTGATCAGTGCGTTGGTATGGGCAGTCTCTCGCCGTCGGTGGGTGATCGTTGCCAGCAGCCTGGTCACGGCCAGCCTGCTGATAGCCACCTCGCTCGTGTTGCTCCCCGGGTGGCCTCTCGCCTGGCTTCAGCAACTGGCGGGCTGGATCGGGTTGGGCGGATCGACCATGCCGTCGTCGACGTGGCCGATCCTCGGCCCCGGCGTTCTCCCGGAGATCCTCACTGCTGGACTCCTCCTGGCCTGCGCGTGGGCGTGGTGGCGCAGTTGGGGAGGAGGTGTTCGCTGGCTCGCGTGGAGCGCAGTCTTCACCCTTGCGCTGGCTGATTGGCTCACCCTCGCTGCAGTCGGCCGATCCTCCTCGGTCTCTCTCCTGCCCGCGATCCTCCTGATCCTGGGGACCTGGGCTCGGCGGGCACCGCGCTGGGGGCCCTGGATTTCCGGTGCGTCACTGGTGCTGGTGGCGCTTGCTTCCTGGACCCCGTTCCTTTTCAATCGCTCCGGATCACCGGTAGGCGTGACTGCCGGGTCCGCCGTGCCTCTCCTGGCGGCACTCGGACTGCTCTGGGTCCGTTGGTGGGCAACGCGCGGCGCAGACATCCGGGATCTGGCCCTGGAGACCGGCGTCCGCGAGTAGGGCGGGGAACGCTGGAACGATCGTCTGCATGCCTGGGAGTTGGTGAGGGTGAACCGTCCATCTGCGAGAGGCCCGAATCTGGCACCCAGAGCAGGCCGGCATCTTGAGGGTGAATTCGGCATAGCAGGGAAGCGCGATTGCCTGTCACGGAAGACTCGAAGGGGGAGCATACACGTGGGGCGATGGAGGGCATGCTTGGCAGCCGAGCGGAATCGCCCGGAGCACCGTAGGGGAAACCGAGTCATCGCCGCGCGGATTCATCCGGGCACAGTGCGCCGATGACCGGGTGAAGCCCGCCGCAAGCCCTCCGGCTTCCCGCAGGTGCCGGACCTTCGGCAGCCCGAGGGGATCCCGTAAGGACATCGGGACGATGCAGGGCTGGCATTCTTGGGTGGCTTCAGCCGTGTCGTTGTGTGGCAAGCTATCAACATGGCATTCAAATACCGCAGAGACGAACACCGGGTACACTTGATTGTGTATCACCTGGTTTGGACGCCCAAACGGAGGAAGGCCGTCCTGGTCGGAGGCGTTGCGGCCGATTGCCAGAA
>Ga0315289_10005808_pt1 | contig 18180 bp, 14 predicted proteins | sample YL17G11_40_MG_FD_203452 | JGI IMG/M metagenome (GOLD analysis project Ga0315289, IMG submission 203452) | Sediment microbial communities from Yellowstone Lake, YNP, Wyoming, USA - YL17G11_40 | ecosystem: Environmental > Aquatic > Freshwater > Lake > Sediment | place: USA: Wyoming | collected... | reverse complement strand
AAGGGCTTGCCGGCGGAAGCCAAGGTCACCCTCTCGGATCTTCTCCGGGAACAGCTGGTCAATACCGGCAGGTTCCGGGTAGTAGATCGGAATAACATGGACAAGGTGCTTAAAGAGCAGGGATTCCAGCTTTCGGATTGTACCTCGAAAGAGTGCGCGGTTCAGGTCGGCCGGATGCTCGGCGTGGAGAAAATGGTCACCGGGAATTTAACCAAGCTGGGGCAGACCTACATCATTTCCGTCCAGATGACCAACGTGGAGACCGGGGAGATTGAACAGATGGCCTCCGATCGCTGCGCCAGCTGCGAGGTGGACCAGCTGCTGGATACCATCGTAACGGTGGCCAGCAAGCTGGCCGGGGTTCCGGTGGCCGAACGCGAGCCCGCTCCCCCCAAACCCAGGGCCCCGGAGCCGGGAAAAATCTCCATCACTTCCCAGCCTTCAAAGGCCCGGATTCTGGTCAACGGGCAGGATCAGGGAACTACGCCCAACCTGATTACCGGCCTGAAACCGGGCGCGTACGAAGTCCGGGTCCAGAAACAGGGGTTTCTGGAATTCGTTCAGAGGGTAAATGTTGATCCCGGCGCCGCGCTTTCAGTGGATGCGAACATGGTGGCGGCGCAGGCGGCGGTAATTTCCAAGGCCCCGCTGGCGGCGCCGGAGCCTGCCCCGCAGGTTGCTCCCGAGAAGAAAAAAAGCAAAGCCGGCCTGGTCGTGCTGATCGTGCTCCTTTCCGTAGCCGTGGCCGGTGGTGGCGGCTATCTCGCTTACTCGCTGACCTCGACCTCGACCTCGACCCCGAACGGCGGAGGCGGAGGCGGGGCCACGGTTTCCATTAGCGGTCCGCTTCCGTAAAGTGGTTAAGAATAAATATATGATGGAGGCTGAAATGATAAAAAAGATCAGGCATTTGGCCCAAATTCTGGTAATCTGCGTGATTATTGGCGCGATGGGATGCGGAACCGGGAGTAAATCCGACGTGACCGTATCCATTCCGCTTGACCCCCAGCAAACATCCATCTCCGGTCTTAAGGGCCAGATCAGGGTTTCCGGGATGTCCGGAACCTTCGCCATGACCATCAGCGGCACTACGGCTTCCGTGACTATCCCCGAGGTTCCGGCAGGGGCCAGGACCTTCACCATCACGTTTTTTGTCGGTTCCCCGTCCGACCCAACCATCGTGGCCGAGGTTACGGTAACCAAGAATGTGAGCGCCGACATAAATCTTCAAATAACCTACGCCGCCACCGATTTTGATAAAGACTTTAACGATGACGCCGACGGTTTTACGAACTATGACGAAGTGATCGCCGGTACGGATCCGCAAAACCCTTCGGATTATCCCTCCGGCGGGGGATCGGACACGCCGGCCTCGCCGACTAACCTGACGGCCATCGTGGTCTCGGGCCCGGCGATAAACCTGGCTTGGACCGATAATTCGAACAACGAGAGCGGGTTCGGATTGGAATACAGCCCGGATGGAACCACCTGGTCCCTGATATCGGGTTCGGTACCGGCCGACACTACCAGTTACACCGACAATATAGGGATCGTGGCCGGGATAACGTATTATTACCGGGTTTATGCTTATAATTCTTACGGTTACTCAACTTATTATTCAAATGTCGCGCAGGTGACCGTCCCATCCGGAGGGAGCGCCTGGACGGCCAGTTCCCTGGGAGCCGGGGGTTACCATGCCTGCGCGGTTACCAGCACCGGGGGGGTTAAATGCTGGGGAGACAATGGCAATGGACAGCTTGGGAATGGAAGCACCACCGGTCCCCAGACCTGTACTTATGATACGACCAGTTTGGCTTGCAGCCAGACACCGGTGGATGTCTCCGGGCTCTCCAGCGGGATTTCCAAGGTGGTATCCGGCGGTTACTCCACCTGCGCCCTGACCACCGGAGGAGGGGTGAAGTGCTGGGGCAGCAATCTTTATGGCCAACTTGGCAATGGGAGCACGACGGACAGCTCCGTTCCGGTCAACGTGAGCGGCCTGACCAGCGGGGTGACGGATATCTCCGCGGGAATGAGCCACGTCTGCGCGGTGATGAGCGCGGGAGGGGCCAAATGCTGGGGCAACAACGAGTATGGAAAACTCGGGAATGGAAGCTCGGTCGGGCCACAAACCTGTAATGATGGAACCAACAACATCGCTTGCAGCCAGACCCCGGTTAACGTTTCGGGTCTTACGGGTACCGTGACGGCGGTTTCCGCCGGCCTGGAATTTACCTGCGTGTTGATCAGCGGGGGAACCATCAAGTGCTGGGGGCGTAATACCTGGGGTTCGCTGGGAAATAACAGCACGACCGACAGCGTTTATCCGGTCAGTGTTACCGGGATTGTCAGCGGGGTGACGGCCCTTTCCTCCAGTCCGAACGGGTATTATTCCTGCGCGGTGGTCAGCGGGGCAGTCAAGTGCTGGGGCAGCAACGATTCCGGCTGCCTGGGGGTCTCGTCATCAGGCCCGGAATTCTGCAATGGGAGCGATCCCTGCAGCAAGAGCCCGGTTAATGTCACCAGTCTTACCACCGGCGTGTCCAGCATCTCCACGGGATCTTCGCACGCTTGCGCTCTCGTTACCGGTGGAGCAGTAAAGTGCTGGGGTTATAACACCGACGGGGAACTCGGGAATGGGGGCACGGCCAACAGCTACACCCCGGTAAACGCCACCGGTCTTTCCAGCGGTGTGGCCCAGATCTCTATGGGCTTTTTCTTCAGCTGTGCCCGAACCACTTCGAACGCGTTGAAATGCTGGGGCAATAATTACTGGGGTCAGATAGGTGATGGGACCACGACCCAGAGGAGTACCCCGGTGGATGTGGATATGATTCCGTAATTAGTGAAAAGCTTGCCCTGCAAGCCCTGAGCGGAGTCGAAGGGTGAAAAGTTCAAGAAAAGAAGCAGGACTCTACAGCTGAAGAAAGAGGGTAGGATCATCGCTCCTTAATAAACGGATTTCAGATCGGTTTTATTCAGCATGAGGATTGGCCAGGTCGCCCTTGCTTTCCAGGCAAGGGCGACCTTTTTTCCGTAAATCGTAAACGCCCGGGAATGGAACTTGTTGAAAAATTGGTGAAAATCATCCAAATTAATAGAAGAGGAATAAAATGGAATTCGAGAGGATGAAGAGACTGCCCCCTTACGTGCTGGGGGTGATCGACGGGTTGAAGATCAAGGCCCGCAGGGACGGGGAGGATATCATCGACCTCGGGATGGGAAATCCCGACCTCCCGACCTCCCAGTTCGTGGTCGACAAGCTGAAGGAGGCGGCCGACATCCCCAAGAACCATCGCTATTCCGCCTCCCGGGGGATTCCCAATCTCCGGGCCGCGATCTGCGAATGGTACCGGAAACATTTCGACGTTTACCTCGATCCCGACAAGGAAGCGGTGGTTACCGTCGGTTCCAAGGAGGGCCTGACCCACATCGCCCTGGCCGTTCTTTCCCCCGGGGACGCGGTCCTGGTTCCCAATCCCACCTACCCGATCCATTATTACTCCGCGGTGATCGCCGGTGCGGACGTCCGATCCATTCCTCTTACGGGTGACCGGGATTTTTTTGAGGAACTCCAGCAGGCGGCCCGACTTTCCTGGCCCAAGCCGAAGCTCCTGGTGATTTCCTTCCCCCATAACCCCACCACCATGGTGGTGGATCTGAATTTTTTCCACCGGATCGTGGATTTCGCCCGGGAGAACGAGATCCTGGTGATCCACGACCTGTGCTACGCCGATCTTTGCTTCGACGGCTACCGGGCCCCGAGCATCCTCCAGGTTCCCGGGGCCAAGGAGCTGGCGGTCGAGTTTTTCACCCTCTCCAAGAGTTACTCGATGCCAGGCTGGAGGGTGGGATTCTGCGTGGGGAATCCCGATATGGTCAACGCCCTGACCCGGATCAAGAGTTACATCGACTACGGTGTTTTCGCGCCCATCCAGATCGCGGCGATCAAAGCCCTGAAAGAGGGAGATGAAATGGTCCAGGGAGCCAACGAGGTTTACCGCCAGCGCCGTGACGTCCTGGTGCAGGGCCTGGGACGAGTGGGCTGGCAGATCAAGCCTCCGCTCGGAACCATGTTTGTCTGGGCCGAAATTCCGGAGCCGTTCCGGGAATTGAAGTCGGTGGAATTCACCAAGCTCCTGCTCAAGGAAGCTAAAGTGGCCGTGGCCCCCGGGGTCGGTTTCGGGGAATACGGTGAGGGCTATGTCCGGTTTGCCTTGGTCGAGAACGAGCATCGGATCCGGCAGGCGGTGCGCGGGGTCGGAAGGATAATGAAAAATAATGTCGAAGGGTAAAGTCAAAATCGGGCTGATCGGATTCGGTACGATCGGGACCGGCGTGGTCAGGCTGATCCAGGAAAACGCCGGGGTTTTAAAATCCCGGCTCAACGCCGAACTGGTTCTGGCCCGGATCGCCGATATCGATCTCAAACGCAAAAGAGAGGTGAAGGTCAGCCCGAAGATCCTCACCAACCGGGTGGAGGACATCCTGGCCGACCCGGAGATTGATATCGTGGTGGAATTGATGGGCGGAACCGAGCCGGCCCGCCGTTTCGTCCTGGAGGCGATCCGGAGGGGCAAGTCGGTGGTGACCGCGAATAAAGCCCTGCTGGCCACCGCGGGCGATGAAATCTTCCGCGCCGCCGAGAAAAACCGGGTCAGCGTCGGTTTTGAAGCCAGCGTGGGAGGGGGGATCCCGATCATCCGGGCGCTCCGCGAGGCCTATGCCGGGGATAAAATCCGCTCCCTGCTGGGGATCATCAACGGGACTTCCAACTATATCCTCTCGAAAATGACGGACGAGGGGAGCAAGTTTGAACTTGTGCTCAAGCGGGCCCAGGAAAGGGGTTACGCGGAGGCGGACCCGACCCTGGACGTGGAGGGGATTGACGCCGCGCACAAGCTGGCGATCCTGATCGCCCTGGCTTTCGGGGTAAGGATCAAACTGGATCAGATATATACCGAGGGGATTACCCGGATCAGCCCCCTGGACGTGGAGTTCGCCCGGGAGTTCGGTTACCGGATCAAGCTCCTGGCCATCGCCAAGGACCAGGGGAAAAAGGGAATCGAGGCCCGGGTGCATCCCACCTTGATCCGGGCGGAAAGCCTGCTCGCCGAGGTCAAGGATGTTTTTAACGCGATTTACGTGGTGGGGGAGGCCCTGGGCCCGAACCTGCTTTACGGCCGGGGTGCCGGGATGATGCCCACCGCCACCGCCGTTTTGTCCGACATCGTCAGCATCGCCCGGGAAAAACTCTCGGGGGTGAGCGCCGGGATCCCGGGCCGGACTCTATCCGAAGCGCAGATCAAAGACGTGCGCGTCCGGGACATAAATGAAATCTCCATGGGTTATTACCTGAGGTTTTCCGTAGTGGACCGACCGGGGGTGCTTTCCCGGATTACCGGGGTTCTGGGCAGGCATAATATCAGCATCGCTTCGTTTCTGCAAAGAGGACGGATGGCCGGTTCCAAGGTGCCGATCTTTCTCCTCACCCACGAAGCCCTGGAAAAAAACCTGAGGATGGCGATCGCGGTCATCGACCGCATGGATGTGATTCTGGAACCCACCCGTTTCATCCGGATCGAACAGAATCTGGAATAGAAATCAGTTGCCGGCGGCAAGCAGCCGGCGAACATATTATGACCCCTCATTTTTCCTGAACCCAACCCTGCCCATATTGAATTGCCTGATTTAAATCGGTCATTATTTAAAAATGAAGTATCTAGTTTTACATGGTGACGGCATGGGCGATTATGCCGTGAAGGAACTGGGAGGAAAGACCCCCCTCCAGGCCGCCCGGACCCCGGCCATGGATTTCCTGGCGGCCCGGGGAACCCTGGGGATGGTCAGGACCATTCCTCCCGGTTTCCCCCCGGGAAGCGACGTGGGCAGTCTTTCGCTGATGGGATACGATCCCCGCCGGTATTACACCGGCAGGTCGCCCCTGGAAGCCGCTTCTCTCGGGGTATTTCTTTCCCCGGGGGAAACCGCTTTCCGGACCAACCTGGTTTGGCTCTCCGGAGAGCATCCGGGTTCCGTGGGGCCGGAGGAAAAGTTCGAGGACCTGATCATGGGGGATTTTTCCGCCGGCCATATCCCGTCCGAGGAGGGGAAAGACATCATCCTGACCGTTAACCAGAAACTCGGGGGATCCCGGATCCGCTTTCACCCGGGAACCAGCTACCGGAATTTATTGGTGGTCCAGGGTTCCTTTCCCGGCCTTTCCACTGTTCCTCCCCATGATATCACCGGGAAAAGGGTCGGGGATTATTTGCCCCGGGGGAACGGCAGAGAGTTTTTGGTGCCCTTGATGGAAAAATCGCTGGGAATCCTGGCCGAGCATCCGGTCAACGTTAAAAGAAGGTCTCAGGGTAAGCCCTCCGCCAACTGCATCTGGATCTGGGGACAGGGGACCGCGCCCGAGCTTCCCAGTTTCCAGGAAAGATTCGGCCTGTCCGGATCGGTCATTTCCGCGGTGGACCTGATCCGGGGGATCGCCCGCCTGGTTGGCTTGAAGGTGATCCTGGTTCCCGGGGCCACCGGATATCTGGATACCAACTACCGGGGAAAATTGGAAGCGGCGTTGGGGGCCCTGGCCAAAGACGATTTTGCCTATATTCACGTGGAAGCTCCCGACGAGGCGGCCCATACCGGGAAACTGGAACTGAAAATCCAGGCCATCGAGGATTTCGACCGGGAAATCGTGAAAAGGGCCCTAGATGCCCTGGAAGGATGGCAGGGTACCCCCAGGCTACCCGGAGGGGAGCAGGTGAAAATCCTCCTGGTGATCGACCATCGGACCCCCCTGGTTTTGAAGACCCATTCGGAGGAACCGGTTCCTTTCGCGATATTGCCGGGTGGAAAATCCGCGGGCCTGGGGTTAACTTATGACGAATTAGCCGCGGAACGTTCCGGGATTTTTATTGAGAATGGTTCAACCTTGATGAATTTCTTTTTGAAGTAGGGTTTGGAAAAGCGGCAGGTAGCAAGCAGCAGGTAACAGGAAAAAAACCGGAAAGAGAAACAGGACCGGGGACGGTTATGGGCAAGGTGGTGATAAACATCGAACGGTGCAAGGGCTGCGGGTTGTGTGTCGAGGCCTGCCCCAAGAAGTTTTTGTCAATCGGGGATAAGCGCAACCGGAATGGTTACTATTATATCCAGAGCAAAGGGGAGGGCGAGTGTACCGGTTGTTCGTCCTGCGCGGAGATGTGTCCTGATGTGATAATTGAGGTGTGGAGGTAGAAGAGCAAAGCGCATAGAGCAAAGAGCATAGGGCAAAAGCTCAAAGCTGAAAGCTGAAAGCTCAAAGCTGAAAGCTCAAAGCTCAAAGCTGAAAGCTCAAAGCTCAAAGCTGAAAGCTCAAAGCTCAAAGCTGAAAGCTCAAAACTCAAAGGATAAAGCGAAAAGCCGGAAGTCAGAAACAGGAAACTTCAAACTAGAAACCAGAAACTACAAACGAGAGACCGGGTTGACGACGGAGAGCAAGGACAAAAAAGTATTCATCCGGGGGAACGAGGCCCTGGCGATGGCGGCGATCGAAGCCGGATGCCGGTATTATTTCGGTTACCCGATCACGCCGCAGGGGGAAATCCCGGAGTACCTGTCCCGGGAACTTCCCAAGGTGGGGGGGCAATTCCTCCAGGCGGAAAGCGAGATCGCCTCGATTAATATGCTGCTCGGGGCCGGGGCGCTGGGGGCGCGGGCCCTGACCTCCTCCTCGGGCCCGGGGATTTCCCTGATGCAGGAGGGGATTTCTTATATGGCCGGAAGCGAGATCCCCGGGGTGATTGTAAATGTCTCACGCTGCGGACCGGGCCTCGGTGGAATCGCCCCTTCCCAGGGTGATTATTTCCAGGCCACCCGCGGCGGCGGACACGGCGATTATCGCACCCCGGTCCTGGCTCCCAGTTCCCCCCAGGAGATGTATGACCTGACCTTCCTGGCCTTTGACCTGGCTTTCAAGTATCGGACGCCGGTACTGATTCTTGCCGACGCGGTGATCGGCCAGATGAAAGAACAGGTAACCCGGCGGGAACCACCCGCCCCCGGTCCTCTTCCGGAATGGGTGCTGACCGGGGCCGAGGGAAGAGCCTCCCGCCTCTTGAAATCCCTTTACCTGGCGGAGGGGGAGCTGGAGAAACAGACCCTGAAACAGCTGGAAAAATACCGGGAGATTGAACGCCGGGAACCCCGTTGGGAGGAATTCCTGGTAGACGATGCGGATTTTGTCGTGGTTGCTTTTGGAATTATCGCCCGGATCGCGAAATCTTCCATCCGGATGGTCAGGAAAAAGGGAATCAAGGCCGGCCTGCTCCGTCCGATCACCCTTTATCCGTTCCCGCTGGAACCATTTCAGACCCTCTCCCGCCGGGTGCGAAAATTCCTGGTGGTGGAGTTGAACACCGGCCAGATGGTGGACGACGTCCGGTTGTCGGCTCTTCCCGGGCCGGGAATCGAGCTTTATTTCCGTGCCCCCGGGGCGGGGTCGCTCCCGGCCCTGGAGGAAATCGCGGGGGAGATGGAAAGGAGATTCAGATGAAGCAGGTTTTTTCCCGGCCCCCCGAGTTAATCGATATCCCTTTCCACTTTTGCCCGGGCTGCCACCATGGCCTGATCCACCGCCTGGTGGCCGAGGCCTTGAATTACTACGGCCTCCGGAAGAAAACCATCGCGGTGTCTTCTGTCGGGTGCAGCGTGTTTTTATATAATTATATTGACGTTGATACCGTGGAAGCTCCCCACGGCCGGGCGCCGGCGGTGGCCACCGGGGTGAGACGGGTTTTGCCGGACCGCTTCGTTTTCACCTACCAGGGGGATGGGGACCTGGCCGCGATCGGGACCTCGGAGATCATTCATTGCGCCAACCGGGGGGAAAACATCACCGTGATCTTCGTTAACAATGCCATTTACGGGATGACCGGGGGACAGATGGCGCCGACCACGCTTCTGGGAATGAAAACCACCACCACCCCCTACGGCCGGAGCTTTCAGAACGACGGGTACCCGATCCGGATGGCGGAGTTCCTGGCTCCCCTGGAAGGGGTGGCATTCTCAGCCCGCGTCGCGGTGGACAAGATCGCCAACCTGCGCCGGGCCAAGAAAATCCTTTTCCAGGCCTTCCAGACCCAGATCCGCGGCCTGGGTTTTTCTTTCGTGGAATTTCTCTCGGCCTGCCCGACCAACTGGGGCTTGAGCCCGGCCGAGGCCGCCCGGAAGGTTGAACAGGAGATGATTCCTTACTATCCGCTGGGGATTTTCAAGGAAAGAAAAGAAGCGGATCACCTGTAAGCGGGAAAGCTGATTTAGTTGTCATTCCGGGCTTGACCAAGCCTGCCCCGGACTTGATCCGGGGGAATCCAGTATCCTTTCCTGGATCCCCGCTTTCGCGGGGATGACGAAAAAGGGCTGGATTCCCGCTCCCCGATTAAACACTTCGGGGACAGGTTTCGCGGGAATGACGGTTAAGAAGTCCATGTAAAGAAGCGTAAAACACTGTACATTAGCGTTCGACATGTTATGGAAAATTTATACACCGACATAATTTTTTCCGGTTCGGGGGGGCAGGGGGTGATGCTGATCGGCAACGCGCTTTCCCTGGCGGCCCTGGACCGGGGCTACCTGGTTACCTACATGCCCTCCTACGGGGTGGAGATGCGGGGCGGGGCGGCCAACTGCACCGTGGTGATTTCGACCGAGGAGATCGGTTCTCCGGTGATCGGTTTCCCGGAGATCCTCGTGGCTTTTAACCGGGATTCCTTCGAACGTTTTATCAGCCGGGTTAAACCGGGGGGGACGGTTATTGTCAACAGCACCCTGGTTCCGGATTACCGCGTCGAGCGAAAGGAAACCAGGGTGCTTCCGGTGGCCCTGAACGCACTGGCCCAGGAGATCGGGGATGAACGATTGATGAATATCGTGGGCCTGGGCGCCCTGGTGGAGTGGATTTCGGTGGTGGAAGCCGGGGACATCGAGCGGGTTTTTCCCCGGGTGCTGGGCAAGAATTTTGAAAAATACCGGGACCTTTACCTGAAAGCTCTGAGCGTGGGCGCCGAAGAAGCGAGGAAGATGAAATAAATATTTTGAACGTCATTCCCGCGAAAGCGGGAATCCAGGCTCCGTCCCTGCGAAAGCAGGGAACCAGTAAAGAGGAACTGGATTCCCCCGGATCAAGTCCGGGGCAGGCTTGGTCAAGCCCGGAATGACAATCATGGTAAAGGAATTTATAACTCACCATACCAGGGTTGAAGGAGGGAACAATGCCAAACGGGGAAATCAGGGTAGGGGAAAAAATTAAAAAACTCAGGGAGGACGAGGGGATTTCCCTGGAGGAACTGGGAAAGAGGATTGGATTTTCCCCCTCGGTGATTTCCCAGATCGAAAATCACCTGATTTCTCCACCCCTGGGGATTCTGATCAAGGTTTCTCGGGCCCTGAAGGTTAAACTGGGATATTTCTTCGCCGAGTTCCAGGAGGAAAAGGGCGAAACGGGCCTGGAAGAGCCCTTCACCATCGTCCGGAAGGATGAGCGGAAGAAGATTTCCCGGGTGGCTTCCAAGGAAGGGGTTAATTATGGTTACTCCTACGAGTCCTTGGGCTTCGGCAAAAAGGACCGCCAGATGGAGCCGTTCCTGGTTTCCCTGGAGCCCCGGAGCGCCGGCGCCGGCGAAGAGGGCCTTTCCTCCCATGAAGGCGAGGAGTTTGTTTTCGTGCTCGAAGGCGAAATGGAGGTTCAACTCGGAAACCACACCGATGTGCTCTCGATCGGGGACAGCATTTATTATGATTCCACCATCCCCCACCGGGTGCGCTGCGCCGGCGGGAAACCGGCTAAGATCCTGGCGGTGATTTATACCCCGCAGTAGCAATGAAAAGTGAAAAGTTAAAAGCTAGATGTAATACCTCAACCAAATGACATATTTTCTTTTTGTCATTCTGAGTCCTCACCTATGGCGGGGGTGAAGAATCTCGTTTCTGTCGGAAAACTCAGAAAAATCAGATCCTTCTCCCGCCAGGGGCGGGATCAGGATGACATTTTTAGTGGTTTGGCAACGTTCTCGAAAAAATTAAATAAGCAATGTTTTTCCCCGGGATGTCCGGATGATTCTGGGGAGGGGCTTTGGTAATATTGCCCCTGGGATACTCAAACAGATGACAATCTGGGCCATGGAAGGGATTTTTACCAGCGCCGACCGGAAGGTTGGTTACCTGGAAAGAATGAAAAAAATCCGGGTTCCTTCGCTTTTTATTACCGGCGACCGGGATCGGCTGGCGCCTTTATCATCGGTCAAGCCCGGATTTGATCTTATCCCGATTAAGGATAAAATACTGGATCATCTGGACCGGAAGAAGACCGGGGTCCACTGGGGGCATCTCGATCTCACCATGGGAAGGAATGCTCCCAAGTGGGCCTGGGAGAAAGTGGGTGATTGGCTGCTGGAAAAAGCCAGCAGATAAAAGGCAGTTTCGAGTTTATGGTTTCGGGTTGGTAGGCGCAGGCTTTTGCCTGCGAAACACGCCCTCGAGGGATTATATCGGGCGGCAGAGAACCAGTAATAAAAGCCGTATAAGGAGGAGAAAGATGAAAAAATCCATCGCCGTTGTCTTGTTGGCTATTGCCGGGTTGTTATTCCTCTTCGGACCCGCCACCGCGGAAAACCAGGCGGGGCTCAACGAACTGAAGCAAAAGGCGGACGCCTTCTGGTCCGACCGGGGCGATCTGAACAAGGCCCTGGAAGCCATTAACACCTACCAGGAGGTGCTTAAGCAAAAGCCCGACGATATTCAGGCCGCGGTCCGGATTGCCTACGGATACTGGTGGCTCGGGAAAAATTCCACCGAGGAAAAGGCCAAGATGACCTGGCACGACAAAGGGGTCGCGGCCGCCAAACTGGCCATCCAGATTAACGATAGGGAACCCGGGGCTCATTACTGGCTGGCGGTGAACTGGGCGGAATATGGTAAGGCCAAAGGGATAATCAAGAGTATCTTTTTGATTAAGCCGATCAGGCAGGAACTGGCCAAAGTCAGGGAACTGGACGAGAAATATCTTAAGGGAGGGTTTTACCGGGTTAACGGCAAGGTTTATTGCGAAGTGCCGGGACTGCTCGGCGGGGACCGGAAAAAATGCTATGAATACTACAAGAAAGCGATCGAAATCGCCCCGGATCACCTGGTAAATCATTTGTTCCTGGCCGAGGCGTATCTCGAGGACAAAGATAGGGAAAAGGCCCGGGAACAGGTCGACTTTATTCTGAATGCCCCGCTGGAACCGGATTTCATGCCTGATGACCGACTGTATAAGCGGCAAGCCGAGGATCTTTTAAAGAAGATAAATAAAAAATAATGTCAGAGCTGTCCAAATTGATAATTTCACCCTCTCCCATTCCCTCTCCCCTCAAGGGACTTGTCCTGAAGGCTTGTCCTGAAGGTTTGTCCTGAAGGAGAGGGTGGGCCTCCGGCTCCGCTTCCAGCCCCGCTTCCAGCCCGTAAGGGCCTCCAGCCCGGAGGGAGGGTAGGAGCCTACGGTTCGGTGAGGTGAGGTGGCAAAATCAATGGTTTTCCAAATCAAGATAGAAAAAAAATTGTAGCCGCAGGCTTCAGCCTGCGAAAATGGCGTAACCTAAAGGTTGCGGCTACCCATTTCGCTAATTATGTTAATTGGGGATCGGTCTAATAGCTAAGGAGGTGATAATGTTTTCCAAGAAATCCCCGGAAATAGTCTTGGCGGATGGGGATGATACCGTAGGCTTCGGGGTGATGCTGTCCGACCTGATCAAGCAGAACCTGAAGAGCAATCCGCGCAAAATAATTCCCTTCAACCTGATGAACCGGCTCAGGTCCAAGATCGTGATCGAGGCCCCGGACGCCGAGGTGACCATTACCCTGTGTTTCGGGGACGGCAAACTGACCGTTAAGAACGGGGCCGATCCGAAGGCCAAGGTCAGGATCATCGCTGACTCCGATGTGATTCTCGAGCTTTCCGGGGTCAGGGTGGTGGCCGGCCTGCCCTGGATCTGGGATGAAGTGGGAAAGGCCATGCTCCAGAGGATGTTCAAAAGGGAGGTAAAGGTCCGGGGGATCGCCGACCGGCCGATTTCCATGCTCCTTTTGCTTAACTTAGTGTCGGTTAAGTAAGCGGAAAGCTAGAAAGCTGGAAGGCTGGAAAGCAAGAAAACTTGGAAATTTAAATAAAGAATACGTCGCACAAGTCTGAGGACAGGTCGGCTCAGAATGGAAGGATTAGATGTTTTACAATGAATTTAACCCGAAAAAAGCATTTGAATCCGTCTCACCGTCTTTCACGACCGGATCTTTTTGTAGCATGCCGATTCACTTGTCCCGTCGCTGGCGGGATAAATCCCTCTGAAGTCGGGATAAATAAATCGGGCAACTACATGATCATTTGGGAATACCAACTGCATTTTTCGGGTTTAAAAATATATTTATTGAAGGTTTTAGCTGTCTCGCTGTCCCGCTTTCCAGCGATTTAAAAGAGCTTGACATTTTTTCCCCTGAAGCGCATATTATATTGAAATACAATAATTATAAATTTAATATATAGGAAAGGGGGTGTTTGGGTTAGCAACTTATTAAATTTTTTAAATATTGATGGAATTTTTTACTAATTCGGTTTTTTCGAAAGGAGGGGTAAAAGGGATGAAAAAGTATTTACTGGGATTTTTGACGATTACTTTGGCCGTTGGTCTTTCTGTTTTTCCGCTGAGCTGCGGTGGTAGCAGCAGTGGAGGAGGCAAGTGCCAGAAAGCCATTGACAGCGGGATCGCGGCTGATATCATCGCGAATTGCGATATAACGAAGGTTACCCCCCAGCAGGCTCGGGATGCCGGTCTCTCCCTGATCGCGAAAAGCTCCCCCAGCGAGGCGAAGGCGTTACTCGATACTATTCCTTCCACCGATCCCCTGTATGGCGAAGCCCAATACGGGATAATGATGACCAATCTCCAGGGTCTGACCAAGGATATCGACTCCTTGATCGGGATGGTCACGAGCCTGACCTCGATGACCAGCTACGAAACCCAGCAGGCGGCCGGCGTGGATCTCTGGTCCATGATCGGCTCCATGATCGATCCGATCAAGGCCAAGCTCGTAGCTCTGGACACGGAAGCCAGCGCGGTAATCGCCAACGGTTATACCATGTCAACGGACCCGACGGTATTTACCAAGGTTCCGCTCGTTCTCGGCACCTCGGGCGGGCAGTATTACATCAAGGTTGACCTGAAAGGCGAGGCCGGCAATCTCGAGGCCCGGGCGCTCAAGTTCGTGGCCAATTTGGCCATCGCGGGGATCGAGACTATTGCCGCCCACGACCTGACCATCGATCTGACCTCGGCGATGAGCAATCTTGCCGGCCTGACGGATCTCCTCAGCGGGCTGACCGGTGGCGCTTCTGACACCGACGTGGTCAAGGCCCTCCGGAGTCTGGGCTGGCTCCTGGCCGATAACCCCAATCTCCTGAAAAAGAGCGCCACCCGCTGGTCCACGAATATGGGCGATGTCCCGGCCCGGTATGTCGCGGCGATTGACGCCCTCCGGGAACTTGACGCCGACCTGATCGCTACCGCCAAACCGACGGCGGAGGCCTGCAAGTCCCGGGTGGCCTGCATGGTTTCCAGCGACGCGGCGATTAACGCCACCGACCAGCTCCTGATCAACGCCGTGGTGCATGTCGAGATTAAAATGGAAGTGAGCGCGGATATGCTCAGTACCCTCAACGAGTTCAAGACCGTTCTTTCCAGCACGTTCGGGATCACTCTCGCCGCCACGACGGCAGGGATCACCGTGGATATGGATCTGACCAACCCCACCATCCTGGCGCTCACCCCGACGCTCCTGGCTCCGCTCGGCCGGATTATCCCGACCCTGGATGTTCTCCTGCTTAAAGTCAAAGACTCCATCAACACCGGGGCCGCGATTACCGCGGTTGATATCAATCCGATGATTGAAGCGCTTGATCCAACCCTGCCCTTGCTTCCGGTCGGGGTCTTTACCCTGAAGGTAAAAAATCTCTTCGGGATGCCGCTCCGGGATGTGACGACTTCCTTCGCGTGTGATCCTCTCACTACTTTGCCAGGGACGGGGGGCAACTGCCTGGCTATTGAGGTTGAGTCGGCTTCCGACTGCTCCTTCCCCACCGGTTGCGCCGTGGGCGATGCCGCTCATTTTGCCGGGATCACCGGAATCGACCCGATCGCCGCGGACGGGGTTGCTCCCAAGGCCTGCGCGAAGCTTTCCACCAACAAGTACCCGCTGATCCCTGCCAAGGGCACGATTTACGTGGCCCTGGGGGACACTACCCTGAATGGCGGGCTTTCGATTGACCTGACCAAGCTTCCTGGTTCTTATGCCGAGGCGGCTGCTGGCTCCACCGATAACTACGCCCTCTGGAAGGTCATCAACTATTACCTCGTGGATTACGCGGGGAAGGTTGAGGAATCGGATACCTCTAAAGGAATGCGTGGGATAGTTGATATCCTTCTGAACGCGCTTCCGGCCGGTACTATTCCTTCCTTCCTTGCCTGCCCGTAAGCCGGCACTTATTGCTTGCACCAGAAGGCCGGGGGTTCCAGACCCCCGGCCTTTTTTCTTAAAATTAGGATTTCATTCTGAGAATCTCGAATATCAACCGAGATCCTTCGTTGCACTCAGGATGACACAAAGAAAAAAGCGCAAAAGGCAATGATTCGGGCAAGGTGATTGAGATAATCCCTCCCCATAGCTTTTCAAAGTCTTTTCCAAGACCGGGTGTTTCCGTTAAAATGAACGCTGGAGGAGGGCGAAAATGCCGCTAATTTTTGACTACACCAATCTTCTCACTGGAGCGGTCGGAGAAAAAGCCGGCCTTTCCGAAGCCGAGATCGGGAAGCTCGACGGGACGGCGGAAAAAATCATCCGGGAGGCGGAAGCGAAATGGCTTCCCTTCCGGGAGCTTCCCTACCGGGATGAATACGCGAAATCCGTCAGTGACTTGGCCCGGGAATGCGCCGGACTTTTTTCCACCCTGGTTAATCTCGGGATCGGGGGTTCGTCCCTGGGCGGCAATGCCCTGGTTTCCGCCCTGGCCGGGCCCCAGGGAAACCATCAGAAAGTTTCAGTTTTCTTCCCGGAAAACGTGGACCCGGATTCTTTTTCCCGGTTGCTGGATTCGCTCGACCTCGAAAAAACCATTTTCAGCGTGGTCAGCAAGTCCGGGTCTACCGCGGAGACCACCGCCCAGTTCCTGGTGGTGAGGGATTTACTGATCAGCCGTTTTGGGCCGGGCGGATACCGGGAAAGGGTGGTGGCGATTACTGATCCGAAGAAGGGAGACCTGCGCCGCCTGGCGGAAGAGGACCGGCTGAGAACCCTGCCTTTTCCCGACGGGGTGGGGGGAAGATTTTCCGTGCTTTGCCCGGCAGGCCTTTTCCCGGCGGCCATGGCCGGAATTGACATCAACGAGGTTCTAGCCGGGGCCCGGGAGATGGATAAACGCTGCCGGGTGAGCGATCTTTTCCAGAACCCGGCCCTGCTTTTCGCGATTCTTTTATACCTTTCCAACCACAGGGGCAGGGGGATGGTGGTTTTCTGGCCTTACTCCGACCTGCTGATCCCGGCGGCGGATTGGTTCCGGCAATTGTGGGCGGAAAGCCTGGGGAAGAGAAACTCGGTCGACGGCGCGGTGGTTCATGCCGGCCAGACTCCGATCCGGGCCGTGGGGGTAACCGACCAGCACTCCCAGCTCCAGCTTTATATCGAAGGACCTAGGGACAAGGTCATCTGCTTCTTGGCGGTCAACGATTACCGGACGGTCGTGGAGATCCCGGACGCGGGAATCAAGATCCCCAGCTTTTCCTACCTGCAGGGCAAGACCCTGAATTCGCTCATCCGGGCCGAGCAGGAGGCCACCGAAATGTCCCTGACCAAGGCCGGGAGGCCGAATTGCAAGCTGGTTTTCCCCCGGCTGGCGGCCATTCACCTCGGGGAATATTTTTACCTGCTCGAGGTGGCCACCGCTTTCGCGGGAACGCTTTTCCAGATTGACCCGTTTGACCAGCCCGGGGTGGAGGAGGGGAAAAAGCTCACCTTCGGGATGATGGGGCGGGAAGGTTATGAGGATAAGCTGAAGGAATTTACCGAATGGCGGAAAAGACCGGGGAAGATAGTCTAGGAAAAGGAATTTCTAATTTCTAATGGCGAATTTCTAATCAATATCTAAAGAGAGAATGTCTAATGTTAAATTTTTCTGTCAAGGATGCTTGGTCATTTATAATTGGGGCTTGATTAGGAATTAGAAATTAGAAATTTCTCATTTTCCGGCGGTTTGCGCCGGATTAACCCCGCCAGGTCGATTTCCGCTTTTTCAGCAGCTCGTAGACCATGTCCTGGATCTGGGCGCGGATCTTTTCGGAAATATGGTTAATCAGGATCTGGTCGTCGATGGATTCAGGCGGATTTTCATCCAACCGGATCGGGGTTCCGAAGCGAATGTGCCATTTGGAAGGAAGGGGAACCAGGCCCAGGGGCCCGAGCCAGGGAAAAGTCGGGGTGATCGGAAAGATCGGGAACCCGAGGATTTTGCCGATGAAGTCCAGCCGGGCGATGATCGGGTAGATTTCTTCCGAGCCCACGACCGCGATCGGGACGATCGGGGAATGGGTTTTAAGCGCCAGGCGCACGAACCCGCCCCGGCCGAAACGCTGGAGCCGGTAGCGCTCCTTGTAATATTTGGTCGGCCCCTTGATTCCCTCCGGAAAAACGATGACCACTTCGTCCTTTTCCAGGAGCCGGACGGCGTTTTCCTGACAGGCGCGCACGCTTCCGGTCTTGGCCATGAAGTTCCCGATGAAGGGGAAATAGTAGGCGAAGTTTTCCACCAGGGGGCGAACCTCCCGCCGGGTGGGATGGTAGTTCCGGACCGCCAGCTTGATCATGGCCCCGTCGAAAGGCAGGGTGCCGGAATGGTTGGCGACCAGCAGGACCCGCCCGGAGTCGGGGATGTTGGCGATTCCCTCCGCCTCCACCCGCCACCACTTGTCGTAGAGAAAATCGAACACGGGCTTGATCCGGTCCTCGAAAACGGTATCCAAACCGAACTCATCCACCTCGTCTCCGGTTCCGAGCATGGAAAACTTCCGCCAGAGGTCGCGGTAGAAGGAGGGCTGGAGGAGCTGCTGGCCTTTC
>Ga0315289_10005807_pt1 | contig 18182 bp, 14 predicted proteins | sample YL17G11_40_MG_FD_203452 | JGI IMG/M metagenome (GOLD analysis project Ga0315289, IMG submission 203452) | Sediment microbial communities from Yellowstone Lake, YNP, Wyoming, USA - YL17G11_40 | ecosystem: Environmental > Aquatic > Freshwater > Lake > Sediment | place: USA: Wyoming | collected... | reverse complement strand
CGAACATTCTTCCAGTGACAAACATTGGATTAAGTTTGTATCTGATTTATACTTAACTTTTATGGTAACGTACGCGCACTCGTAGAAATTTTTTAATACAACATATACGTAATAGATTTGTTATTAATTGCCAAGGAATATGATTTTGGATGTCTGAAATACCATTCTCAGAGTTAATCGAAAGATACCGCAAGGTTGAGACGACAGCCATCTCAGATGCCATGGAACCAAAGCTCAGTGGAATGGATGGTGAAATCAAATCCGTCATCGGGAGAGCCAAGATCGTCGGCCCAGCTTTAACCGTTAGGGGTTATCCTGGGGACGAGCTTACCCTTGGAAGAGCCATCGAGATGGCTAAGAAGGGAGACATCATCGTAGTTGACGCTCGGGGGGTCAAGCAAGCAGCCCTGATGGGAGGTATCGGTTTCGGTTATTGTTGGCAGAAAGGGGTTGAAGGAGCTGTAATAGATGGTATGACGAGGGACATAGAAGAGTTGATGGACTATGGCTTTCCCGTTTTCGCCAGAGGGACGATACCAACATCGGCGGTCAGCGCATCTATGGGGCAGATTAATGTCCCAATACAGTGCGGTGGCGTGAACGTAAACCCAGAAGATATCATCATAGGGGATACTGATGGTGTCGTGGTAGTCCCTAAGGCTGAGGCAGTTCAGGTTCTCATCATCGCAGAAGCAATATCAACCCTGGACGCTGAGACAATAAAGTGGATAAAAGATAAAGTTCCAATAGACGAGATCAAGAAGAGAAGAACCATCAAGTCAAAGGAGATTAGAGAACTTAAGGTAAAACTGCTGAAAAGAACTCTGGAAACACACTGGTAGCAAGGCCATCTAGATAGATTTGTACGGAAAACGTCTGAAACAAAACGACTAAATTAACCTATTTTTTTCACTTCTCCGTCGCTCAACCCTTATATAACGCATCCGTGACATATTCCCAATGGAATTTGCCATGAAAGGAGCAGAAGTAGAGGCAAGGATACTCAAGGCTGAAGGTGTAGAATGGGTCAGCCTTTTCCCAGACCAAGAACTCGCCAACGCCATAGCCGAGCTAGGTATCAGACCTATAATGACTAGGCAAGAGAGAGTGGCCGTCAACATGGCGGATGGCTACAGTCGCGTTACAAACGGCCGAAAGATAGGGGTCTGCAGCATGCAGCCGGACGCAGGGATACAGAACTCCTTTTCGGGGGTTGCCCAAGCATACGCTGACTCCACACCTATATTAGTTCTGCCAGAAGGCACCAATAGACGCACCTACAGAACGTACCCATCAGTCGACGTGAATACCACCTACCGGAATGTGACGAAGTGGGTTGAAACCATATGGTCTGTGGACATGATACCCGAACTCATGAGGAGAGCCTTCACCTACCTCCGGTCAGGGAGATATGGTCCAGTTCTTCTCGATCTGCCTAGCGACGTCGCCGCAGAAGACTTGGAGGAGTCAAAGTTTAGTTATAGCCCGGTCAAAGGCTGGAAGGCGGGCCCGGACCCTCGAGATATTGAGGTCACTGTTCGAGCAATCATGGCAGCAAAGAGTCCAGTTATCGTTGCAGGGCAAGGAATCCTATACGCAGAGGCTTGGAATGAATTAAAGGAGTTCGCAGAGCTGCTTCAAATACCCGTGATGACGACTATATGTGGGAAGAGTGTATTCCCAGAGAACCATCCCCTCGCATTGGGTCTCGCGGCATCATTCCACACAAGAATGGCTCCCCACTTCCTAGCTAAGGCCGATCTTTTAATAGCCGCCGGCACGAGCTTGACAGATTACTTCCTAGGCTTCCCGTTACCGATTCCTGCTGGCACAAAGATCGTACAACTGACCAACGACGAGTACGATATCAACAAACACCATACGGTAGACCATGCGGTAATGGGAGACGCGAAACTAGTTCTGAGAGCGATGATCGAAGAAGCCAAGAGGAGCGGTGTCAAGAAACAAAAAGGTGTAACAGAGGAGATAGCGAAACTAAAGCAAGAGTGGATGAAGAAATGGATGCCCAAGATGGAGTCGAATGAGATTCCGATAAACCCATATAGGTTGCTATGGGACCTCAAGAATACCGTCGACGTGAAAAACACAATAGTGACAGCTGAAGCCGGAATGTCGAGGAACTCATTCGCCGTTTTTTGGGAACCCACTGCGCCAAGAGGCTATGTTGGCTGGGGACACACAACTACACTCGGATTCTCTCTAGGATTCGCGATGGGTGCAAAGCTGGCTGCTCCAGAGAAACTGGTCATCAACATCATGGGTGACGGTGGCTTCGGCATGGTCGGAATGGACTTCGAAACCGCTGTAAGAGAGAAGATACCGATCCTAACGATAATCTCTAACAACAAAACGCTATCGACTATCGGAGGATTCCCGACTGCTCACAAACGCTATTCACTAGGTCACATGACTGGAGACTACGCCAAACTCGCCGAATTTATGGGAGGCTACAGTGAAAGGATCGAGAAACCCGACGAGATCATACCTGCCGTAAAGAGAGCAATGAAAGCAATCGAGTCCGGAAAAACCTGCCTATTGGAAGTTATGACGGTCCTAGAAACTCAACGCCCGCCATAGATAAGCGATTTTCAATAATTTCGTGCGCGCTGGCTCGTCCCTAAAATAGGCACACAACCAGCAATCACCGAAATAAAAAGAGCAAAACCACCACACAAATGAACCAAGGGCCCACCAATCAGCCAAAACAAGCCCACAGCCAACAACAACCCACCCAGAAAATGGACGAAGCCACGCAGACAAACAGGGCACCCACTAGCCACACCACCACGCAGACCCGAGGCCGAGCCATCACACGTTGAAGAACGTCGGAGACATCGCCTTATCCGGCCTACCAAGGTTCTCCGCAGCCTCCCTGTTCAACACACAGCACAGCACACTCAGCAACGCGTAAACAGACACGTTCACCAACCCCCGGACCCTGTTCACGTTCAACCCATACTGGGCCTTCACGAAGGAGAACAGCGCCTCCACCGCCGGCCTCCTACGGTACATCTCCACCTCCCCGGCAGGGCCATGCACCCTGAACAGCCTGTCCACCCGCAGCACATCCTCCCCACACCTCTGATTCGACATATACGGGATCACGGAGTAATCGACCAGCGACCTAACGTATGCGCTGCTGTACTGGCTGTCCCCGATCAGGCACCTCAGCCTCGCACCAGCTCTCCCCAGCACCATCCGGGTCCTCTCCACCAGTAACGGGCGTGCCTCTTCTCGTTCTCGTTAGCTGGCGCCAGCACGTTGGCCAGGGGCAGGATCCTCTTCGGGTCCACCGACGTGTGGAGCTTGTATCCTAGTCCGAAGCTTCGTCCGCTTCGGCCCACACGCGCGTCCCGGTCAGAGAGGCCGACCTTATTCGACTCCGGGTGTCTGACGCTCCACGCCTTCAGGAAGCTGGCGTCGATGACCGCGTCCACCTCCTCTACTCCCGCCCTCCTGAGGAGCGTGGCCACCTTCTCCTCTATTATGAGCCTTATCGTCTCGGCTCCGACCCTGTGGGTGAATCGGCTGAGGACCGACCTCGGGTAGCCTCCCTCGCCCTTCTTTATGAGGCAAAGCCGTCTGATGCGGGTGTCAACGTCGAGGATCCTCGTCAGCTCCCTGAGGCTCCTTATGGCCTTCATCCTCATGACGATGAATGCCCTGAGGATTCCGATGGGGTTCCTTGGTGGCCTTCCCGGTCCGGTGGTGTGGTAGCAGCCGAGTAGTTGCTGTTCAGCAATGCTTAAGTCGATGTTTCTGAAGAGTGTCTCAGGGGTCTCGTGTTCATCTTGTCCTAAGTGAACTCACCTCCTAGGGTTGGACGGACCATTGGGGGACGAGACCCTAACTGTCAAGATAAACTTATTTTAACTGCGAATGAATTTCGGGACAAGCCAGCGCGCGAAGGTTAAGCCATTATTTTCTGTGCGTCCACCCCGAGCTTTTTACAGGCCTCCAAGAGGTTCTTCCATGAGATATCATCAACGGGTATCCCTTCCTTTTTCCGCCTCTCCGCCATCATATGCTCTCTTTCCCCAGGAAGGAGGACCTCAGTGAACCCTGGCCTGACTGGGGAGGACTTGATCTCGGCAATCAGCGTGTCCACCTCATCCTTGAAATCATTAACATGAACGAAGGAGGCAATGTCGATAGCTGTCATTAGAACGCCTTGGCCTTTGGCACGCGACCCGGTTCCTGTAAGATTCAACGCTCCTCCCAATATGTCTATAACGAGGTTTATTCCATATCCCTTATAAGTGCCGAACGGTAGCAGGGCTCCGCCTTCCCTCCAGAATGCATTGAGTTTATCGAGGGTTAGATCATAACCTTTAACTTGGTTACCCTGTCTATCGATCAGCCAACCCTCTGGTATCGGCTTCCCATCCAAGAGGAGCGTCTTCACATGCCCTTGTGCTACCATAGTTGTAGCAAAGTCTAAGACGATTGGATGCGCTTTTCCTGCAGGAACAGCGATGCTCATCGGATTTGTTCCCGTGACAGGTTTTATCCCCCCCCAAGGAGCACATACAGGTCCCTCTCGGGCAAAGACGAAACCAATCATATTGTTTTTCACGGCCATCATCGAGTAGTAGAAGAGGTTGGTGATCCATCCACCGTTGATTATACTACAAGAGGCAATGCCTTGGGTCTTAGCTTTATCTATGGCTATCTCCATAGCCCTCTTTGCTGAGACAGGACCATATGTATTATCCGCGTCTAGGATAGCTACCCCTGGTGTCTCTTTCACAATCTTCATACTGACCCTTGCCTTCTTCTGAATGAAGGCGGGCAGATTTCTTACGCCATGGGAGTCGATTCCCCAGAGGCTGCCGGCAACTAGTATGTCCACTATGGTCTCTGCCTCTTCCTTGGAGACTCCGGACTCCTTCATCATTTTGAGGCCTAGTTCTCTCCATTTTGCTTCAGGATAGGTTGGCATTCAAACTACCCCAGTTTAGTCTACGTTTGCGCTTAATTGATTAGATTGAAAATATAAGGCTTTGGAAGGCTATAGACTTCGTAGAAGAAAAAGAGTGAAGATTGCCCTACTCTCAGTAGCGTGCTCGAGTCTACGTATCGGCTCTAGGAGGAAGCCCCTGGAGAGGGTTTTTCGTGGTAATCAAGGGGTTTTCAACTCAGCGGATGCTCATAACTAGTATTCCCCGGGTCGGGGTTAAGCTGGTGTTGAATTGTTTCTACTTTAACCTGCTTTAGCTGGAGTCCCTCGGCGCTGTTCCAAAGCGTAAGCCATCGATCCTGCTCTGGAGTAGATGGATACGGTGGTATGAGTGGCTTTTTGGGATTATTTTAGGAGACGCGCGTGACCTCGAAGGAGAATTTAGGATGTGCGCACATAGATATTATTAAATATATCTTCTTAATATAAATTTTCGAGGAAGAATGGGTAAAATTCCTAATATAATTACGCCCCCACCAGGGCCAAAGTCTAGAGAATTGCTAAAAGAGCGAAGCGAATTTGTCATACCAGGAGTGTCTCTAACTCAACCTATTAGTATTACTGAGGCGAAAAATGCATCAATAACAGACGTTGATGGTAATGTTTATATTGACTTTACCTCAGGTATCGGAGTTACAAGCATAGGCCATTGCCAACAGGAGATAGTTGATACAATTAGCGAACAGGCTGGGAAGCTTATACATATCGCTATCCATGTTGCTAGTTATGAGCCTTACGTCAACCTAGCTAAGGAATTGGTAAAAATAACTCCAGGTAACTTTAGAAAAAGAGCCCTCATGCTAAATAGTGGGGCAGAAGCTATTGAGAATGCAGTAAAAATCGTACGTCAATCTGTTGGTCGACCTAATATTATCAGCTTCGAGAATAGCTTCCATGGTCGAACTTATATGGCCATGTCTCTCACTGGGAAATGGGATCCGTATAAAGTAGGTTTTGGTCCTTTTGTGCCAGGTGTATACTTTACACCGTATGCCTACTGCTACCGATGCGCATTCCATTTAGAATATCCTAGTTGTGGTTTCGCATGTATCCACCACATAGAGGAATCTTTATTTAAAACCCAGGTTGACCCAAGCACTGTAGGGGCAATCATTGCCGAGCCAGTTCAAGGCGAAGGCGGATTCGTCAATCCTCCACTTGATTACTTTAAAGAGCTAAAAAAACTAACCAACGAGCACGATATAAAACTGATAATAGATGAGATTCAGACTGGTTTCGGACGTACGGGCAAGATGTGGGCTATAGAGCACTATGATGTAGAGCCCGACCTCATAGTGCTTTCAAAAGCAATAGCATCAGGTCTTCCATTAAGTGCAGTTGTCGCTCGCGACGAGCTTGTGAAAGATTTACACCCTGGAAGTTTGGGAGGCACATATGGTGGTAACCCCATCGCTTGTGCTACTGCGTTAAAGGTTATTGAGCTCATTCATCGAGAAAAAATACTAGAAAAGTCTACAAAGTTGGGGACTGTAATTAGAAAACGCTTAGACGAATTCTATAGCAAATATGATATTATTGGTGATGTACGAGGCCTCGGCCCTATGCTTGCTATGGAGTTTGTAAAGAACCGTAAGACGAAAGATCCTTACCCAGATGCTGCTGCAAAGATTTTGAAAACCTGTCTGTCTAACGGATTGATGATTTTAAAAGCAGGTTTAAATAATAACTGTGTTAGACTTCATCCCCCGTTAACAATAGAAGATGACCTCTTAGAAAAAGGATTATTAATTCTTGAAGAAGCAATAAAAAGCGTCTGATACCCCCTTTTTTAAAAAAAATCGGGTTGTTCTCGGATGAATTAGATAGTTATTTGGTATTTTCTATTCAAATTTATATATTTTCCATTTTGTAGAGCATGGTGGTCCTACAGCTAGATGTAGTTCTGGTGAACTTGATAGAACATATACTAGAGAGGCAATCGTAACGCCTCCACCTGGTTGATAATTATTATGTACACATATAGGCCCTTCATGGGAGCTTAATATGTTTTTTATTGTTTCTACTGTAATTTTTCGAGATGAGTCTTTCATCCTTTTTTCAAGATAAGTAAATCTGACATGAGAGTTACCTGCGAACGGAAGAATTGGAACTATCAAGTCGTTATTAACTATCGGATGATTTGTATGGTATACTTTTCTGGCACCTTCATAAGGAATATATTTAGAAACTTTGTTGGCTGAACATTCAAAATTAACGACAGTTTCCAAATCCCCAATAATATAATTTTGACCCGATGCGTGCTTAATTTCATTTATGAACTTTATTGATTTATTTAAAGTAGATTGTTCCAATACTGCTCTTACAATGAAAGAAACAGGTAAACCATCTATAGATGGATTTAACTGTGATAAAGTATTGCATGTAATGCCAAGGGGTTGGTTATTCATACCCCATAAACCTATTAAGCCAGCATGTGCCATGACATAGGATTCAACAGAAGAATTAGAATTTTTAATATGTAGAAGAACTTGAAATCCATCATAAGTATTTCTAAGATCCCCATTTTGTGCTAGTAATGCTGGATAATCATCTTCTTTAAAACAACCTAATGCGCTACATTGTTCTTCGTATATACCTTGAGTACGTGCACGATTTGCATACCACCAATTTTCATCCATTAATTGCAGTGTGAATATAGTTTTAAAATCTACATCAGCCCCTTCTCCAATTCCCTCCACTTCTTCTAATAAACTAGGAGACCATTTTTTTACAGCATCAAGAAAATGAGTTTTTTCAAATATATTATCAAAATATTTATCTGGATTAACATGCATTTGTGTAGATAAATGGTATTTCCATCTTTCTATATACTCCCAAATCATTGATTTTACTTTCTCTCCATGGATTTGACCCCGTTCTCTGGGTGTACCTTCCAATTCTAAAATTTTTACATCCTCTATTAAACTCATGAATATCTATTATTAAATTAATAAAAGAATATAAAAATTTTTTGTTTATGTAAAGTCAAGTTGCTAACGTTACACTTTTCTAACGGTGAAACTCCAATTATTTACTGGGATGGCACCGTAAGGCTGGATCCCAACATCAGGGGACTCTTCGGGAAGCTCGTCAAGAAAGGGCTGACAGTGACCCGAATCGCCGAGCTCCGACACCACTAGGCAGACCGTGCACCGATGGCTGAAACGCGCTCGCATGAAGTCGCTCAAGACTGTCATCTTCCTGGTTATTAAGATGTAAATAACATTATAGTAATTGCAGGATCAGACGCGCGCGCGAAAAAGATAATGTGCATGTTCGATATTAGAACAATGTGAGTAGCTACTTAATATTTTATGTTTAAAAATTCACTTTATCGACGCCTTTAAGATGGAGTATTTTCCTTGCATCTTCAGGAGTGGCGATTTCTCTACCAAATAGGTCAGCAATTTTACACACCTCTTTTACTAACTCGGAGTTGCTTTTTGCTAGTGTTCCATATCTTAAATATATATTATCTTCGAAACCTACTCGTACATGTCCTCCCATAGCTATGGATAAAGCTGCTAATTGAAACTCCCTTGGATAACCGACTCCTATTGTAGACCATGAAAAATTCTCTGATCCAAAAATCCTTAGCGCTTCTGTTTGTAAATGCATAAGTTCTTGAGGGTATGCAGCTGTGCCTCCTAAAACACCAAGTACGAATTGTATGTAAAAGGGTACATCGACTAATTTTTCTCTAACTAAATATCTTAGATTGTATAAACCATTTGTACCGTATACCTCACATTCAGGTTTTGAATGATATTTTTTCATAGTTTTGGCGAAAATTTCCAAGTCTTGAAAACTATTTTTAAAAATTTCCCACTTGCTTGACTCCATTTGTTCTATTTCCCATTCTTTCCACTTGTATGGTCTTGAAAGGGTTGGGAAGACTCCATAATTCATGCTTTCGACGTCAAAAGAACATAATTCTGGTTGAAATTCTGGAATAATCGCAATTCTTTCTGTTGCTGGCATTTGTGAAATACCGCCTGTTGAAAGACACACTACGACGTCGCATTTTTCTTTAATTTTTGTTAGGATCTCAGCCCAAATTTTTAAACTAGAAGTTGGTTTTCCAGTATCTGGTTCTCTTGCGTGTACATGAACGATGGATGAACCTTCTTGATACGATTTATACGCTTCTTCAGCTATTTCTTCTGGCTTAATTGGTAGATATGGTGATTGAGTTGGAAAGGTATCCCCTCCAGTTAAAGCAGCTGTAATAATTAATTTATGAGTTCTGTTGCTCATTTTTCATATTATTATATATTAATAATATATAATAAATTTTTCGCGTGCCTATTTGAAGTTACTATTTCGCGCGCGTACGAAGAAAGTATTGGTGCGCGTTCTCAGTGGCTTCTCCTTTCCTCATCGCGCGTGCGAGGCTAGAGGTCAATCATGAAAGAATTGCGTATGCTGTAATAGAGAAGGTAGACATAGGTGGAAGCTTCCATGCTAAAGTAAATACTTTGAAACGTACCGGAAACGAAATATTCATGCCGGAACTGACCAACATTGAGAGCTACGAATCATGGCGCGCGCGAAGTAGCTCTCTCCAACCCAGCGAAGACAAGGCTGATTGTGGAGGCGAAGGTGAAGATATACAAGGTCGGCGCAAGAACCATCGCCGCGCTACTCAGAGCAAATACGCTGCCAATCCGCTACGTTCCAGGCGAGGAGCTGAGGAGCCAACGTGAGCTCCTCCGCCGCCGTCTGAACCTCGTCAAGATCCGCATATGAGTTAAGAACAGGATTCACGCGATAATCGGTAAACATGGGCTCCGGATGCCGGAGGCGACTCCTTTCAGTACTGGAAACATCGCGTGACTCAGAGGGCTAGACCTCGGGTTCATGTATGACGCCATATTGTCAAGCGACCTTGCGTTTCTGGGAACCGTCGATAAACAGGCCGAGGTCATTGAGGAGAAGATCGTTGCCTTAGCGGCTGAGAAGCGGCGTGTTCGTCTACTGATGACGATGACTAGTATAGGGTATTTTACCGGTGCTCATACTGACAGAGGTCGGCGACATCGGCAGGTTCCGAGGTGACAAGGCGTTCGCGTCTTGGATAGGTCTGGCGCCATCGGTGCATTAGTCCGGGGAGAGCACGTGGATCGGCGGCGTCTCTGGTCCGGGTAACAAGAAGCTGAGGTGGGCGTTGGTGGAGTGTGCCCAGGCAGTGGTTCGATACGATGCTAGGTTCCATCGGCTATATGAGCGGGTGTCGAGGCGTAGGGGCTTTGTGTGCGCCGTGGCGGCTGTGCTTCACGAGATGGCTCGGATAATGTACTTCATGTTGAGCAGGGGTAAACTGTATAGGGGTTAAAATAGGGAATTGACGGAGAGAAAGCTTAAGGGTATGGTGGAGAAAGCGTCTAATGGCCTACGGAACTAAGTGGATGCTGCCTGGGCACCGTGTGCTCTAAAAACGTTCGTGCGCGGTATAGTCCGTTGAAGTGATTGATTAAATGAAAAAGCTTAGATTGGGGTTGATTGGGTTAGGAGGTGTTGCTCAAGTCTGCCATCTCCCAGGATATAGAGAAGTGGAAACAATAGCCATTGTAGCTGGAGCGGACCTAAGAAAGGACGTATTAATGAAAGTAACCACAGAATGGGGTTTTAACGGCTACACAGACTATGAGAAGATGCTTAAAAAGGAGAATTTAGACATTGCATGCATTTTGACGCCACCTAGTATACGCCGGCAGATAACCGAAAAAGTTGCTGAACATGGCGTCAATGTACTTGTCGAGAAACCAATGGCCCTCACCTTAGAGGATGCTATTTCTATGATTGCTAAATGTGAAAAAGAGGGTGTAAAGCTTTGCTATGGTGAGACTTTTAGATTCCTACCTACTTGCAACAAAGCTAAAGAGATGATAGAGAATGGCCTTTTGGGTGATCTATCACTCTTATTGGAGACCGTTATCCGCGGTCAAGGACTTGCCCATTACGAGCCTTACCATATATACCCAATTGGTGCTCCTGGAGCTGGGGCATGGGGACTCACAGACCATGGTATCCATCTTGTTGACACGTTCAGATGGTTCACCGGTAGCGAGGTAGATTGGGTTTTTGGGAGGGGTACGAGGTCTGGGAAGCCTCCAAGTACAGAGTTTTTAACAATGAAGTTTAAAACTGGAGTTATTGGGCAGCTTATTTATAATGAAACTACCTATCCTTCTGACATGCCTTACGAAGGAATTTTCAGCTGGGGATCTTATGATGCACAAGGAATTTCAAGATGGGAACAATTTCCAGGTAACTTCAGAGTCCATGGTACAAAGGGCGCACTCAGAATATTTGCTTACCCGAATAAAATGTTCTTCTTTGGAGAGGATAAGAAGCAGGAGATAAAGGTTCTAGATAAGCCTCATCCCCATCATTTCGGTCTTCAAATAGAATCTTTTGCTAAACATCTTATTCATGGCGAAGACCCAGATGTGACTGGAATCGATGGATTGAAGGATCTTCAGATTATATTAGCAGCTTATGAAAGCTTCGAATCGCAAAAAATTGTACAGATTAAATCACCCATCTAATATTTTAAACTCATTAAATAGCTATCTGCAATGCCGCATTATAATCTTGCGCGTGTACTACACAATAATCTCATTTATACGCAACTCAGTTTGCGCACGTCTAGGGAAATCTTAAAATATTTTCCCGATCACTCATGAATGGGGATTATGTTGACTGTTAAGGTAGGTGTTGTTGGTTATGGAACTATTGGAACACGCTTAGCTGAGGGCGTAGTTACTCAGAAGGACATGGAGTTAGTTGGTGTAGCTGATATAGCTCCAATGCTGACAGTTAGGTCTCTAAAGGCTAGGGGAATGCCCTATAAATTCTATTGCGCAGACAAGACCAAACTACCAGACCTCCAGAAAGCTGGAATTCCGGTTTCTGGCATGCTTGAAGACCTATTGTCAAAAGTGGACATCGTCCTAGACTCTACACCAGCTGGAATAGGCGCCAAAATGAAGAAATCCTACGTTGAATACGGTCTTCCAGCAATTTTTCAAGGCGGAGAAAAAGGAGAGGTCGCAGATGTATTCTTTCATGGCTATGCTAACTATGAGAAGGGGCTTGGGAAAAAATACCTCCTTCTAACCTCATGTAACACCACAGGCCTTATAAGAGCTGTGGATTGTTTGGATAGGGTTTTCGGAATCGAGAAAATTGCTATCACGATTATTCGTAGGTGCGCCGACCCAGGAGACCTCCATCGGGGATACGTTGACCTAGCTAGAGTTGATGTGGTTCCAAGCCACCAGGCAACAGACTTGATGGAGATTATGCCCCACGTTAAGGCTACGGGTCTTCTAGTGCATGTTCCTATAACTCACGGCCACATAATTAATGTGGTGGCAACGCCCAAGAGTAAGATTACTAAAGAGGAGGTATTAGCTGAATTCAATAAGCATCCGAGAATACAGGTAGTTAGGATTGCTGATGGATTCGCTTCAAACACATCGCTCTTTCAGTTCGCTAGGTTCGCTCACATGCCTGGCGCAGATATGTACCCAATAGCCGTATACGATGAATGCATTGGGTCGTCAGGTGATGATATAACCTTCGCTATCTATATTCCGCAGGAGGCAGTAACAATACCTGAAACCATTGACGCAATTAGGGCTTCGCTGCAATTACAGAAAAGCCGTCTTGAAGCCGTATCTGTAACTAACAAATATCTGGGGCTAGAGCCGAAGAAGCCGCTCTGCTAAACCTATTTTTCAGTGAAAAATCCTTTACAAGTTCATTTTTTCATAAAAAAAGGGTTTTATCTTAGGATTTACCCATTAGATACCTTTTTGTAGCCTTTTTCAGCGCAGTTTCAACTGGAAGTTCCTCGCCGGACAGATATCTAACTAGGGCTCCTCCGCCACTACTCACATACGAGATTTTATCAGATAGGCCGAATTTCTCCAAAGCAGCTACAGAATCTCCGCCTCCTGCGACTGAGAAGGCTCTAGATTCTGTCGTAGCTTTCAACAATGTTTTAGTGCCAAACGAGAATTCTTCTTTCTCAAATACGCCTGGCGGGCCGCTGAAGAAAATTGTTTTTGCATTCTTTAATATCTTAGAATATTTCTCAACAGTTTTTTTGCCTATGTCCATTATTAGGGCATCTACTGGTAGTGAAGATATCTCTACTTCCATTGCGCCCTTCTTATCTACGATTAGATCTGTGGGAAATTCGATTTTATCTCGGTAGGTGTCTAACAGATTTTTGGAGATTGGAACATATTTTTCGTAGCCCATTTCTTTTATGAGTAATTCTGAAGGATTACCGAGCTTGTAGCCAGATGCTTTCAGCATTAGTTGACCTATAATTCCAGAGGTTAATAGTTTATCAGCCCTTTTAAGGATTGGCTCCATCATTATATACCTGTCAGATATTTTTTTTCCACCTAAACAGAAAACGCGTGGTCGTTCAGGTTTATCTCTAAGTTTAACTAGAGAGCTCAACTCAGCTTCTAACACTCTTCCTGCACAGGAGGGAAGGACTTCCGCAAAACCGACAAGTGAGGGTTGTGACTTGTGAGCGGCGGCAAAGGCATCATTGACGAATATATCTGCTAGCGGGTAAAGTTTCTGAACTAGGAGGGTTTGAGCCTGTTCTTCTGGAGTTCTCGTAATCGTGTCCTCAAATAGGCGTGTGTCCTCGCTAAAGTACCTAGTATTTTCCAGCACTAGAATCTGCCCGTTTTTCATCTTTTTTATAATTTCTCGAGCGGCAGGTCCAAAAGTGTCATCGATATATATGACCTTTTTGCCTAGTAATTTGGTAAGAATTTGTGCATGTTGCTCTAATGGTATGAACTGGTCTAGAAATAAGGGATCCCCTTGATGTGCTAAAATCACCACTTTAGCTCTCTTATCAGAGAGCTCTTTTATGGTTTTTGCATGCTCCCGAATTCGAAAATCGTCTGTTAGCTTTTTTGTTTTTGGATCAACAGGGGAATTTATGTCAACTCTTAGTAGCACAGTCTTACCATAAAACTTGAAATCATCCATCGTTAAAATATCATGGTCAATCATTCTTCGCAGACTCCTATCTTAGTGATCAAGATATCTCATTAAAAACCCCAGATTATCTTCTATATTATACTTTTGGCGCACGCGCTGACGCGGGAGGTCCATGAGAAGAGGGGCCTTTTCCGATACAGGTCAGCGCTGGTCAGAGGCCGCATAAGGATACGGAACGAGGTGTACAGCGCGCGTGCAGTACGACTTCCAACGCAAGCATAAGGACCTATTCTTTTGTTGGCGGAACGAGGCGACTGTAGGGGCTTGCACTATTGGGAGACGATCAGGTCATCCTCGAGAGCCACGTCCGCCGCCTCAAGGGCTTCCAGTGCGAGGTAGAGGCGATCGATGGTAGGATCACGTCGAAGGCCTCGATGGATGAGGAAGTGCGGCGGTAGATGACTATAACAAGGATGAGCCACTACAGAGCGCTGCTCATCGCCAGAGAGATCGGGATGTCACAAGGTTTCAATCGCCCGAGAAGCTGGTGAGCTGGGCCAGCCTCTGCCCCAGCCTCTACCAGTCAGGGGAGTCCACGCATTATGGTTAGATCAAGAGGGACGGGAACGAGCATGTGCGGTGGTTAATGGTGGAGGTGGCAAAGTCGGCTTCTTCGCATGAAACCGAAATGAGCGCGCGCGAATTGCGCGCACCCATGGCTATCGCGCGCGCAATTCTTCAAGTTAGCGTGCATGTGATAAAAGCTAAAGAGGAACTTCAATTAACTTTCATGTATACCAATTTTAAAGAATGAAATATTCATAGATACTATCGGGTACCTAAAGTATACATTCATTGATTCGTGGTCGACTTTGTGAGATTATTTATGTGTATGCAGGATATCACTTATATCTATAATGCTGATCTGTATGACAGATAAACAGAAAGGATGTTACGGTGATGGGAAACAGTGGTTCAAGTGTTAATGGGTATGATAGGTTCCGGGAATCGAAACTTCGTTTAGAAGAGGCGCCACGAAAGCTGGATGAAGCCCTGGCAAGGTTGTTATCCCGTTACATGTGGGAAGGTCAATCAATGATTAAAAATGCTGTAATCCAAGTGGATATTCCCACTCATTGTTTTATGCATACAGTAGCTTGTGGTGAAGCGTATGCCAATTCAAACGTCCCCATGACATTGGACCATCAGTTTCATCTAGCGAGCGTCACCAAGACTATGACAGCAACACTTGTCTTGCAGTTGTGGGAACGAGGCGAGTTAGGAGCACAGGGTTTGGATACAACCCTCGAGGATCTTGAGCTATTCGATAAAGAGGTTTTGGATCGAATCCACGTACTAAACGGGGTCAGCTACGGCAGCCACATCACTGTACGACATTTGCTCACTCATACCGCCGGTATAAAGGACGCATCGATTGACGATGCCACAGGGACAGCTGCGGACTATGGTGGTCAAGCCGCTCCAGGATCCTATGGTGCCCGTTTGAGAAGGAATCTCCAGCAGCATCTAGCCTGCCTTAAGGATCCGGAATGTGACCTTTCTTGTCTGCCCACAACCAAGGAATGGGTGCCATGGGATCCAACTCGCCCTTTTGACCAAGAAGCGGGAGTAGTGAATTGGTTTCTCAACAATGGTATGGCTGCAACTCCTCTGTCCCGGCCAGGTGAAGCGTACCACTATAGCGACACAGGTTATGTGATGCTGGGGTTGCTGACTGAGAAACTCTCGGGGAGAAGCTTCCACGCCCAACTGCGTGAGAGAATATTCAATCCCCTCGGCATGGATAAGAGTTACCTCGCATATGCAAAGGATCCGGATCCAAGGTTTTGGCAGCGTGAGGTGGCAGATTTCTATATAGGTAATGTGCCACTCGTCACAACCGGTTTCAATATGTCTTCCGACTGGGCGGGAGGTGGCGTTGTCTCCACAGCTAGGGATGTAAATGTCTTTCTACAAGCATTGATCCATGGAGATCTATTCAAAAAACAAGAGACGCTGGCAGAGATGGTCCAGTGGAGAGTATATCCGGGGCTCGTAGAGCCGATTGTTGGTGTTGGTCTTGGCATCTTTGCAGAAATTACTCCATTCGGAACCGTCCTCTGGGGCCATGCTGGTGCATGGGGTGCTAAGATGTGCTATGAGCCAGACACTGGCATATTTTTGAGCGGTACAGTGAACCAAAGATTGGTCACGCCCAATAGATGGTGGATTGACATACTTGAGGTGATACACGATCCAAAATATGGAGTGCAAGACAGGATCGGAACAGTTGTTCACCGCACGAAGAAGCAGTAAGCGCCTGTATGAAGTCGTATTTAGCTGTACCCTCCTCCCCCAGCTCCCAGCCGTGCGCGCTGGCTTGTCCCTAAAATGGTTTTAAATGGTATTAATCCCCCTCACCAAATTTAAGGGCTATCTTGGGCATCACATGAACTCCCAGCCCCCTCACAGAACCCACCCTTCTCGAACCTGCAGACCTGGCTCAGCCCACCAAAACTCAACGACACCACGCCCGTCGACGGGTTCAGGAGCATCCGCGAGACCTCACCGGATCCGAGAGGCACCGATGAAGCGTATCTAGGCCTCAAACAGCCCTTCACCGGCCGCTTGCCCACCACATTGCACCTCGCAACGCCAGTGAGCCGAGGCGGATGCTCAATGTGTTGTGGTAGACCCCGTTTCGCTGAGGAAAATGCCTGTAATTCCCTGGGTCCGCTGTCCCTGAGCATTTTATGATCCTCTCGTCAACAGGGTCCATTAATTGACTGTAAAGGTGAATACGGATTTAAAACCATTTTAGACCAATATCGGGACAAGCCAGCGCGCGCCGGCTACGGGAGGAGGTAGGCTGTGGAGACGGCGTACTCGACGTTTAAGCGGGTCTTCGGGGAGCACAGCCTCTCCAGGGGCTTGGAGAGTATCGCGAGGGAGCTGGCGGGTAAGGTGGCGTTGTATAATATGCTTGTGAGCGTGTGAGGGGTTGGCTGGTGGGTGGGGGTGGGTAGAGAAGGCTCTTACCGCCATAGATTAAATCCACAAAGCAAAATGTGATACAACCAGACTCACGCCGCATTCTAATATTGCCGATAAAGCTAAGAAACTTCCCTAGGAACTCGAAACCGATAGTTTTTCATATCGTTTTGTCCTAGAGCAGACGAAACCGATAGAAAATTACATCGGTTTGCGTCGACGCCGGGAGGTCATACGGGTTCTAAGCCGTGGAGAAAGCTTGGGCTCCAATCAAAATCCATAAAGAAGGCGGCTGAGTGTCTTCATCTATGCCCCGCGAGACGCTGCCAGACGGCTTGGTGATCCTCGACTTCGGCGGCCAGTACTGCCACCTCATCGCGAGGAGGGTGAGGGAGATGAGCGTCTACTCCGAGATTTTTCCCAGCGACGCCTCCGTCGACGAGGTCAGGGCCCTGGGCGGCGTCATGAACGTGAAGGGCATTATACTGAGCGGGAGCCCGAGCAGCGTCAACGCGGAGAACCCGCTGAAGCTCGACGAGCGCATCCTCGACCTAGGCGTCCCCGTCCTCGGCCTCTGCTACGGCCACCAACTCCTCGCAGACCTCAACGGCGGCGATGTGAGGAAAGGAGAGGTCATGGAGTACGGTCCCAGGGAGGCGATCATCGATGCGCCTGAGGGCGTCCTCGAGGGGATGAGGCCGAGGGAGCGGGTCTGGATGAGCCACGGCGACACCGTCTACAGTCTCCCACTCTACTTCAAGGTCCTCGCCCACACCGACTCTGCGCCCGTCGCCGCCTTCCGCCACCGCGAGAAGCCCCTCTACGGCCTCCAGTGGCACCCGGAGGTGGCGCATACCGAGCACGGAGGCGAGATGCTCCGAAACTTCGTATTCAAGGTCTGCGAGTGCAGGCCGAATTGGAAGCCTGTCGACGCGGTGGAGCAGGCGGTCGAGGGGATCAGGCAGCAGGTCGGCGACGGCAATGCGGTGATAGCGCTGAGCGGCGGCGTAGACTCCAGCGTCGCCGGCGTCCTCACGGGTAAGGCTCTAGGCGACAGAGTCGCCGCCGTCCACGTCGACCACGGATTCATGAGGATGGACGAATCATGTCAGGCCGAGGAGGCGCTGAGGGGTCTCGGCGTCAACGTCATAGTCATCGAAGCAAAGGAGCGCTTCCTGAGGAAGCTGAAGGGAGTCAGGGACCCTGAGCAGAAGAGGAAGATCATAGG
>Ga0315289_10005806_pt1 | contig 18182 bp, 9 predicted proteins | sample YL17G11_40_MG_FD_203452 | JGI IMG/M metagenome (GOLD analysis project Ga0315289, IMG submission 203452) | Sediment microbial communities from Yellowstone Lake, YNP, Wyoming, USA - YL17G11_40 | ecosystem: Environmental > Aquatic > Freshwater > Lake > Sediment | place: USA: Wyoming | collected... | reverse complement strand
TTCCTTCCAAGCAGGTAACACGGGTTCGATTCCCGTCTCCCGCTCCAGCCTGCACTTGACGTTACAACGCACGCACGTAGCGAGCGGCCGCCCAGGGGCGGTCGCCTGCTTTCCAGGCAGGTCGTCGGCGCTCGCTTCGTCTATCGGCACGCGAGCTCGCATCCGAGCTGGCGGAGCTTGAGTTGCTGACTCAGCGGAGGAACTCCGGACTCTTAATCCGGGAGTCGCGGGTTCGAATCCCACCCGGCCCTCCACGAGGCCTGCGTGCAGATACGACAGCGCCTCCTGCAGGCCGCCCGTTCTTCGCTCGCTCCCAAAGTTGGGCACGGGCCGCAAGGTTATCGGCTGGGCCCACATTGCCGAGGCCCTCTCGCCGGTGCTGGTGCTACCAGCAAGAGCGATAGGCGCAGCCACACCAACTCGCCATGCTGACACAGTTCACGCCTAGCGGCCGGAACTAGTACTTCGAGACGTTCAGTTCCTCGATCTTGCCTTCCACCAGATAGACCACGCGCTCGCAGACGTTGGTCACCCGATCGGCGATGCGCTCCAGGTTGTGGGCCACCCAGGTCAGATGGGTGGCCCGTTCGATGGTCTTCGGGTCCTGGAGCATGTAGGTGACGAGTTCCCGGTAGACCTGATCATAGAGGGCGTCCACCTCGTCGTCCTCGTTGCAGATGGCGCGGGCACGGTCAGCGTCGCGGTGCTTGAAGGCCTCTAGGCTCCCCATCAGCATGCGAGTGGCAATCTGGGCCATCCGAGGGATGTCGATGTAGGGCTTAAGGGGTGGTTCATCAGCCAGGATGAGGGCGATCTTGGCGATGCCCTCGGCGTGATCGCCCATGCGCTCCAGATCGACGATGATGTAGAGGACAGCCACGATGGTGCGAAGGTCGCCGGCCAGGGGCTGCTGGGTCGCGATGAGCTCGAGGCACTTCTCCTCGGTCTCGTAGCGCTTGCGGTTGATCTTGATGTCGTCGGCAATGATCTCGCGCGCCAACTCGGCGTCGCGGTTGCGCAGCGCCTGGATACCTCGCTCGATGGCACTCTCCACCATGCCGGCCAGCACCAGCATGTCCTCCTGGATTTCGGCGAGCTGACGTTCGAAGGCAGTGCGGGTCATGGCTCTGCTCCTGCAATGAATTCCCCTATGCGGGTGGCCAGGTCATCCCGCACCCGCCTGAAGGCGGCCAGGCGGGCGAGCTCGTCGCCGTCAGCCGCTGAAGGGTCGGGCAGGCTCCAGTGCAATTGCCGGCGGGCGGCCGGGAAGATGGGGCACTCTTCCCGCGCCTGATCGCAGACAGTGATCAGGTAGTCAAAGGAGTCCTGGACGTACACGCCCACATCTTTCGATCGCTGCCCGCTGATGTCGATGCCAATCTCCTGCATGACGGTCAGGGCCACGGGGTGAACGGCCGTCGGCCTTGTGCCCGCGCTCAAGACCCTGAAGCGCCCGCCGGACAGATGGCGCAGCAGGGCTTCGGCCATCTGGCTGCGGGCCGAGTTATGTGTGCAGAGGAAAAGAACGCGCTTCATCGTCCTGCACGGATCTAGCCGAAGCGGCCGGTGATGTAGTCCTCCGTCCGCTTCTCCTTCGGCTTGGTGAATATCTCCCGGGTGTTTCCAAATTCGACCATCTCGCCCGCGCAGTCCTCGGCCATCATCATCACCGCTGTGTAGTCGGATACGCGAGCCGCCTGCTGCATGTTGTGGGTGACAATGACGATAGTGTACTCCTTCGCCAACTCCCTCATGAGGTCCTCGATCTTCAGAGTGGCAACAGGGTCAAGGGCCGAGCAGGGTTCATCCATCAGCACCACTTCCGGCTCTACAGCCAGGGCGCGGGCTATGCACAAGCGCTGCTGCTGGCCCCCGGACAGCTCCGTCGCTGGCCGGTTGAGCTTATCCTTCACCTCATCCCACAGGGCCGCTTGCCGGAGGCTTTCCTCAACTGTCTCCACAGTCCGGCTGCGCCGCACGAGGAAGCCATTGAGGCGCAGTCCTGCCGCCACGTTATCGAACACGGACATGGTAGGGAAGGGATTGGGCTTCTGGAAGACCATTCCCACGCGCCGGCGAACGACGACAGGATCGACGCCGGTGGCGTACATGTCTTCTCCTCGCAGGAGCACCTGGCCACTGGCACGCGCCTCGGGCACTACCTCGTGCATTCTGTTGAGGCAGCGGATCAAGGTTGACTTGCCACAGCCGGAAGGGCCGATGACCGCGGTGATTCGTTTCGGCGCCACTAGCAGATTGACTTCCCGCAGCGCCTGGCATGATCCATACCAAGCGTTCAGTTCGCGGACAACCATGCCTGCGGCCAGAGCCTCTGCTTCTGACACCGGGGCCTGTGGTTCGTGCTCGATGCGCATCTCGTAACCCATTATAGCGGCCTCCAGTTGGTGCCGAGAATCGACAGTCATTTCTGGCTCCTTACCTTCTTCTTAAGAGCAGGCGGGCTGTCAGGCTGATAACAAACACTGTCAGGACCAACACGAACGATGCCGCCCAGGCTTGCTGTTGCTGCTCGGAGTATGGCCCAGTGGCGTAGCGGTAGATGCGGAGCGGAAGGGCATCGATAGGCCCACCGGTTACGCTCAGGCTCAAGAAACGATTGCCCAAGGCGGTGAAAAGCAGGGGCGCCGTCTCGCCAGCGGCCCGGGCGACGGCCAGCAGGGCGCCTGTAACGAGACCCCGCTGGGCCACCGGAATCACAACGCTGAGTATTGTCCGCCAGCGGCTGATCCCCAGCGCGAGAGCCGCCTCTCGCTGAGAGTGAGGAACCAGCCTCAGCATCTCCTCGCTGGAGCGGGCCATGATAGGCAGCATGATGATGGCCAGGGCGATCCCTGCCGCCAGAGCGGAGAAGTTGCCCATTCTCAAGACTACGAGCCCGTAGACAAAGATGCCGATGACGATGGAAGGAACGCCGGTGAGGACATCGGCGGTGAAGCGGATAACGTCCCCTAGGCGGTGCCCAGCGTATTCGGAGAGGAAGATGCCGGCACCAATCCCAATGGGAATGCCTATCACGGCCGCGAGGCCGATCGTAATCAGGGAGCCGACGATGGAGTTGGCAACACCGCCTCCCGGCTCGCCTTCGGGCACGGGCATCTTTGTGAACAGGTCAATGTTCAGCGAGCTGATCCCTTCGGCCAGCACAAACCCCAGGATCAAGACCAGCACCCCTACCGCAAGAAAGGCAGAGACGGCGCAAAGGCTCAGCATAAGGGAATTGGTCGTCCGGCGGCGCTGGTACGTTGAGATGCTCATTCTCGAATCACCCCCGGAGAGCGAGCAATCCGCCAGACCAGCAGCCGGGCGAAGATGTTCACGAAAAGGGTTATCACCAGCAGGATCAACGCCAGCTCGACGAGGGCCGAGATATAGAGGCCGTAGCTGGCCTCGTTGAACTCACTGGCGACGGTGCTGGCGGCGGTGCTGGCCGGCCGAAACAGAGAAGCGGTGATGTTGTAGCCCCTGCCGATGACCATGGTTACGGCCATCGTCTCGCCCAAGGCCCGCCCCAGGCCCAAGATGACCGCCCCCACCAGGCCCGATCGGCAGTAGGGCAGGACGGCGCCAGAAATGACTTCCCACTTAGTGGCCCCCAGGGCCAGCATCGCCTCCCTCTGGCTGGTCGGCACGGCGAGCATCACGTCCCGGGAGATAGCGGTGATAATGGGCAGGACCATGATCGACAGGATCAGACCTGCGGCCAGCATGCCGAGGCCGAAAGGCGGGCCGGAGAAGAGAGGAATGAAGCTCAGATGGCCCAGCGTCGACTTCTCCACGAAGTCGCGTACCCACGGGATCAGCACGTAGATTCCCCACAGCCCCAACACCACGCTTGGCAGCGCGGCCAGCATCTCAACCAGGAAGGAGAACGGGTTGCGCAACCAGGGCGGAGCGATCTCCGAGAGGAATATGGCGGCGCCAAGGCTCACCGGGACCGCGAGAACGAGTGCGATGAGCGAACTGACGAGCGTGCCATAGATGGCGGGTGCCGCACCGAACTCCCTCGCCACCGGGTCCCATGTGGTGCCTGTGATGAACCCCAGACCGAACTCACTGATCGACTGCCAGGACTTATCGATGAGTTCGTAGATGAGTAGGCCAGCCAGAACGAGCACAGAAAGCCCAAGGCTCACGGCTATGACACGCGCTATTGCGTCTCCCGTGTTGCCGGTTCGCCACGGCCACCTCATGGCCAGCGCCGCCGCACCTTCTGGCGCTCTTCTTCTATCTAGTCGCATCCTTCCACCAGGTCTTGGCTCCAGTAACGCGAAGGAGGACAGGCTTCCGCGCACTCCTCCTTCGCAGGAAACCTCATTTCTCTATGGGACCTGCAGCAGAGGTTGTCCTTGATAGGTAATGGACCTGATTTCCGCCTCCGCTTTCTTCACGGCTTCGGCTGAGAGCGGCGCGTAGACCAAGTCCGTGGTGAATTTCTGGCCATCGTGGATGGACCACCAGAGGTAGTACACCAGCGCCTGACCCTTGGCCTTGTCCGGCTGATTCTGGTAGGCAAGTATCCAGGTGAAGCCGACGATGGGGTAGGCGCTGGGGTTAGACGAGTCTGTCAAGAGGACCTTCATGTCATCCGGCAAGGGGATCCCCACGGCAGCCGCCGTCGTCGCCTCCAGGCCGGGCTCCACAAACTTACCGCTCTTGTTTTGCATCGCTGCCCACGTCAGATTGTTCTGGATGGCGTAGGCCAGTTCCACATAGCCGATGGCGCCGGGAATCTGGGCCACCTGAGCGGCGACGCCCGCGTTCTTCTCACCACCGATGTCTCCCGGCCAATTGACCGAGGTACCGAAACCCACCTTATCGTTCCATTCTGTGCTCACCTTGCTCAGGTAGTTGGTGAAGATGAAGGTGGTGCCCGAGCCGTCGGAGCGGTGAACGACGGCGATATCTGTGCCGGGCAGGTTGAGGTCGGCGTTCAGGGCCGTTATGCGCGGGTCGTTCCACTTCGTGATCTTCTTCAGATAGATGTCGGCGAGGATATCGGGGCTGAGTTTGAGTTGGCCGCTCTGGATGCCTGACAAGTTGAACACCATGGCGACAGCGCCGCTGGTCATAGGGATGTGGAGGATAGGACCGCCGGCGGCTTCCGCGGCAGCCGTCTGCTCTTCGGTCATGATGCCGTCGCTGGCACCGTAGTCCACCGTCTTCTCGGTGATCTGCTTGATGCCGCCGCCAGAACCGATGGCCTGGTAGTTGATCTGTACCTTGCAGAGGTTGTCGAACTCGGCGACCCATTTCGAGTAGAGAGGACCGGGGAACGTAGCGCCAGCGCCGGTCAAGGCACTGGCGGAACCGGCTGGCGGGCAGGGAGAGGTGACTTGAGGGCCGGCGGTGGGCGAGGCGACCGAGGTTCCGGTGGCCGCAGGGCTGGAGGTAGAGGAACTCGCGCCTCCCCCGCCGCAGGCCGCTAACAAAAAGGCCGCGAGCACCGCGGCCAGGACCAGTGCCAGAACTGCGGGCAACCTCCGGGAACGTCTGGCGGAAGGTGCCCCGTGTGCCATGTGCATCTGTTTTGCCTCCTTACGGTTCGTCTTCATCGCTTGTCTTCAATTGTCACGATAGCTGCTTTGGTTTAACGGGTTGTTAACGCCGATTAACACCGCGTAAAAGTTAGTGAGCCGCCTGAATTACTGTTGCGAGGACTCAGCGTGAAACGAGCGGAGAGGAACAGCGTGGTCGCTAGCGTTTGATGGGCAACGAGGCGGCGGGGATGGAAAAGGTGAAGGTGGAGCCGTGGCCGGGCTCGCTCTGGACGCTGACAGTGCCGCCGTGAGCCTCGACGGTGTGTTTCACTACCGCTAAGCCCAGGCCGGTACCGCTGGCGCCGCGGGCGCGGTCAGCCTTGTAGAAACGTTCGAAGATACGCGGCAGGTCCTCGGGGGCGATGCCCACGCCGGTATCGCTCACCTTGACCGTCACCGCACTCCCATCGAAACTTGCCGACACGTGGACGGACCCGCCAGCGGGGGTGAACTTGAGGGCGTTGTGGATGAGGTTGACGGCTACTCGCTCCAGCCGTTCAGCGTCACCGATAATAGGCACCAGGTTGGAAGCGATCTCCAAGGTGAGACTCAGCCCCTGCTTTTCCGCCTGGGACCTGAGGCGCTCAAACGCGTCGGCCAGGATCGCGGCCATCTCTACCGGTTGCCGGGCCAGTGGCACCTCCCCCGATTCGATGCGGGACAGCTCCAACAGCTCTTCTACCATCTGCACCAGGCGGTCAACCTCTGCATCTGCTCGGGAGAGGAACTCCTGGGCTGCCTCCCGGTCCTCCAGCGCGCCGCCTTGCAGCGTCTCGATGACCGACTTGATGGAGGCGAGCGGCGTCCGTAGCTCGTGGGAGACGTTGGCCACGAAGTCGCGACGCATCTGCTCCACCCGCTTGACATCCGTCAGGTCGTGGAAGACGACGAGGGCTGCCCACTCGCCGCCGCCGACGATGGGCGTGGTGATGACCTGCAGGTACTGGCGGTTCGGCCGTTCGATGAGGCGCGCCTCCCTACGGCCTTCCTCGCGGCTGGCCCGCAGCGCCTCTATCACCTGCTCGTCGGGCATGACCCAGACAAAGGGATTGCCCACCAGCTCTTCGTGCGACCGCAGGAATAGGCGCTCGGCGGCTACGTTGGCAAAGGTGATGCGGCCCTCGGCAGTCACGGCCAGAACGGCATCGATGCTGCTGTTGAGGGCGGCCACCAACCGGTTCCGCTCCTGGGAAGCGGCCGCGATCAGGTCTTCCAGGCCCTGGGCCATCTGGTTGAAGGCGTCGGCCAGTTCACCCACTTCCCCCGAAGGCCGCGGGCTCACCCGCTCGCTGAGGTTGCCAGTCGCAATGCTGCGGGCTGCTCGCGCCAGCCTCCCCAACGGACGCATGACGGTGCTGCCGATGGCCAAGCTCAGGACGGCGGCCGCCACCGCCGTAACCACAACGGCGATAAGAACGGAGCGGGTGATATCGGAGAGGGAAGCATTGACGGCCGCCGTCGGCCGCGCTACCCGCACGATACCGGCGATGCCATCGCCGGCGTCGACGCGAGTGGCGACGTACGTGAACTCCATGCCCAGGGTGCTGCTGCGACGGGCGCTCTCGCCTTGTCCAGAACGGACGGCCTCCTGCACCTCCGGCCGGTTGAGGTGGTTATCCATGGTGGCGGGGTCAGCTTCGGAATCCCCGAGCACGGTACCGTCGGGGGCGATGATGGTGATGCGGGTGTCGGTCTGGGCGCCCAGCTGTTTGGCAAGCTGGCCGAAGGCCGCTGGGGAAGTCCCCTCACTGAGAAGGGGTTGTGCCAGGTTCGCCACCATCTGAGATTGGGAGGCCAGGTCTGTCTCGATGTTCTCGCGGAAGTCATCCTCTACCTTGTCGAGGATGTACAGGCCGAGACCGGCGAAAGCGGCCACGATGAGCAGGACATACGCGGCCGCGGTGCGAAAGCGGACGCTCCCCAGCATCCCTAGCCCTCGAACCGATATCCGACTCCGCGGACAGTGATCAGACGGGTGGGCTTGGCGGGCTCATCCTCGATCTTCTGGCGCAGCCAACTGATGTGGACGTCCACCGTGCGGGTGCCGCCGGCGAAATCATATCCCCATATCTGGTCCAGGAGCTGCTCACGAGTGAAGGCACGGCCGCGGTTGCGCAGCAGGAACATCAGCAGTTCGAACTCTTTGGGCTTCAAGACCAGAGCCTCACCGCGCCGCGAAGCCTCTCTCCTCCGCAGATCGACTTGAAGGTCGCCCGCCGTCAACGCCTCGGTTTCGGCTGCCGGGGCCGTCTCGGCGCGGCGGAGGAGCGCGCGCACCCGGGCCAGAAGCTCCCGCATGCTGAAGGGCTTGGTCACGTAGTCGTCGGCGCCCAGTTCCAGACCCACCACCTTGTCCACCTCGTCGGTCTTCGCGGTGAGCATCAGAATGGGTGCCGTCATCTCGCGGCGAAGGATGCGACAGACCTCAAACCCGTCGAGCCCAGGAAGCATGATGTCGAGGACAATGAGATCTGGATGGTCGGCCCGGGCCACGGACAGGGCGGCTTCGCCGTCCACGGCGGTAACGACCTGATAGCCTTCGCGCTCGAGGTTGTATTTGAGGGTCGCTACGAGCGTGGGCTCATCATCGACAACGAGTATCTTCTTCACCAAGTTCCAGCGTTATTATACGGCCCGGGCGGTTAGGCTGGCCACTTGTCAGAAGTAGCGCTCAAGGTGCCCGCGACCACAAGGCTTCGCTCGGCGGGTTCGTGGCCAGGGAATTCGACGCCCATCAGAGGTTAGGAACCTCGAAGCGTTTCGTATTTGGGCCGAACTGTCTCTAAGCGCTGTCGAAGCTGGTACGCCTCGCGCCATCTCGCCATCGAGATCCGGATTGACAATCCGGGGCACCTGGCAGGGCTGATCGGCAGCTGATAGAGCTCCTGCTTCTCAGGCAGGCTCTCTGCCTATCTAGCGCTGTCGCTGAGGTCGCCCAACAGAGGCTGAATGACTTCCACAGCGGTCTGCCTTGGAGTAGATGGCAACTCGCTGCTCGAGACAGCACGACGCCGAGAGGAGCCCCAGTTGGGCAGTTCTGTAACCATCTCCCAAGCGTATCGTGACTCCTGCTCGATTGCAGCCTCAAGTTCTATGAACGAAGGGCACTTGGCTGCGCAACCGCCCCGCGAACGACGACGGCCACAATCGCTACCGGTCCAGTGGTGCGCAGGCCCTTCGCGGTGGGGCCCTCACAAACGCGGACATCGTCTCGAAGACGAGGCATAGCGGCCTCTCGCTTCGTCATGTCAAGCACTACGAGCACACCAACCTGGCGTCCTTGACTGACCGTGTATTGAGTTACTTGGGGCAGGCTGGATTTCACGAACCTGTCGATGTCGGGTGCGTCCACGGCTAGCTTCAGTTCGACGGGAACGCCGAAGACCAATGCGTCCACCCACCCTCTCCCCGCCTTGACTTCCCGGAGGGCGTTCTCGTCGAAGATCATCCACAGATGGCGCGCTAGGTCGCGCTGGAAATCCTTCTCGGTCACGGAGGGATCTAGGAAGCATGGGTCCCTTAAGTGATGAGCGGCATAGTTCAGTATCGCGTCAACAACCGACTCCTCTTCCCCTCGATGAGCGTCCCGCGCGGCGGAGACCAGCTTTTCCAGATCGACGCGTACGTCGTCCAGAGCAGCGCCCTGTTCGCCAAGTGACCGCCGAAACGTCTCCTTGTCCACCACTTTGAAGGACAGCCTGCGGTGGCCGAAAACGTCGATGGCCCGCGACTCGCCCTCCCGCTCCACCTCCAGCCCGATCTTGATGGTCTGGGGTGAGGCTCCGGCCGCCTGAGAGTGCTTGAAGATGAGCGCCCCTTCGACTGCATATGTGGGCTGGGTCTCCGACAACTGAATCTCCGACTTCGGGAAGTCATACGCTGACGCAGGAAGCACTGATATCGGGAAGAGACGCAAGGTGGCGCCACCGATCGGAGGTGATAGCTCGATTTGAAGGCGGAGGTCATGAACCTGTTCAGCTATCAGAGTGGTGACTTGTGGGGCTTCCATGCCGTCGATCTCAGCCTTGACGAAGGCCACCGGCGCGGTCAATTGGACTTCAGCGTCAGTGTCTGGAGTGGCTGCCCAGCCTCGCGCCCGTCGAGTTCGGCGACGGGCCATTCCAGTGGGCATGTCGAACGTGGGGAACGGGAACTCGAGCATCCTGACAGCGTGGAGAAATCCTCGCACGCTCCTAGGAGGCTTCAAGTCTTCGAGAAGGCCTGACAGTTGTTTGATGCGTCCGGCGAACAGCTTCCACCGAGACTCCTCAGAGCGGGTCGCGGCCTCCGCAAGGCGCGCTCGAGCCGCGTCGAGATGCGCGTCCCTGTCTGGATCGGCGGTGCGTACTCCTTCGTACCACAGACAGACGTGCTTTGCTCCCTCGGCGGCTTCAGTCAGTACCCGCAGGAAGGTGTCGTCGTCCGTCCCCGTCTCCGCATCTCTCAGCACGTGCAATTGGCGGGCCAGCGACTCGAACACTCTGGCTGCGTCAGTGTGATCGCCCTCCGCAAGCCCAAGCCAGGCCTTTCTGATGTTCGCCCACTCAACGTACGGATCGGCGCGGTCCTCGTCTTTGGGCAGGATGTCGTCTATCCCAAACGGCAGACCGCGCGCTGGGCGGACGAGCGATGATAGCGCATCTGTCGCCTCTTCAAGGAGGCGGATGGCCTCTCTATCATGTCCATTCTCCAGGGCAGCTTCGCCCCTGAGCAGAAGAGCGAGGGCGCGGAAACGATCCCGATCGTAGGCCGTGCGTGGTTGGGTGTCACTGCTCCAATATGCCTCCAACAGGTCGGCTGCCTTGTCTGGCAACTCAACTGCGGCCAATACGAGTGCGATGTGAACCTTGTTGAATGCGTACTCTTGGGCGAGGGCCATCTCGACAAGGCCGCTGGCCCTAGCGCGCACTGCCTCAGGGTCCAGGTCGTACAGCCTCTGGAACTCGCGATCTGGATGGCCGTGACCGTACCCACCTCCGTTGGAGACCATCGCGAGCCTAAATCGTGCGTAATACGAAATGAGACTGTCGACGTACTGTCCCTGCCATTCTGGATGCCGTACTGCGAACCATCCGAATCTCTGGAGGCATTCCTCTGCTGCATAGAAGTCCGTGAGGCTCGCGCCATCGGCTAAAATCGCTCCCGTGACTGGCACAAGGTGAGCATGCTGGCCTGCCATGTTGGTTAGCGTGTCCACGAGATCCCGGATGAAATAGAACTGGCCGCGGTCGTTCCTATAGGCTCTGTAGATGGCTGCGAGGCGGCTAGCAACGGTTCCTGCCAGCCCGCGATCTTCCAGCCGCGCCCGCCTGAGGGCTCGGACGGCCCCCTTGACTGGCCCCAGGTACTCATCTGTGAGAAGCGCTGCCAGGGCTATGAGCACCTCGTCGGGCAACACATTCCGGTTCCACATGACGAGATCGTCGCAGGCGTCGGCCGCTCGCGTTCGAACGAGCGCCGACTTAGGGTCCAGAAGATGCGGAAAGATCAGGGGTATGCACTGGCGGGTTTCTGACTCGTACTCCTTGCCGATCTCCCCAACCACCGCGAGCAATTCGCCTTTGAAGGTAGCGGCTGTCTCAGTCGGCGTATTCGCTAGGAGCTGGCCTAACTGGTCCAAGGCACTATCCAGGTCTCCAGCAGCCGCACCGACGATCGTCTCCCTCAGGAGGCGAATCACCAAACCAAAGGCTGCGATTTCGCCCCCATGCCTGAAGAAAGCCTCCCAATCCGGAGTCTGGTCTTCCTTGGGCTTCTGGTCGCGATGGCGCTGTTCCTGTTCAGAGATCATAGCTAGGGCCCCGAGTAGCTGCTCGAGGTAAGGAGTGAACAAGCGCGGGCACCGGTGGGCGATCGCCGACAAAGTCTCGGCTACCGATTGTCTGTCTGACGGTGACAGCCGGGCCTCGCTCACATGGCTGATGAGCTTGGGCAACCACTGTTCCGTCTCCCCCTCCAGCGCCTCATCGAACCGGAATGTCGCCAGTATTGTGCCTCGCACGTCCGGGTCCGATCGTTCTGCGGCCTCGAAGAGACGTTCAGCTACTGGCTTACCGCCTCGGCGGAGCATCATCGCCAGCGCCTCATGAATCGTCGCATCGGTCGCACCATCCTCGTCCTCGAAAGTGAGGGCGTCGAGCAAAGGATTCAATAACGAGGCTATGGCTGCGTCCGCATCGACCTCGACGAGGCTCTGAGCCCCGGCAGCACCTTTCGCGCGGAAGTAATCATGTTCTGAGCGAAGGCGCTCTTGGACCGCCTCACTCACCACATTGAAGTTGATCTTGGCAAGTCGTCGCGTGGCGTCCTTGACGCCTTCCGTCGGTCGCCCTCGACCTCCTCTCTCCAAGAAGTGGTGGGGGACTGGCAGGGCATCGACAAGGAGGCCGGCCAGTTCCACGGAGGCATCAATGACACTCATCTCCACAGCATCTACGAGAAGAGCAGACGCTGCGACTTCGTTACTTGAGCGCGCCAGGGTGGCCTTGGCCGCGTCTACGGCCTCGCGGAGTACATTGTGATCATGTTCTCCGAGGAACCGGACTGTCTCGATTACCTCGGAGCCCACTTCAGGGTCGAAGAAAGCCCCTTGCATGACCTTGGCTGACTTGGGGCTGAAGACTTCTGGGCGATGTCTGGCTGCTGCCAGCAGACTCGACGCTGCACGACGCTTGTGCTCGTTGCTCGGCAACAGACCTGCGAGTTCTTTGACCGATTCGTCAGAGTCAGGGTCGTGGTCCAGCGCCAAGCAAGGCTCCTCTGGCGTGAGGCGCTCCAACTCCTTCTGCGCTGCTTCTACATTGGCCTCCCGGTCCTTGCGCTTGGCGACACGCTCGACGATTTCTCGCCCGATGTTATTGGGGTGGACTTCCTCGTGATGCGGACAGCCGTAGCAGTTGGCTTCAATAAACATGGTCGCCACCTGAGACGCCATCATTGCCTGCCAACCGTGGAAGTACGGGCACTCTACGCTTTTCGGTCCAATAGGCAGACCCATCATCTGGCCAACAAGACTCACGGTTTGCTGTTCGATCTTGATGTGCGTGCACCAGTTGGTGATGAGGTCAGGGGACACGTCCTCGACGACTGTCCCGATCGCGTCATCAATGTGCTTCTGGAGACTTCGACGAACCATCGACTCTATGATACCATGACGGACTCGCGCTGGCGTACAGCGCGCAGGTTGAGAGTTCCCATGGCGGACCTAGTGCTGTCTGACCGCTGGCGCGTCAATTGACGCCTGGCGAAACTTCCTGCCCAGCGCCAGGGGTGGTGCGCGACAAGATGCGTTCTTGCCGCTATGGATTACCGTTCGTGTCTCGCCATCGCTCGCACCCCCGGGGTCGGCGTGCTGCTGAAGTGCCGAGATTGCTATACTTGGTGAGCCGTGCAATGGAGGTTGCTCCTAGTCAGAGGAGCCCCTGCTCCGCGGGCAGGCTCTCTGCATTCTCGATGATCCAGGAACGGACGGAGGAATTCCAGAGTACATGTGTCGAAGATTGGGCGGCGCCTGCAACCCGTCGGGAGGGTGCTCCCTATCCAATGGTCCCGAATACGTCCGGGTGCGCAGACACTTGGGCATCCAGAGGGTGGTCGAATCGGATAGAAATTACCCGACAGCCTCGGCCTTCGAGTGCGGCTCGAGCGTCGGTGTCCCGTTCCTGCCGACGCGGCTCATCATGCTCGCTCCCGTCAACGAAGACACAGACCCCTGGCACTCCCTCCCGGTCGTAGTAAAAGTCCGGCTGCGCCGCGATCCCTTCCGCCGGGCGATTCTGCGCCAGGTCCGGCAGTCGGTACCCGCCGTGGTAGAGGAACTCGAGAAACGGTACTTCGAGGTTCGAGCCCGGGTCAGTCATGCTGCAAAGCCATTGGTACTGCTCCTCACGGCTCCTGGCCGTGGCGACCTGGCTCGCCACACCCCTACCCAGCTGGACGAGGAACCCCCGGATCAATCGCCGGTCCAGGTGATGGTGCTCCAGTTGGTTGGCGTAGCTCAAGAGGCACTCATAACACGCTACGGCGCATCGCCTCGGGTCGTGTCCAGCCTCCTCTTCACCCGTGTCCGGATCGAAGTGACAGACCTGCAGCGCCTGCCGGGCAAGAGCTGCGAATGCGCCCGGCTCTTCGATTAGGCGCTCCCAGACGCCGGTTCCTCCTTCCGCGGCCTCCCAGAATAGGAGCCTGCGGTTCTCATCTTTGCCGATGAGCTCCGCGGCAACTTCCTGCTCCTCCACCTGATAGACGAACTGGATCCCGCGTTTGATGGCGTGAAGAAGTGTCATGAGGAAATCGTCCGTAGGAGCGTCGACCAGCGGCCGAAGCAGCATCAGGTTCCGAGTGTCAGTGACGAACGGCTTCACGCCAGCAAGAGGGAGAGGAACGTCAGGATCGTTCTCCTCTCCGAGAGTCATGTCGACATCCCGGCGCTGCCAACGCCCTGTTTGTGTATCGATCTGGAAGCCGTTGTGATCGCCCTGGCGCCACCCGTGGTTTATGCGCCAGATGCGCGCCGCGGGAGCGTAGACGATCTCAAGTATCGTCTCGGCGCCGCCATTTGTCACTTGGCAGCGGCGCACCTGACCCCCCGGCGCAAACCGGAAGTGGGTGCTGGTTTTGTAGCCGCTGCGTATCCGCTCCTCCTCGTCGGATGAGATCCGCTCGGTGGCCCGTGTGCGCATCGTTGGCTGCTCAAGAAGCCGCTGGGGAAACTCTGCGGTGGCCGCGTCCAGACGCGTCCCACAATGCTCGCAAAGGTCTAGGGTAACGGCCTCCTCGTCGTGCGCATAACCGCAGACGGTGCAGAGGCGGGCGCGTCTCAGCCGTTCCTCGATCCCTCCCGGCGGCAAGATGGCGGAATCGACCCGGTGCTTTCGCCCTTCGTGGTAGATGACGTTCCCGGGACCGAACTCAGTCAGTCCCAGGAAACGGGGGCGGTCTATGGACTGGGACGAGTCGCGCACCGTGACAAGGGCCCTTACAGGCAGTCGCGGGAAGTTGTAGCCCGGTAGGAATCCTTCGGACGCCAGATATCGGTAGGGATAGAAGTCCGATTCCTCATTCCGTCGCGTCCGGTTCAGAAGCAGATCGATCTCGCGGCGCGCCTCCCGCTGTCGTTGCTCGGACTCCTCCCTTTCGCTTCGGCTGGAACGTGGGTTGTCTCCGACCCTGCGCGCCTGGTCACGCATTATGAGGGCCGCCCGATACAGCTCCCGCCACCGGTCGAAGGCGTGATCGAACTCTTCCGGCGCTCTTCCGATGGCGTCCTGAAGCCACGCCTCGCTAAACCACCATGCGTTCGGCACATCCGGCGAGCGGGCGACGATCTGCCTTGCGGCGGCCAGCGTCTCCCGCTCGTACCCAGCGCGGTGCTCGCCCTCTAGATGGGCGGCCTTGTCGCTGGCGATGGGAAACGCTTGGTCATCGAGGTCGAGGATGTCTGCCACTCCCGTCCCCAACGAGATCCCAACGAGGGCAAGCCAGGTGGAGTACAAGTGAGCCTCGACGAGCTCTCGGTTTTGAAGGTCCATCCGCGCAGGGGCCACGCTGCCGGCTATCATCCGCTTGCGGTGGCGGAAGAAGTGCTGGTCGTGCACATTGCCTTGGGCAGCAAACGTCACGATGACCGCGGGCCGGCCGCCGCGCCCCGCCCGTCCACTGCGCTGGGCGTAGTTCGCCGGGGTTGGCGGCACGTTACGCAGGTGTACGGCGTTGAGGTCCCGGATGTCGACGCCGAGTTCCATGGTCGGCGAGCAGAACAGGGCCGGCAGTTCGCCATCCCGGAAGAGGTTCTCGCGGTTGATGCGGTCCTCTGCGTCGACCTGACCGGTATGCTCATGGCCTAGCATTCCACGGAGCCGGCGCGCTCCCTGTCGGTAAAGGGCACTGAAGTATCGGTTCGGTTCGCGTCCCCCGATCTCCCTGCGCATCTGGAGCGAGCGCGCGCGCACCGGGTCGGGTCCCGGTACGTGTCCCTCTCCGCCGGCCCATCGAAGCGCCCCCGCGATTAGCCGTACTCCCCGCTCCTCTCCTCTTCGGCTGACCACCGTCAGTACGTGCCCCCGAAGCTGCGCGACGATGCCAGCAATGAGCGCCTCGGCGTCATGCGCGTCGAGATTCCTGTCAATGCCCCACGTCCATCTGGAGCGCAGGTAGCGTGCTACGGCCGAGCGAGCACTCAAGCGCGGGAGGCTTCGGCGCCTTTCCTGTTCGTCGGGCTGCACGTTTGGCAGCAGCGCCATGGTCTGCGTCCTGAGTCGGTCTCGCTCCTCCAGAGCCCAGGGGTCTCGCAGCCACTGGCTCGCGTTCTTTGCGATCCGACGAGTTGACTGCTCCGTGAGGGGATCAGCCTCGATGGCGAGCTGCATTCGAAGGTGATCTAGGACCGCCCGAAGCACGTCTTCCCGTTGGGCGGGCGACGCCTCGGCGATGGCGGGCAGCCCTTGCCAGCGCGAGTCTTCTGCCGCCAACTCAGGCAGCCCTTCGTACTCGATGCGCAGAAGGCCGGTCTGCTCCAGGTTGGGCTGGGCCACACGCCAGCCGCGCGTCAGGTCTTCGAGGGCCCGATACTCCAGCAGGTCGATCATGGCCCTCCGTCCCTGTTCATACCCGGGCCCGGAGTCTACCGGCTCCTTCAGGAAGTCCTGTGGGCGAAGCTCAAGTGCGTCAAAGACGGCCGGTCCCAGCCCATCAAACCTAAGCGCCCCGCTTCTCTCGATTGCGGCTACGACGGCGGCTCGAAGTTGCGCCACCTGGACGAAGTCGTTTAGGTGCCCGGCCTGTAGCGATGCGTCTTGCCGATTGTCTGTGAAGCTGAGTATCTTACACTCTTCCGCCGGCACGCCCATTTCGTCCATGCCCGATACGGCGGCGTTCACCACCACCGTCGTGGCGGTCGAGCGGCCGGTCTGACTCAGGGACGATAGCTTCCGGTAGTCGCGAGCACGGAGGTCGTAAGCGGCCCGGCAGCGAAGGCACAGCATGAGCGGTCGCGCTTGGAACCAACCGCTTACGCCCTCTCCCCCGTCTTCACTCAGAGACCCGTCAGGCGCGGCCACATACCCGCGGGGAATGTGAGTTGCGTAGGGTCCCCTGACGCGTGGGCCGCTCTTCAGCTGGTCGAACCAGAACTCCGGCAGCTCTTCGTTATCGCCGGCCCATAGCGTGCGGTCCTCGATAGCGAAGAAGCCGCCCTCCCCAGGCGTGTCCTCTTCCGGCGCGCCGACCATGGGCGAGCGCGGAACGAGTTTCGGCTGGCCAGCCTCGTCGACAAGGGAGACCAGGTAGTAGTCCTGTCCGCACTCACGGCAGAAGGCCAAGGGAAAAAGAAACCGCTCCTCGTCCGCCTTGTACTGACCTTCCATAGTGAGTTCGCGCGTGTCGAGCGGCTCGAGCGTCGAGTAGACGCTGCTGCCAGACGAGAGAAACTGATGCAGGCGGAAGGCGAATACGGGCTCGCCGTCCTCGGCTATTGCCTCGTTGCCCGCGTCCAGGATAGCGTGCAGCCGCTGCCGGCAGGTAGGTTCCTCCATCCCGGCCTCGTCGACAAGGCGCCGCACGGCAGCCTCGAACGTCTCTGGCTCCCTCCGCACGAGCCGCCCATCTTCGCTGGCCAGGCCGAAAGCCTCCTCCACCCACGCCGCCAGCGGATGGTTGACGACGCCGTCCGCCTCCGCCACCGGCGGCGGTAGCTCGACAGCGGCCCGCAACTCGTCGCGTGTTGCGGGCACGGGCACTTTCGCGACACGTCGCAGCGTCTCGTCGATGACGTTCGCTGGCGGAACGGCCACCCCGAACAGCTTGGAGGCCACTCCTGCGATCGTCTGGCGACGCTCCTCCCGAGTGCCCTCGGTCGCCACGGTAGCACTGGTGCCAACGGTCTGGAGGTCATGTCCTGCCTTCTGCTGGACGCGCCTGAGCAGCATGGCGACGTCGGCGCCCTGGCGGCCCCGATAGAAGTGCAGCTCGTCCATCACCAGGAACTGGAGATCGCGGGTAGCCGTGGCCAGCAGGGAGCGCTCCGTCGGCCGCACGAGGATGTATTCGAGCATCACGTAGTTGGTGAGGAGGATGTGCGGGGGGTTCGCTAGGATACGGCTGCGGTCCTGCTCCTTCTCCTGGCCCGTGTACCGGTCGAAGCGTACCGGCGACTCCGGGAAGTTGGCCTGATATTTCTTCAGAGCGTCGAGTTGGCTGTTGATGAGCGCGTTCATCGGGTAGACGATGATCGCCCGGACGCCACCTGGCCGGTGGGGCTCGTCGCGGACGATGGCGTCGTAGATCGGCACGAGGTAGGTTAGGCTCTTCCCGGAGCCGGTGCCTGTGGTCAAGACGTACGGCTCACCGCGCTGGGCCGCTGCCAGCGCCTCGGCCTGATGCTGGTAGAGCCGGATGTCCTCGCCGAAGAAGCGAGCCGTCTCACGCGCGATGGTGCCAGCGTTCGCCAGTTCACGCAGCGTCAGGTCCGGTTCAAAGGCGGGATTCAGCTGAAGGACTGCGTCCGGCCACAGTTCCCCCGCCGCCAGCTGCCGGCGGACGAACTTGTCGATGCGCGGGTCCAGCACGCGCACGAAGCTCTCGACGTAGTCGCGGTACTCCTGGACTACGCGATCACGGAGGCCGAAG
>Ga0315289_10005804_pt1 | contig 18184 bp, 7 predicted proteins | sample YL17G11_40_MG_FD_203452 | JGI IMG/M metagenome (GOLD analysis project Ga0315289, IMG submission 203452) | Sediment microbial communities from Yellowstone Lake, YNP, Wyoming, USA - YL17G11_40 | ecosystem: Environmental > Aquatic > Freshwater > Lake > Sediment | place: USA: Wyoming | collected... | reverse complement strand
GATATCGCTTCCTGCACTCTTGTTTCTGGCGGTTCTGCCGTCGGCCTTTGGCGTCCAGGTGAAAATCAAGACGGCAACCGAGCTGCGCGACCGCCAAAATCCAAACCGGGTTGTTATTCAGGTCCCGGCAGGAGCGACCTTTGACGCGGAGCTGGTCGAGGGCGAGTGGCTAATCGGGGTTCTCAGGCACTCCGGCGGTGTCAGCCGGGGAATAATCCGCAAGGATGCAGTCCTCGATCCGGAAAAGCTCTCTCGCCTCGAGGAAGAATATCGTGAAAGAATGAGGGTGAAGGAAGAGCAGGAGATGCTCGCCAAAGGCTTCGTGAGATACGAGGGACAATGGGTTACGCCGGAGGAGAGGAGAAGAAGGGAAGACGATAAATTCGAGCAAGAGCAGATGGCAAAAGGATTGGTCAAGTTCGAGGGCGCATGGATGACCACGGAAGAGCGAGCCGTTGTCATCAACGAGAGGTATTCCAGGGAACTTGCCAACCTTATCGCCGTTTTGAAAGACTCAAAGGCAACCCCCGAGCAAAAAGAGAGTGCCGAAAGACGGCTCATCGAGATAAGGGAGCCGGCAGTCCAGCCGCTCCTCGATGAAATGACCGGGAGCGACCGCGCCATGCGAGGCGTTGCGGCGATGGTCTTAGGAAAAATCGGCGGGAAGGAAATCCTTGAGCCGCTCATAACTGCTCTGGAGGACGAGGATGCCTGTGCGGGAGCGGCTGCCGGCCTCGGAGAGCTCGGCAGCAGAGACGCCGTTCCGGACCTCATAAAAGCCCTTCAGGACGAGGATGCCGTTCGGGCAGCCGCGGAAGCACTCGGAAAGATAGGTGATGTCCGCGCTGTGGACTCGTTAGTCAAGGTCATGCAGGATTTATACGAGGACGATGCCACACGCGCTGCGGCTGCGAAGGCTCTTGGGGGCATCGGCGATGCAAGGGCGCTCAACCCTCTCCGGCAGGTTGTGGAAAACGATAAGAATCCGCTGGTCAAGGAGGCAGCTCGCGAGGCCCACGATAAAATCAAGGCGTCCTCGCCGGCCGCGCGCTCACCGAACCAATGGTCTGCGTGGGCCGGAACGCTCGCGGGCACGCAGCCCGTTGTTGCTGGGATCCTTGCCAAAGTCAGTTGAGGAGGGACGAAATATGTCAGCGGTTAATTACGCCAAGCACGAGAGAATATCACTTAAAGGCTCGCCTGAACTGAACGAGAAGTGGTTAGAGGACCGCATCGCCGAGGATCCTGGCATCCTCGGCCTGGGGGACCTGGTTCTGAAGGACAGGCAGGTAGGCCAGCCTGGGGCCGGGCGCCTGGACCTTCTCCTTCAGGACCCCGAATCCTACCAGCGCTATGAGGTTGAGATCCAGCTCGGCAGGACGGACGAGAGCCATATCATCCGGACGATCGAATACTGGGATATTGAGAGAAGGCGCTACCAGCAGTACGACCACACGGCGGTGATCGTGGCAGAGGACATAACGAGCAGGTTCCTGAACGTGATCAGCCTGCTGAACCGCTCCATCCCGCTCATAGCCATGCAGGTGAGCGCGATCAAGCTCGGCGACCAGGTGACGCTCGTCTTCACCAGGGTCCTGGACCTAATGGCGCTGGGCACCGAGGAGGAGGAAGAAGAAGCAGCGGACCGCGCCTATTGGGAGAAACGCGCAACCCCTGAGACAGTGGCCCTCGCCGATGAGCTCCTTGCGCTCGTGAACGCCTTCGCCCCAGGCTTTGAGCTGAAGTACAACAAGTTTTACATCGGCCTCGCCAAAGGCGGCCGGCCCGACAACTTCGGCATCTTTGTACCCCAGAAGAACGTGATCCGGATGGAGGTCAGGCTCGACAGGTCGGACGAGACAGATCAAAAACTGGCCAGTGCGGGCCTTGATGTCATGGGTTACGATGGCATGTGGGGCCGCTACCGCATGCGCTTGACGAAGCAGGAGATAAGGAAACATGCCGAACTCATAAAGGGCCTTCTCGAACAGGCGCGCGGAGTCCCTGCCGGCTGATCGAGCAGGAGCGTCCGGAGATCGCTTAGCGCCTGGGCCTCGCCCCGGGACGGGCTGAATCGGCCGCCCCGGTGACAACACGGGCGCTTGCGTCGGCCGCCGCGCCATGTCGGGACCCCACAGGGCAGGGTTCAAGCCGGACGGACGAAACGCAGAGCGGGTGCTTCGAGCTTCCAGAGAACTGGCCCCGGTCCGAAAGCAACGCCGCGCCCCAAATGGAGAGCAAAGGAAATGAAAAGCCCAGCCTGTACAATGGTCTCGCTTGCCGTGAGCCTGCTTCTTCTTGCGGGCGGATGCGTCCGGAAGGAGCAGGAAGAACAAGAGGTCAAGAGACCGCCCCAGTCTCCTCCGGAGGAGGCTCTGCCGGCGGTCGCGCCGGAGGTTCAGCAGAAAGTTGAAACGCTCCTTGCTCCCGCAGGCGAACGCGAACTGAGCGCCGCGGAAAAGGAGAATATCCTGGCGGGCCTTGCGGAACTGGGCAAGCCGGGCGTCGCGGCGCTGGTCAAAGAGCTTGACAAGGAAGATTTCAGCGCCAGAGAGGTCGTCGTTGAAATGCTTGGGAGGCTCCGGGATACTTCTGCGGCCACGACACTCCAAAAGCAATTGAAACAGAGGCAAGAAGATGTCCGCCGGGCTGCCGCGAAAGCCCTCGGCGAAATCGGCGACCTAAAAGCCGTCCCCGCGCTCGTTTCGACACTCAAGACCGACAAGAAAAAGCTCGTCCGTGCGGAAGCTGCGACGAGCTTAGGTCTCCTCCGCGCGAAGGATGCGGTCATCCCCCTGATTCAGGCGCTCGACCCCATCAAGGAGAAAAAGAGGTGGGTTAGACGCAGCGCCGGCGAAGCCCTCGGCCTCATCGGAGACGCTCAGGCAAAAGAGCCGTTGATGAGCGCCCTGAACGATAACGAGAAAGTCGTTCGCGTCGCGGCCATGTTTGGCCTGTACAAGCTGGGGGACACAAAGACCCTTGAGCTTCTCGAAGAGCACGCAACAGACCCCGACGAGGAGGTGACGCAATGGGCACTTCGGGAACTCGGACTCGTCGGCGCCCCCCAGAGCGTTGGCGTCCTGGCAGAGGCGATGAAGGATTCCGCTGTTGCCGTGCGCGTTACGGCAGTTGAAGCCCTCGGGAAAATCCCGGCAGACGAGGCACTGGACGCCCTGATGCCCGGACTTCTCGACAAGGATGAGACCGTCCGCGGCGCCGTCGTTGACTCCTTGGCTGCAAAAGGCGTTCCGCGTTCCGAGCAGGCGGGTCAGAAGCTTTTCGATGCTCTCGCCGAGCTTCTCAAGAACGAACCCGTCGAGTCTCTCCGCAAGAAAGCCAGGGCTCTCTACGACGCGATCAAGCCCACATTGCCCTCCCCTCCTGCTGCACCGCCCGAGTCACCAGGCACGCCTCCGGGGAGCGGATAGCCTCGGCGGCAGCGAAACAAGCCGGCCGTCAACCGACACACCCACACAGGCAGAAATGTAGCCTCATGCCAAAGAATGGCGCACGGTCCGACCCCGACCAGTCTCCGGGAACCTGGGGCCCGCGCACATAGGTGTCGGTGGATTTCCTGGGCAGATCCCTTGGCGGCCGTGGCGTCTTGGCGAGAGCATACGGAACGCCCACACGGGTTCTCTCGCAAAGCCGCCATGCCGCAAAGGACGGAGCAGGCCTGCCGGCTTCCCGGGGCCAGCCACCCACAATTATTCCTTTTTTCAAAAAAAGTCCTTCACACCCCGCACGGGGGTGCTATATTTAAACCGAATTCACGCTGGGAATTTTCGTGGGGTGTGGCCTATGGTAAGCTTCTAAGTGGGAGGAACAACCATGGGGAAGCGTGCTTTTCTCCTTTCATTTGGGGTAATTTCGCTGGTCGCGTTCGGCGGTCCGGCGCTCTCTCAGGAAACCTCGCCAACCAAGCATCTCGTCATCCAATTTCAGGACCCGGGCCCGCCAGCGATCCACAAGGTCGAAGGCAAGGTCGGGGCCGACCCCGACCTCCCCTGGCTGTATGTGCCGGCGGGGGTTTCCCGGCCGGACCCGAGCCTGCCTTTTGAAGCGAGGCTGGAGGTCCCGGACGCTGAGTGCGCGGTTTACCGGGTGAAGCGTCTTGCGGGGACCGAGGTCCCGCCGATGTGTGTTTTGAGCGTCGGAATCGCGCAAGCAGCCGGCGTGATCTGTCCGATTGATTCGGCCTATCCAGCCTCCGTGTGCAACAAGGAGCTCCAAAACGAGTTGCGGTTCCGGGGGCTTGTGCCTGGCAAGAACTACGTGCCGGGTGAGGTCATTGTCGGATTCAACCCTTCGGTGCCGAAGGAGGAAGCGGTTGCGTTATTCTCCGCATTGGGTCTGCCGTTTGAGCCGCACTTTCCCTGCATCTTCCACCTTGACTGCGGCGTGATTTCGGGTGACATCGCCGAGCACATCGAGAGGCTCGAGGACAGCGGGATAGTCCTCCACACCTACATACGGTCGGAGGACACGATATCCGTGAGTTTCAACTGTTTCGCCACCATCTCCTCGGCGGCGGAGTTGCTTTCGTCCATCGAGGGGCTGGAGCCTGATTGGAGCACCTACCTCGAGGCAGAAAAGTTTGGGGTCGTGTACGTGCCGGAGGCGCATGAGTTCGCCTGGATTGTGGCCCTTGAGCACGTGCCAGGGGTTACTTACGCCGAGCCGAATTACTGGTACGACGTTGCGGACCAGTAGAGGGCGGCCCTGCAGGGCCCGGGGTCACGCGCTTGGTCCATCGTTGCGGCCGAACCCAAGAGCCAGCGCCGCGACCGTGACAGCGGCCACTCGCCAGACCCAGTGCCACCAGCTAACGTTCGCCGGCATTTTCTGCGGACGGCAATTACTGGTTTCGCTTTGCCGCCTCGCTGGGAGGCCATCCGTTTGCCTGTTGAACGCTTTCAGTTTCCGCATCGTTTCCCTCCTTTTGTCAGGCCCCTTGCCAGGGCCGCAGTCTTCGTGGGTGTGGCTGTGTAGTCGTGGCAAGCAGAAACGGCAGCCACGGTTGGTCTGAGGTGTTCGGGGGGAAGGCGACGTGAGTCTCCGCCAAGTGTACCGCCGGCATCTTGTCCCGCCATTGGCGGGAGGGCATCCTGCCCCCGACGCCGAGGGCGAGCCGCCCTCGGGACAGCCGCCGAGACGGCGGCGTTACCTCCGGCCAACGCCCCAGAAATGCAGCCATACCCGTCTCGGTTTGTCAAAGCCCTCGTCGGGATTCGCGGACCGGGGGCTTCTCTTCTTTGAGAGGTCGCACTACCCGAAAGCCCAGGAAGTTCGTTGGCACGTGCCACCATTTGCTCTTCGGTTCCTGCGGGTCCAAAGTGAGCCACCAGTCCTGGGAACGGTCCCGGCTGGCGCACCGAAGGCGAAGAGCGTCGCCCTCGAACATTCCTCCTCGGATGGCGTGGTTGAGTCCTTTCTGCGGGCCTCTGGGGTCCGGCGGCCATTTCCCGGAGGCGATGGAGGCATAGAAGTCCGCCTGATACCAGTCGAGGCACCATTCGCTGACGTTGCCGTGCATGTCGTAAATCCCCCAGGCGTTGGGCTTCTTCGTCGCCACCTTGTGAGGCTGGTGGCTGCTGTTCCCCTTATGCCAGGCGTACTCGTCTAAGTTCGCGGCGTCGTCTCCGAAACAGAAAGAGCCTTTTGACCCCGCACGGCACGCCAATTCCCACTCCGCTTCCGTCGGCAGACGATAGAACTTGCCAGTAACTTTAGATACCCACACGCAGTGCGTCATAGCCGCATGCCAGCTAATCCCAACCGCAGGCTGCTTTCCTCCGCTAAACCCCCGGTAGGGGTCGCCGTAAGCGGTTGTCGGGCCGGTTACGCCATCAACATCCTCCAGCTTCGCTTCGTCCGACTCAGGCGTGCCTTTCGGCAATCCGGGGCACGCATCGCGGAAGGCGTCGTATTCGTCCCACGTGACCTCCGCTTTTCCAACCCAGAACGGGCCTACCGTAACCTCGTGCGCCGGCCCTTCATCGTCTTTCCGGCCGGCTTCCGACTTGGCGCTTCCCATGACAAACGTGCCCCCCGGAACCGCAATCATGTCGAAAGTCACTTTTGTGCCGGGGATTGTCTCAGTGTAATTGGCGAAATCGGGTGGAAGGCTCTGGGTTGGGGTCGTTGGCTTTGGCTCTTGTGTATCCGCTTTGATAGCGGCGGGATCGGTCTTCTGAACTGGGTCAACCGCCTTTGGCTCCGCCGACTCCTCCTGGGGGTCCTCTTTTTGGCCGCAGCCGAAAGACAACGCTACGACCATGGCAACGGCCAATCGCCATGCCCAGGACCAGCGGCCAACGGTCCTCGTGCTTTTCATCGAACGGGAATCACCGATTCGCTTCTCCGGCGGTTCTTGCCGGCGTTCCGCTTCTTTTCGCATCGCTTCCATCCTCCGCATTGTTCTTTGTTCGTTTGTCAGGGGCGCCTCTCCAATTCTGGCAGATGCTTCTGACCGAGACCAGGATTTCACGGCTCTGAGGTCAGCCCGGCGAGGCCTGTTGGAAGACAACTGCTCTATGCCTCAAGTCCTGCTTCTCGATTCGCCTTTGTCGAACCTAACTGTCCCAAATCCGCTCCAGTTGTCCCGATAGTTTACACTCCAGCTCGCGCGTCTGCAATCCCGATAACGTTGCGCGGCTAATGCCTCACTTATGGGCGGCACAGGTCGGAGAGAAGAAGCCAGGACTTCGACATGATGACGGGATGCACCGGATAATCCCGAAAATCCTGTTAATCCAGTGCGGCACTCCTCTGCGTCCTCCGCGTTCTCTGCGGTGAGTCCCCCCGTAAGTGAGAGCTTACTTGCGAGGAGCGCACGCCCCTGCCCCGGGAGAGCCGCTGATGAGAGCATCGCAAATTCGCCGTGCCAATGAGAGTTACTTCGGCACGATTATATGCTTCGTTCGCCCCCCTGGCGTGGGGGATGCGCAAAATCCCTCAGAACATGTGAACAATCTTGTCCAGGCGACCGTGCTCTCGGGTGGCACAAAAATTGTAAAGAACTTCCGAGACAAGGCGTTTTTGTGCCCTCGCGGGGTCGCGGTTCAGCCCATGGGGTATGTCGTAACCGGTCGCTGAATGATGAAATCCGAAGCGTTCCAGCGAACTGGTCTTTCAAGAAGTGTGTCGCCGTTTTGGTCGGCGATTCTTGCACTACTCTGCGCTTTTCTCTGCCTTCACTTTTTCCAGACGGAGTCCTTTGCTGTTCCCGCCTGCCCCGGCCCGGTGGTTTGCACCCAGCCCGACGGCACGCCTTTTCGTGCGCGAAAAATCGGCGACGAGCGCGGCCACCTCCTCGAGACCGAAGCCGGATACACGATAATCAAGGACGCCGTTTCGGGGGCATGGTTCTATGCCGGGAGGGGCAGGGAAGGAAGCCTCGAGAAAACGTCCTTTCTCGTCGGGAAAGTCTCCCCCGCCGATGCGGGGATACCAAAGCACCTCAGACCATCGGGTTTCGGCCGGAACAAAGGCGTTTCGCCGACGGGAAGTTCCGGCCTTTCTCCGCCGCGTGAATCAACCTCGCTCGTAAGCGCGGCCCAGGCCACGACTCCCGAAACTTCGCAGCCCGCTGGCTCGCCAACCACCGTCAAGAACCTCGTCATTCTTGCTCGCTTCGCCGACCACACGACAGTTTTCACCCGCAACGATTTTGATGCCTTGTTCAACGAAATTGGCTACTCGGCCGGCGGCGCCTACGGGAGCGTTCGGGACTACTATCGCGAGGCGTCGAGCGGACAGGTCGAGATTGACAACGTAGTGCCGGATTGGGTCTCCCTTCCCAACGAGGAAGCCTACTACGGCGCCAATGACGTCAATGGCGTGGACGTGAGGCGCCAGGAGATGGCAGAAGACGCCATACACGCCCTCGATAGCCGCGGATTCGATTTTTCTCAGTGCGACGGCGATGGGGACGGCGAGGTTGACATGCTGACCATCATTCACTCCGGACTCGGCGAGGAATATGCCGGAAACCCCGACGAATGCATCTGGTCACACATGCGGACGCTCTGGCCGAGAGTCACCGTTGACGGAGTTGTAATTTCTCAATACTGCACGGCTTCGGAGCGAAGGTGGTCCGGGACATCCATTGTGCGGATTGGCGTTATCTGCCACGAGATGGCGCATATTCTTTCTCTTCCTGACCTTTACGACACGGACTTTTCGTCGGCGGGAATTGGTGTCTGGGGACTGATGGGAAAGGGTTCCTGGGGCGGCGACGGCTACTCTGCGGAACGCCCGGTTCATCCCTGCGCCTGGTCGAAGATAAAGCTCGGCTGGGTAGGCCCCGTCGAGATTGACGCGACAGGCTCTCCGGTCCGGATTCCTCAGATTGAGGAGACGACTTCTCCCGTCATCTACAGGATTTCGTGCGAAATGGGGAGCAAGGAGTATCTCCTCATCGAGAACCGCCAGAAAAGGAGTTACGACGCCAACCTTCCTTCCGCAGGTTTGCTTATCTGGCATATTGACGATAACAAATCCGACAATGACGACGAGACGACCCACTACAGAGTCGCGCTCCTCCAGGCGGACGGAAAAAAGGACCTGGAGCACGATTCCGGCGGCGGGGACGCGGGGGACCCCTTCCCGGGAAGTACTGTCAACCGGCGGCTGACCCCCACGACAAATCCTAACAGCGACAGCTACTTCAATGGCGACACCCACGTCTCGATTACCAACATTTCAGATGCCGCCGACGAGATGCTCGTTAATCTTTCCACCCTCGTCAATATCTATTCGGAAGACTTCACGGGGGGTCTTCCCGCGGACTGGACTGTGGTTGATGGCGAGAGCGACGGCTATACGTGGACCGACCAGAACCCCCGGTCCAGAACGAATCCCAACTGGTCGGGGACGTTCATGATTGCCGATAGCCTCTGGGCTGGGTTCAGGAGCATGGACGAGCAACTCATAACCCCGCCCCTCGATTGCTCCGGTTACACTCATACGCGAATTCAATTCAGCCATTGTTTCCGGGCATCCGGCGACCAGACGGGGGACGTTGACGTGCGAGTGAACGGCGCAGCGTGGCAGAACGTCGCCCGGTATCTTTATGCCAGCGACGAGGGACTCAAGAGCATTGACATATCGTCCTACGCCGATGGCAGCTCATCCGTCGAAATCCGCTGGCACGTCTACAATGCCCGGAGAGACCAGTACTGGGGGATAGACGACGTTGCCCTGAGGGGGCTGCCCGCCAACCAGGCGCCGCAGATTTCCATGGGCTCGATTTCCCAGAGGCGAGACAGCTCGGGGCATCTCGAGGTTGCCTTCCTTGGCACCGACGCCGAGAATGACCTGTCAACATGGCTCGCCGCCGATTGCCAGCTCTCGAGCCCGCCCTATTCCGCGTGGGAGGCTCTCTCATTTGACACCCTCGACGCCGGACATACAGCCGACGACCCGATGCCTTTCACTTCGACTGGAGCAAGTTTCGTCGCTGTCATTGACGCATCGGGCTGGAACGGCCCCTACGAGATAAAGCTCTGCGTGAGCGACGGAATCAATCAGAGCCTTTCGACTCTCTCAAGCGAATTCAACGTTGACAACTATCCGGCAGAAGTTTTGGTTGCCACGCACCTCTCGGACACGACTCCGCAATCAGGGGATGTTTCCGTTAGCGCCGAGTCGTCCTGGTCGGACGCGAACCCGGATAGGACATTCTTCTCCCTCCGGGTCAATAGCGGCTACTGGAGCAGCGCGATTCCCGGCTCACCACAGGGCAGCGGCTCTCAGTCGGCGACGTTCAATTCCCTTACGATTGACGGCAACGATTATCTCACCGTCAAATCCTACCACACTGACGTGTTCGGCAACACGAGCAAGGAAAGCGTCAGCTCCGCTTACTACGTCACGCCGCTGGTTCCATTGGCTCCGCGAGTGGGGAATGCCACGTCGAACAGCCTCGTCGTGGCGGTCGTCCCTAATCCGGCGGAAGCCGCGGACGTCCATTATGCGGTTTTCTGCTCGACCGTCGGGAAGTATGTCAATTGCGCCACGGGCGACCTCGTTGACTCGCCAGCCTGGGGAAATCGCACCAAGTGGAACGGCGACGAAGGAGTTACGGTTCTCGGCCTTTCCTCGAGGACGACGTACTCGTTTGCGGCCGTCTCTGCTAACCCCCTCGACCACACCGCGAAATCGGATTTCGGTGGCACAACCTCCGCAGCAACGACGAACGCTCCGCCAAATCCGCCGGCCGCAGTGAACGTTTCGCCGACTTCTCCCGTGACGGCGGACGACCTGGTTTGCACAGTCACCCCCGCGACTCCGCCCGACGCCGACCCGGGGGATACGGTCTCGTACATCTATACCTGGTTGTGCCCGGGCAAGGGCGACGTTGTTCACGGCCCGAAGCCGGAGCTTGCCGACACTCTCCCCACGTCCTACACGGAAAAAGGCGACACCTGGACCTGCTCGGTTCAGACTTACGACTCCTACGACTACAGCGCCCCTGTGACGAGCGGCGCGGTGGCCATCATGAACTCGGCTCCGTATCCCGTCGAATCCGTCGCGCTATCCCCCGAATCCCCGACGACGGACGACAATATCTTATGCACGATTGCTACGGCAATCCCTCCCGACCCCGATCCAGCCGATGCCGTGAGCTACAGATACACATGGTCCTGCCCCGGCAAGCCCGATGTCGTTCACGAAGCAAAAACCGACACCTCCGATACCCTCCCCAACGACCTAACCTCAAAGGGAGACACCTGGACATGCCGGGTTGAGGCTTTCGACGGGGAAGCTTACAGCGCACCGGGCGAAGCGACGGTTTCCGTCACGAACTCGCCGCCAGCGACGCCGATTGTCGCAACGGTTTCTCCCATCGGGCCGCGAACCGGCGATGACCTGGTTTGCAGCGTCGAGCCTGCGAATCCCGCCGACCCCGATGGCGATTCGGTCTCGTACGTGTACACCTGGACATGTTCTGGGAAATCCCCGCTCGTCACCGGCCCTAAGCCCGACATTTTCGATACGTTGCCCTCGGCCAACACGACAAAAGCGGACCTCTGGACTTGCACCGTCGTTGCCACCGATGGAGAGGCGTTTTCCGGCGAAGCCTCCGGGTCCGCGACAATCCTCAACACCCCGCCAGTTGTGGAGGTGTTTGGGAACTCGAGCATATATCAATACGCCACCGTGAGTTTGGCCATTCAAGCATCAGACGCCGATGGCGATGCGCTGGCGCTTTTCTGCGAGGACGCCCCCGAAGGCTCGTCCTTCACCGACGCTGGCGACGGCACAGGGAGCTTTGAGTGGACACCGTCTGCCGCCGGCACTTACAACGTCACCTTCATCGCCAACGACGGAGAAGACCAAACCACCGAACCCGTTGGCATAACGGTCATAGAAGTCGAATTCCGGATCGTCTATATCGGAATCGAACCAATCCTCGGCGAGAGAAAAGCTCTCGCGATCACGTGGTTTGGCATGCCGGGAGCGGTCTATTCTGTCTCCCGATCAGATGACATGACGACATGGGAGGAGGTCGCTTCTGGAACCGCGCTCCCAGCCGGAACCGAGCGCGGCGATTGGCTCTCCTACCGGGAGGAACTGACAGAGCCCCCTCCAGCCCACCTCTTCTACCGCCTCTTGAGGGAATAGCCTCCTGCTGCTACCCGCGCCTGTCGCCCCACGTAAAAACCACTTCCGCCATCAGCCTTTGCGTGATATTTACTTAGTATGGGCCAGGGATTGCACGCCGGTGGAGGCCAGAACGGTTCACGAAAAGACGGGGCTCTAACGGGAAGGCACACCAATGAACCGGTCTGCGAGCTCTACAGCTTGATGGAGAAAGAGACCTAAGTCATTGAGGGCAAGACCCGGTAATGAAGCTGCCCAACGGAGAAAACGCAATCGTGGATGTGGAAAAGCTGCGTGGGTACTGCTTGAGTTTAGAGCACCCGCGGGGTCGGCATAAGGCACGCGTGTTCGCGAGGGTCCTCCGGTCTCGGTGCAGACGACGCTGAGGAGCTGCGCGATGCCCTGTTGCGGGCCGCTCGCACCTCCGAAGCGAGGCACGTGGGGTGTGGCTGTATTTCCGGGGCGATAGGCGTTGTCCAAAACCCTCACGGCATCGGCGAGCAGATTATGCCGCCCCTTCAGGGCTCGGGTTCTTGTCGGGCGTGCGATACCCAGGGCGGTGCCCTGGGCTATGTTATCGCGCCCCTTCGGGGCTGACAGCGAATTCGCTGACGGGGTGTCCGAAAGCCCTGTAAGGGCGACATAGTGTAGCACAGGGCGAAGCCCCAGGGAGGTGGTCGCGAAAGAAGACTCCAGCCCTGAAGGGGCGAAATATCAGTGGCCGCCCCTAAGAGGCAGCCACACCCGGCGCGTGCGCACAGATGACTACGGAGAGCGGTACGTGTTAGACTTCGATTTTGAAGGGCCAAAGGGTCCAGCGAGGCTGCGCAGCATCTGGATGATTCGCCGTGGGGAGGATGTCCCCAGGTTTGTGACGTGCTACGTGATGTGAAATGGAGGAAGTGGCGATGGACGACCGAATACGGATTCTTGACGTGGTTGCCTTGATGGGGGACTTGCCCGCAGAAGGTTTGCGCCGCGGTCAGGTCGGGACTATCGTTGAGACGCTTGCCCCGGATGTTTTCGAGGTCGAGTTCAATGACAACACGGGACGAACCTACGCGTGTGTCGCGCTGCGGGCAAAGCAGGTCATGGTTTTGCACCATGAACCGGCCAAACTCGCATGATCCTCTCTTCGTGGCCTTGGTTGGCATGCACGGAGTCTCCACGAAGAAACCTTTTCAGAAGCAGCCCAGTTCTATTCCGCGGAGAGATTGTTAATGCAGTCCGTTTCTGGACAGAGAAAAACAAGACGCGGGCGGTGCCCGGTCGGATGGCCGGCCCTGCCGGCTTTTTTCGTCTCTTTGGCCATTTTGTTTTGCTCCCCCACCGCTTATTCCGTTCCGGCGTGTCCCGAGGTCGCTCTGGTTCGCCAGCCCGATGGGACGGTTTTCGGGGCGAGGAGGGTGGGGGATGAGAGGTGGAGTTTCACCGAGACGGAAGACGGCTACACGATTCTTCAGGACGCCGATTCGGGCTTCTGGTTTTATGCGGCTGAAAGAGATGGAATACTTGAGAAATCGAGCTTCGCCGTCGGGAAGGTCTCGCCAAAAAGCCTCGGCCTCAAGCAGTACCTCCGCCCGCGCGAAAGGCTCAAACCAACCTGGCTGATCCCGCCGGCCGGGGGAGCCATCGTCTCCGAAGTCGCGGACGCGGATTCTTCGGAGAGAGTAAATCAAATCGCGTTCACGTCCGGCGAGGCACTGGGTTCGGTAAAAAGTCTTGTGATTCTCGCTCGCTTTTCCGACCAAGCCGCGTTTATAACCCAGGCCCAATTCAGCAACCTTTTGAACCAGGTCGGCTACTCGACGGATGGCGCGGTGGGCAGCGTCAGGGATTACTACCTGGACGTCTCCGGCAGGCAGTTGACTATTGACAGCACGGTCTCCAGTTGGGTGGCACTTCCGCGAAACGAATCTTTCTATGGCGCCGACATCCCCGGCGGCGGGGACAGCAGTCCCTACCAGCTCGTCAGGGACGCCGTGCGAGCTCTCGACACGAGCGGCTTCGATTTCCGCCCTTTCGACGTGGATCGAGATGGCGAGATTGACATGCTCACCATAATTCATTCCGGCTTGGGCCAGGAATACGCCGCAAACCCGACGACGTGCGTCTGGTCTCAAGTCGTGGATTTGACACCCCCGGAGACTGTTGACGGCATCAGGATTAGCTGGGCAGCCATCGCGCCGGAGCGGCGTTTCAGCACGAGCTCGATTACCCGAATAGGAGTCGTATGCCACGAGATGGCGCACATTCTCGGTCTGCCCGACCTTTACGACCTGGACGGCTCGTCGTGGGGGATCGGCGTTTGGGGACTCATGGGTGCAGGGGCATGGGGAGGGGACGCCCTCTCTCCGGAGAGGCCTGTCCATCCGTGTTGTTGGTCGAAAGTCAAGCTCGGCTGGATTGTTCCGACGGAGATTGATGGAGCGGACTCGCCGGTGAGCGTCCCCGAAATCGAAAAGTCCGGCGCCTCCGGCGTGTTCAAAATCTCGTGCGAGATGCGCGACGGAGAGTATCTCCTGATTGAAAATCGCCGAAACGTCGGCTTCGACCTGGAGCTTCCCGGGTCGGGCCTTCTGATATGGCACATTGACGACGACCTCCCCTGGAACGACGACGAGACGCATTACATGGTCGGACTTCTCCAGGCGGACGGCGCGAAGGACCTCGAGAAGAAAGCAAACATGGGTGATGCAGGCGACCCCTTTCCCGGCAGCCGGAACAAGCGCTCGCTCGATGACACAACCACTCCGAATACCGTAAGCTACTACTACGGTCCCACACACATCGCAATCTCCAATATCTCCAATCCCGCCGCGACGATGACGTTTCAACTCCAGACCCTCAGCGACGTTTTCTCGGAGGGTTTCTCGGCGGGGCTTCCGGCGAGCTGGACTGTCCTCGACGGCGGAAACGACGGATACAAATGGACCGACCAGAATCCGGGGCATCGTTCCGACGCGAATTGGTCGGGGAAGTTCATGATTGCCGACAGCCAGGCGGCCGGCTGGCGAACCATGAACGAGCAACTCCTCACCCCTGAGATTGATTGTTCTCTCTACGTCAATACCCGAATCAGGTTCAGCCATTACTTCCGGGCGTCGGGCGGGCAGACGGGCGACGTGGACATCCGCGTTGACGGAGGAGCGTGGCAGAACGTCGCCCGATACAAGTTCAGCGACAATTCGGGGATAAAGAACATAGACATCTCGTTGCTCGCAGACGGCCGCTCCTCGGTCCAGGTGAGGTGGCGATTCTACGACATCAGCTACGGCTGGTACTGGGGAATAGACAACGCAGCAGTGCGCGGGGAGCCTCCCGCCAATGCTCCTCCGCAGGTCACAATATCGAGCATTTCTCAGAGGCGAGACGGCTCCCGGCGCCTCGAAATCCGATTCGTTGGAAAGGACCCCGAAAACAATCCCGCTATGTGGGCGACGAGGTATTGCGTTCACTCGGTTTCTCCTTACACGACGTGGGAGCAGCTCGTCTTCGACACGGCAGACCCGGCGAACACAGCCATCGAGCCGATGCCTTTCACGTCAAGCGGCAGAGCGTTTGTCGCCGTCGCGGACGCCTCCGGCTGGGATGGCTTGTACAAGGTGAAGTTGCGGGTCACAAATGGTGTGACGAGCAATCCGGCGGTGACTTCCAGCGAATTTGGCGTTGATGGCGCCGTTCCCGTCATATCGGCGGCCACGTCGCTGGACCCGAGCCCCTCTTCCGGCGCCACATTGGTGACAGCTCGCGCTTCGTGGGCGGACTCGAACCCCGGCACAACCTGGTTTCAACTCAAGCTCGACGGCGGAGCGTGGGGAAACGCTGTCTCGGGGACGCCAGTCGGCTCGGTTTCTCAAACGGCGACATTCGGCTCGCTCTCCCTCGACGGGGAGGACTATCTGAGTGTCAAATCGTATCACGTGGACGCATTTGGAAACGGAAGTGCGGAAAGTGTCAGCCCTCAATACTACGTTGTGCCACTCGCCCCGCTCGCCCCGGGCGTAAGCGGTCCCACCTCGAGCAGCCTCGTTGTTGTCGTCAAGCCGAACTCCCTCGAGCGAGGAAATGTTGATTATGCGGTCTATTGCTCGACCGCGAGCAAATACGTGGACCGGCAGAGCGGAGCCATGGTGGATTCGCCGAGCTGGGGGAAATATCCCGACTGGGGAGCTGCCATGGGCAAAACCGTCGTCGGTCTCAAATCGAAGACAACCTATTCTTTTCAGGTAACTGCCGCGAACCCGGGAGACCGTAATTCTCGGTCGGCGATGAGCGCCTCGGGCTCCGGCACCACGCGCAACAACCGGCCCAACGCCCCGGCGTCCGTCGTGCTTTCACCGGCGAATCCGGTGACCTCTCAAAACCTCCTGTGTACTGTTACGGCAGCCTCTCCGCCCGACGCGGACCCGGAGGATTCGGTTTCCTATAGATTCACGTGGTCGTGCCCGGGAAAAACGAGTGTCGTCCATGGCCCAAAGTCGGCTCTGATGGACACGCTCCCTTCCGACAAAACCAGCAAGGGCGAGACCTGGACCTGCACTGTGGAGGCATACGACCTGTGGGAATACGGGCCGGGGGTTGCGGCGAGCGTCATCATAGGCAACACGCCGCCGTCTCGCGTTTCTACGGTCAGCATCTCGCCCTCAAGCCCCACGACGACGAATAATATCTCCTGTACTGTCACGCCGGCATCGGTTCCCGACGCCGACACGGAGGATGTTGTCGCCTATAAGTACACCTGGACTTGTCCCGGAAAGGAGTCGCTGGTTCACGGGCCGCTCGCCCTGGTTCGCGACGTTCTTCTGTCGGCGACGACGACGAAAGGCGACGTGTGGACTTGCTCCGTCGAGCCGTATGACGGAACAGAATCCGGCCCGGCGCTGACGGCCCATGTAGCTGTGGTCAACAGCCCGCCTGGACTGCAAGTCTTAGGCCAGCGGGGAGCATACGCCGGTCAATCCATCGAGCTTTCAATCGTCGCGTCGGATGCCGACGACGATGCCATTGTCCTCACCGCCCCTGACGCTCCTCCCGACTCAACCTTCATCGTCAATGGCGACGGCACCGCGACTTTCCTCTGGCCCAATCCGTCCCTGGAGGTCAGCCACGACGTGTCCTTCTCTGCGAGCGACGGCGCGGACGAGAGGTCGGCGACGGTCTCCCTGACTTTTTCCCAGGAAGTTTTCGAGATTGCCTCGATTGGTAAATCGCTCGGACAGGGAGGTCAGCCGACTCTCTCCATTACCTGGCTTGCTCTGCCCGGCGTCGTCTATTCGATTCAACGGTCGGCGGACCTTCTCTCCTGGGAGTCTGTTGCCCGGAACATCTCCCTTCCGGAAGGCGCCTCCGCGCCCGACTGGCTCTCCCACGACGAGGAACTCGGGGAGCGCCAACGCTTTTTCTGGTATCGCCTGACAATGTAGGGTGTTAGCGGGGCGTCCGTGTCGCCGCTCCGCGCGGCGGCGCGTAGCATCCCGTGGAGAGACAACAAACTGGGGTCATTTCCGAGTCATGCCTCGTGAGCCCCACCACCAAGACACGAAGGCACGAAGCACATCCAGGGCAATCGCCCTTGGTGTCTTTGTGCCTTGGTGGTTGGCCCACGCTGCGCGTGAGGAGCCATACTCCTCATTTCAACACCTCTGGAACATTCTCGCCCATTTCGGTATCCTCTCGGAGCGAAGGAAGTCAACTATGCCGCGCCAACGGCGCGGTTGCGGCAATTCGCCGTACGCAATATCGCATTGAGCGGACAGCGGGTTTTCCCGCAAGGAGGGAATCATGGAAGAACTCGCGATAGGAGTTTTCACGTCGGTGGGCGCGGGGTTGGGAGCTTCGTTGGATTTTGTCAGGGAAATCAGCCTGGACAACGTCCAGCTTCACACCCCGCCTCCGGAAGCTCGTGCCCCAAAAAGAACGAGAGAACTCAAGCAGCAGTTCGCGGACGCGGGCATCGCCATCACAGTCGTATTCGCCGGGTTCGCCGGAGAAAGCTACGAGTCCATTCCGATAGTGAGGGAGACCGTCGGGCTAGTGCCTCAGGCAACCAGGAAGGCCAGGCTCAAGGAAACTTTTGAGATTTCCGACTGGACGAAAGACATGGGCTGCGACGCGCTTGGCATGCACATCGGATTCATCCCGGAAGATAGGGACGACAAGCTCCACAAGGAATCGGTCAAGGTGGCAAGGCAAGTCTGCGACCACTGCGCCGCCAATGGCCAGCGATTCCACCTCGAGACCGGGCAGGAGTCAGCCGACGGGCTTCTGGCGTTCATCGAGGACGTCGGACGAGACAATCTCGCGGTGAACTTCGACCCCGCGAACATGATTCTATACGGGACTGGGGAGCCGCTTCCCGCCTTGCGCAAGATTGGCGGCTACGTCAAGAGCGTCCACTGCAAGGACGCGAAATGGTCCGACCAGCCCGGCGTAACCTGGGGAACCGAAATGCCCCTCGGCGAAGGCGAAGTTGACATCCCCGAGTTCATCAAGACGCTAAAGCAAATCGGCTACAAAGGCCCCCTGACCATCGAACGCGAAGTCCCCGGCGAACAGCAGAAGCGCGACA
>Ga0315289_10005803_pt1 | contig 18185 bp, 15 predicted proteins | sample YL17G11_40_MG_FD_203452 | JGI IMG/M metagenome (GOLD analysis project Ga0315289, IMG submission 203452) | Sediment microbial communities from Yellowstone Lake, YNP, Wyoming, USA - YL17G11_40 | ecosystem: Environmental > Aquatic > Freshwater > Lake > Sediment | place: USA: Wyoming | collected... | reverse complement strand
CACGCCGTGAGCGGTTTCTTCAGCAAGCTGCTGCCCGTGCTGGCACGCGTACTGCCCAGCGCAGAGCCCCAGCCGCACCGCACCGCGCAGGCGGGGCCGCACCGCAAGACCCAAGCCGCAGTCCAACGCAAAGGCAAGAGCAGTCCCATGGCACTGGGTGACCGGCGCTGGATCTGGGTCCTCGTGGCGCTGCCAGTGCTGCTGGTGCTGCTCTACGCCGTCACGCGCTTCCAGTTCGAGCGCTCTCAGCAGGCCCACGTCAAACGGTTGGTGCAGGCTGCCCAGGACGCCCAGGCCAGTGCAGAAGCCAGCCCGTCTATCGTCGACCAGCGCACCAAGCTGCGCGAGGCCCTTCTTTCCCTGGATAAAGCACTGCAGCTCAAGCCCGGCGACAAGGCGCTAACGGACGAGCGCCAGGCCGTGCAAGACTTGTTGGACACCAAGAATTATGTCTCACGCCTGCTTTACTTTGGCGAGCTGAAGGAGTTCGCCGACGTCGAAACGGCCAAGAGCCAATTGAGCCGTGTCATCGTGCACGGCATCGACCTGTACGTGCTCGACGCGGGCACGGATCGTGTCTACAAGTACTTGCTCAACCCCACCCGCGACGGACTGCAGCCGTTGAGCGGAGACGGGGTGTTGGTGCGCAAGGGGGATGCCCAGGGCGAAATTGTGGTGGACGAGCTCCTGGACATGGCCTGGGCACAGCCGTCCGAAGCGGCAGCTGGCAGCCTGCTCATTCTGGACAAGAAGGGCCACGTGCTGAGCTATAACCCTACCATTGGATTCAAGGTGTTGCCCCTGGCCAGCGCCGACGTGTGGCGCGCGCCTGTGGCCGTCGCCACGTTCTACTCCAGGCTCTACCTCCTGGACCCACCGGCCAACGTGGTGCTGCGCTACGAGCCGACTGGCGCGGGCTACGAGGCGACTCCGAGCAATTACTTGAAGTCAGAGACGAACGTCAACGTCGGCAACGGCATCGACATCAGCATCGACGGCAACGTCTACGTGCTGCTCGCCGACGGCCAGATCAAGAAGTTCTTCCAGGGGGCGAGTGCGCCCTTTTCCTCGAGCAACCTGGACGAGCCCATGAAAGCGGCCTGCTGCATCTTTGCCTCGGGTGGCGCAGACCGCGAAGGCTACATCTACCTAGCAGACACTGGCAACCAGCGCATCGTCAAGCTCAACAAAGAGGGCGCGTTCCTGCGTCAGTTCCGCAGCCGCGACCTGCAGTACATGAATGCGCTCAAGGGCTTGTTCGTTGACGAGGAAGACAAGAAACTCTTCCTCGTCAACGGCAACAAGTTGTATTGGACCAGGCTTCCGGAGTAACATGGCGGTCATCCTGGGCATCGAGACATCCTGTGACGAGACGGCCGCCGCCGTGGTGACCGACGGGCGAGTGATCCTGTCCAACGTGGTCGCCTCGCAGGTGGAACTGCACAGGCGCTACGGTGGGGTCTACCCGGAACTGGCCTCGCGGCAGCACGTCCTGGACATCGTGCCCGTCATCCAGGAGGCCCTTACGCGCGCAGGGTTGGAGTGGTCCGCGTTGGACGCCATTGCTGTCACGCATGGGCCGGGGCTGGTTGGTTCGCTTCTGGTGGGCGTCAACGCGGCCAAAGCCATCGCCTGGGCCAAGGGGCTGCCGTTGATCGGCGTGAACCACCTCGAAGCGCACTTGTATGCCAACTGGCTGATCCCACCGCCCAAGGACTCGGGCACGCCGCCAATGCCGGCACCTGTGCCCCGCTTTCCGTTGATCTGCCTGATCGTCTCGGGCGGGCATAGCGACCTGGTCTTGATGACCGCGCCGCAGCGCTATCGCATCCTGGGCCGCACCCTCGACGACGCGGCGGGCGAGGCATTTGACAAAGTGGCGCGGCTGCTCGGCCTGGGCTATCCGGGCGGGCCAGCGATCCAGGCCGCGGCACAGGGCCGTTCCGGCCCGAACGGGGGCGGCCGGCCCGAACGGGGGGGCGACCCGCACTGCTTCGATTTGCCCCGAGCACTTTGGCAAAGCGGGTATGATTTCAGTTTCAGCGGGCTCAAGACCGCCGTGCTGCACATTGCGCAGGACTATGCCGGCGTAATCGGCCAGCCCTCGCAGCTAAAAGCGCGGGCGACTGCTGCGCACCAGCCGCCCGCCAAACGCCAACTGCCTGTGGCCGACCTGGCTGCCAGCTTTCAGGCAGCCGTCGTCGACGTGCTGGTTGAAAAGACCCAGCGCGCCGCAGGGGAGTTCCAGGCGAAGGAGGTGCTGCTGGCCGGAGGCGTGGCCAGCAATGCGCTGCTGCGCCAGGAAATGATGGCCAGGCTGCGCGTGCCGGTGCGCTGCCCACCACCGGCGCTATGCACCGACAACGCGGCCATGGTGGCCGCGGCGGGCCACTTTCAGTATGAGGCTGGTGAGCGGTCTTCGTGGGACCTGGACGTGCGCCCGGGTCTGCGTCTGCGCTGAGCATCGCACGGGGAGTAGGCACGATCGACAGAGTGGGATTCTTCCCAAGAGTATACGAGTTGCTGCGGCGCGTGCCGGAAGGGCGCGTGGTCACCTACGGGCAGGTCGCGGCTGCGCTGGGTAACGTGCGCCAGGCGCGCGTGGTGGGCTGGGCCATGCAGGTCTGCCCCGAGGACGTGCCCTGGCAGCGCGTGGTCAATGCGTGCGGCGAGCTGAGCACCAGCCCACGCTATGGCAATCTGCAGCACAAGTTGTTAGAGGATGAGGGCGTGCAATTCGGCGCCGATGGGCGCGTTGACCTCCACGTCTATGGTTGGCTTGAATGGAAGAAAAGCTGAGGGGAGCGACATGGCAAGCGATGCCCCAAACGAACTGAGGAGGCTGCCCAGCGTCGATCGCCTGCTGCAGCTCGCGGAAGTGCAGGCCCTGTTGCAGCAGCACGGTCACGAACTGACGGTCCAGGCGATCCACGAAGTGCTGGCGTCCGCGCGCGAGGCCATTCAGCGGGGAGCCGCCTGCCCGGGCCTGCTGGAGCTGACCCACAACGTATCCGCGCGCGTAGCAAGCCTGTTCCGCCGCAGCCTCTACCCTGTGATCAACGCCACGGGCGTCATCATCCACACCAACCTGGGCCGCGCTCCTTTGAGCAGCGCGGCGCAGGAGGCCATGCGATCGACCGGCGATTACTGCAACCTGGAGTATGATCTGGACGCCGGGGAGCGCAGCTCGCGCTACGTGCACGCCGAGGAATTGTTGTGCCGCCTGACGGGCGCCGAGGCAGGGCTGGTAGTGAACAACGACGCCGCCGCTGTGCTCTTGATCCTGACCGCGCTGGCCAAAGAGCGCGAGGTGATCCTTTCGCGTGGTGAGCTGGTCGAGATCGGGGGTGGCTTCCGCATCCCGGAAGTGATGCAGCAAAGTGGGGCGCGTCTGGTCGAGGTGGGCACCACGAATCGCACGTATGCGCGCGACTATGAAGCGGCCATTACCGAACAGACCGCCATGCTGCTGCACGTGCACACCAGCAACTTTCGCATCGTGGGCTTTGTGCACCAGACGGCATTAGCCGACCTGGTGACCCTGGCGCACTCGCACCGCCTGCTGGCGGTTGACGACCTGGGCAGCGGCGCTCTGCTGGACACGGTGCAGTTTGGCCTGGCTCACGAGCCGACCGTTCAGGAAAGCCTGGCCAGCGGCGTGGACCTGGTCTGCTTTAGCGGCGACAAGCTGTTGGGTGGGCCCCAGGCCGGCATCGTTGTGGGCTCGGGCGAGCACATCGCGGCGCTCAAGCATCATCCCCTCACGCGCGCGCTGCGCGTCAGCAAGACGGTGCTGGCCGGGCTGCAAGCAACACTGTTGCACTACCTGAAGCACGAGGCGCTGCAGCAGGTCCCCGTCTGGCAGATGATCGCGCTGGATTCTGGTCAGTTGAGGGCGCGCGCCACGGCGCTGGCAAGCTGGCTGCGCGAGGCACACGTGCAGGCCGAGGTGGTCGATGGCCTGTCCACCGTGGGCGGCGGGACATTGCCCGGCCAGACCTTCCCCACGCACCTTGTGGCGTTGCGCGTGGAGGCGCCCCAGGAGCTGGCCCAGCGCCTGCGGCATGGCGCGCCTCCCCTGGTGGGTCGCATCGAAAAGGACGCGCTCATGCTCGACCTGCGCACGGTGCTCCCCACTCAAGAGGCAGACTTGCGCCAGGCGCTTCTCTCCGCGCTGGGCTGACCCGCGGGGGCCGGTCTAGAACTCGATGCCGCCGGCCGTCAGAAGATGCTGGACCGCTTTGGTCTGCACCACAGCGACCGGCCCCACAAAGATGATGGCCAGGCCGATGCGTGTTACGTACAGTCCGAGGAAATACAGCAGCATCAGCAAGAGCAACGCCAGCGAGAAGAAGATGTGGGAGGCCACCAGCAAGAATGCTCTCTTGACTGAGGTCCACAGTGCCCCGTTTTCTCTGACGAAGAAGACAAAGGCGTAGCTTTGCAGGATGAGCAACAGAGAGAAGATCGCCATGGGCACGCTCGCCAGCAGGCGCAGGGTGGGCTGTTCGCTCGACAGGAAGAAGGCAATGTCATAGGCCAGGAGCAGAATCAGCAAGGCGAAGGGCATGACGATCAGCCAGCCCCGCCAGAAGTACCGTTTCAGGCCGTCGACAAAATCGCGGAGCTGTGTGTTGCCCCGCAAACAGCCTTGCCGAGCAAAGTGGAACAGAGCCATGGTTGCGCCGGGCATCGTAATGACGGGCATGAGCAAGACCAGCCAGGCCAAAGTGACCACCAGGATGTCGAGCAAGTTCTCCATGATGAACTGGAACGTCTCGCGGACAAAGTGAAAGAAGCTCATCCAACCCTCCCACCCCGGTCTCTGGACCGGCATTATAGGGCATCCATAACCAGTGGTCAAGGAAGTCGTTCTGCATGAGGGTATACCTCAAGGCTTTGGGCTGCAAGCTCAACCAAAGCGAGACCGAAGACTGGGCGCGTCGCCTGGTGGCCGCGGGCTGCGACATCGTCGAAGACCCGACGCAGGCCGAGCTCTGCATCGTCAACACATGCACTGTGACACACGTGGCCGCGCGCAAATCACGCAACCTGGCGCGACGCTGCAGCAGGGCCAATCCACGTGCCAGAGTGATGCTGACAGGCTGCTATGCCGAAATCAGCCCCGCCGAGGCGGCGGGGCTGCCGGGCGTGAGCTGGGTGCTGGGCACGGCGGAGAAGGAGCACCTGGTCGAGCGTGTGCAGGTAGAGTTCGGTCTGGCACTGGCGGAGCCATCCCGCAACCGGCCAAGCGTGTCGACGCTGCGCACCCGCGCCGTGGTCAAGATCCAGGATGGCTGCGACAACGCTTGCACCTACTGCATCGTGCGCGTGGCGCGTGGCCGCCAGCGCAGCCGACCCCTGGCGGACGTGTTCGCTGAGGTGCTGGCGCGCCAGGCGGAGGGCTACCAGGAGCTGGTGCTGACCGGCGTGCACATCGGGGCCTACGGGCGCGAACGCGGGCAGACACTGGCGGAGCTGGTGCACACCATCCTGGCTCAGACCGAGTTCCCGCGCCTGCGGCTATCCTCCATCGAACCCTGGGACCTCACGCCGGACCTGCTCAAGTTGTGGGACAACCCGCGGCTCTGCCGTCACGTGCACCTGCCGCTGCAAAGCGGTTGTGACGCCACGCTGCGGCGCATGAACCGCCGCTACGCCAGCTCGCACTTTCGCCACTTGCTGGCTACCACACGCGCGGCCATCCCGGACCTGGCGGTGACGACGGACGTGATCGTCGGCTTTCCCGGCGAGGATGAGCAAGAGTTCGCAGCCAGCGTCGCGTTCGTGGACGAAATGCACCTGGCGCGTGTGCACGTCTTTCCCTTTTCAGTGCGCCCGGGCACTCCCGCAGCCAGCATGTCCGGGCAGGTCCCCCCGCAGGTCAAAGACGAGCGCAGGCAGCGCATGCGCGCCATTGGCCACGCTGGCGCCTCCGCCTTCCGGTGTCAGTTCCTGGGCCGCGAGATGGACGTGCTGTGGGAAACGCACGAGGGAGCGCAGTGGAGCGGTCTGACTGACAACTATATCCGTGTGGAGGTCACTAGCACGCGGGATCTGCGCAATCTGGTCCTCCCCGCGCGGCTACTGGAGTTGCAGGGCGACGGCGTCCGCGCAGAGTTGACGGCCGCGCGCGCCGGCTGAGCGCAGCGTTCCTATGGCCGGATCGTCGGTGCGTAAAGGTACGCATAAACGATTTGACAGTTTGCCAATAATGTGCTATGTTATTTTCGTAGGACGACGTAAGTACCTGAATCGGCTCGTAGGAACGTTTGCCCAGGCTTACCGCCTGGGCAGTTTTTGTACGTGCTGGTTGGGCGCACTCATCGGACCTACCACTTTATCCAAGGAGGAGCATCTACAGTGAGTGATCGGATTACGGGGACTGTGAAGTGGTTCAACAGCGCCAAGGGCTATGGGTTCATCTCGCGGGAGGGTGGCGATGACGTATTTGTGCACTACTCTGCGATCCAGTCCGAAGGCTTTCGCAAGCTCGACGAAGGCCAGCGAGTCGAGTTCAGCGTTGAGGACAGCGCCAAGGGTCCGCAGGCAACTAGCGTCGTTGTTCTGTAGACCAATGCCTTATGTGCAAGGCGCTCCGGATCGCTCGGGAGCGCTTGTCACCACTAAACGAAGGGAGCTGTATGGCCAAGAAACTGTACGTCGGAAACCTCAGCTACAGCGTGACTGCTGATGCCCTGCGGGACCTGTTCGCGACAGTGGGCGAAGTGGCTTCCGTGACCATCATCACGGACCGCATGACCAACATGTCCAAGGGGTTTGGCTTCGTGGAAATGGCCACGGACCAGTTGGCCCAGGAGGCCATCACCAAGTTCGACGGCCAGGAGCTCCAGGGGCGGCAGATCAACGTGGCGGAAGCCCGTCCACCTCGGCAGGACCGTGGTGGCCGTGGCTTTGACGATCGCCGCGGTGGTGACAGAGGCGAGCGCTACTAATCCGGCGCGTCAGAGGGCGCTAGAGCACCGCGTGAAGAACGGGCCATCGAGTGCCCACCGCCATGGCGTCCAGGCCCTCAGCAATCATGCTTCTCACAACTGGATATGGACTGCTTTGAGGCTGCCTTCTGGGCTGGAGTTCAGCAATGGGCTACGGAACGAGGCAGCATCGCGCTTTGGCAAGAGCCATTTGATCGGAGTTCAGCGGCTTCTTCTTGTCAATGACCTTGGCAAGGTCGATCGAGCCCACACAGTTGTTGCGGAAGACAACCAGGCGGTTTGCCTGACCGTCCTGCAACAAGTCCACGGCTCTGGCCCCCAACATCTGTCCCAGGAGCGAGTCAAAGGCCGTAGGCGCACTTCCCCTCATAAAGTACCCCATGATGGTAATGCGAGTCCGTACGCCGGTGAGCCGCTCGATTTCCTTGCCATAGATGATGGCAGCGCCCTGGTCTCCGGGGCGGTAGGTCTCAAACAGGCCCTCACAGCCTGCAATGACAAGGTGATCCCGACCATTGTCAAGCAGTGCCTTCACCCGCTCGGCCACTGCGGTGGGCGTAGGATGCAGCTCTGGCACAAGGATCAGGTCCGCACCACCTGCCAGCCCGCCAGCCAATGCCAGGTGCCCCGTCGGTCCCCCCAGTGTCTCCACAAAGAACACTCTACCTCGATAGGCGTTGGCGGTCTCCTGAATACCCAAGAGAATCATATGGATCTGCTGCACGGCCGTGTCGAACCCGACCGTGTAGTCGGTCCCCCAGATGTCGTTATCTATGGTCACAGGCACGCAGACGGAGCGAACTCCCAGCTCAGCCAGCGCCCTTGCGGCATGAGCCGATCCGTCACCGCCCAGTATGACCAGACCGTCGATGCCCGCCTGTCGCATCTTCTCTACAGCTAGACTCCGCGATTCTGCCTCCCGAAAGCGTGAACTGCGGGCCGTGGGGATCGGGCTTCCGCCATAGCTGGCCGTGCGCAGCCAGGGAATGGACATCTCGACAAAATGGCCATCGATAAGCCCATCGAACCCGCTCGGAACCGCCAGTGTCTGCAGCCTGTGCTGTTCCGCAGCAGTGGCGATGCCCGCCAGACAGGCGTTGATGCCCGGGGCATCTCCGCCACTGACCAAAAAGGCAATGCGCTTCATCACTTGCCTGACTTTCGGGACGCCCAGGCGGATGTCTCCTCCAGGCAACTGGCCAACGCTTTGATGCTCGCCTGCACACGTTGTCGTGGGACCTCGGCGACAATTGCCGCATCGCTTCTTGCGTCTGTCATGATGGTACCTCATCTCCGCATGTGATGCGTCGGATTGTACCACATTTCCGCTCAGGCAGCTCCTTGGACGAAGGCCTCGGCACAAAGCCCGCGCTTACAGAAACGAAGTAAAGATGGCCACTCCGGCGGCAAGGACAGACGCCCGCGCAATTGCCCAGACGAACGAGTTTTGTCTCCCAAAGTACTTGAGGACAAAGCTGGGGCGAGCTACCTTGGTAGCCTTGTGCATGAACTGCATGGTGAATGCAAGCATCATGGTCAGCACGATGCCGGAGATCAGACAGCCGTAGATCAGCATTTCGGCGTTGGAGAGGCCAGGGGTGAACAGCATGGCGGTGCACGAGGCGTTGAGGGGTAGTGCGACGGGAGTCCAAGGACACGTCAGCACAGGGCAGTCCGGGGCCCGCTCCTGGCGGATCGATTTGACAGTTCCCCCAAACCATGCTATCATCGCCACCGGCGTTTGATGAACCTCCCCTTGGGAGGTACCTATTTTGCGAAGGATTGTTTACTTATTCTATAGACATACCATGCATCCCCGGGAGAGGTGAAGAACGATGTCCAGAACCGTTCGTTGTGGTCTCGTATTGTGCCTGGCATTTGCCCTGGTCGCGTCCGCCATCAGTTGCAGCACTCGGGATGCTGGCCCGGGCACCCAAGCAACTGCCGGTGCAACCGCGCAATTGCAGGGCACGCTTCGCGTATCGGGAGCCTGGGCGCTCTACCCCATGATGGTCAAGTGGGCCGAGGAGTTCCAGAAGCTGTATCCCCAGGTCAGGGTGGACGTTTCCGCCGGTGGCGCTGGCAAGGGGGTTGCCGACGCGTTGGGAGGCATGGTTGACCTGGGCATGGTCTCCCGAGAGATCAGGCCCGAGGAAGTGAAGCAAGGCGCTGTCTACGTGCCGGTGGTCAAAGACGCGGTGTTCCCTGGCATCAACGCCGCCAACCCCGTGGCCCAGGCCCTTCTAACCAAGGGCATCGCGAAGCAGACCTTTGTGGACCTCTGGATCCAAGGCAAGGCTCTGACGTGGGGTGAGATTGCAGGCAGCGACTCCAAGGACCTGGTGCAGGTCTACACGCGCTCGGATTCGTGTGGCGCGGCTGACACGTGGGCCAAGTACCTCGGCGGGGTGCAGGAAGACCTCAAGGGCACGGCTGTCTACGGCGATCCCGGTCTGGCCGAGGCGGTCAGACAAGACCCCCTGGGCATTGGCTACAACAACCTGAACTACGCCTACGACGCCAAGACCGGTCTGCCCGTGGCTGGGATTCTGGTCGTGCCCATCGACGTCAATACGAATGGCAAATTGGACCCCGAAGAGGACATTTCCACCAGGAACAAGGCGTTGCAGGCCATCGCGTCAGGGGTCTATCCCTCGCCACCGGCCCGCGAGCTGTACCTCATGGCCAAGGATCGCTTCAGCGGACTCACCAAGGAGTTTGTGCGCTGGATTCTGACGGACGGTCAGAAGTACGTGGACGAGACGGGCTATATCCAACTGCTCAAGCCTCAGATGGACGCTGCGCTGAAGAAGCTGCAGGGCCAGGACTAGAGCATGGCCCCGCGCCCCGCTGTGCAAGCCATAGGCGAGCGACACAGGAATTGGAGGCGCATCCAGGACCGCCTTGCGGCCGGCTGGATGCGCCTTGCGGTGGCTTCTGTCAATTCAATCGCGCTGCTAGTCGGCCTGGGCCTGTTGTTCAAGTCTTGGCCGATCCTGGCCCAGAATTCGCTGGTGCATTTGCTGGTCTCATCGGACTGGCACCCCATGAAGGGCAGCTTTGGCTTCTACGCGTTCATCATCGGGACATTGGAGGTGACGGCCATCGCCATGTTGTTGGCGGTGCCCGTGTGCATCCTCAGCGCGATCTACCTTTCAGAGTACGCGCCCAGTCACATCCGGGAGTTGGTCGGCCCGGTGATTGACTTGCTGGCGGGCATCCCGTCTGTGGTATATGGGCTGTGGGGTGTGATCGTCGTTGTGCCCGCGGTGCGCGCGCTGGGCAAGGCACTCGGTGTGGCAACCACTGGCTACAGCTTGCTCTCTGGCGGCATCATCCTGGCCATCATGGTCTTCCCCATCATCATCTCGGTCTCGGCCGAAGTCCTGCACGCGGTGCCCTGGGAGGCGCGCGAGACTGCGCTGGCGCTCGGCGCGACGCGTTGGGAAACGGTCAAGCACGTGGTATTGCGCAGTGGTCTGCGCGGGATCCTGGCAGCCATCGTGCTCGGGTTTGCACGCGCCTCGGGCGAGACGATGGCCGTGCTCATGGTGGTCGGGAACGTGGCCAAGGTGCCTTCCTCGCTCTTTGCGCCGGCCTATCCTCTGCCCGCTCTGATTGCCAACAACTATGGCGAGATGATGTCCATTCCCCTGTATGACTCGGCGCTTCTGCTGGCCGCCCTGGTGCTCCTGCTGGTCATTGCGGCCCTGAACCTGGCAGCGCGTCTGACGCTGCGCCAGATCGAAAGGGGCTATGAGCAATGAGATGGAGGAAGTGCGAAGAGGCCATCTTCAAGGTGCTGATGGTGCTTTCGCTGGGGCTGGTGTTGGCCTGCCTGGCCGGCATCGTGATCGTGGTCGTGGCGCGCGGGGCGGCGGCCCTCAACTGGCAGCTTCTGACTCAGACTCCCAAGGGCGGCTACTACCTGGGAAAAGAGGGAGGCATCGCCAACGCCATCGTGGGGTCGTTCTGGTTGGCGCTGGGCGCCACGCTGCTCTCGCTCTTGCTCAGCCTACCGCTCGCCTTTGCGCTGCAGCGAGAATACACCAAGCAGCGCACGGCAGGCGTGACGCGCATGGTCCTGGATGTTCTGTGGGGCACGCCATCGATCGTGTTTGGCGCGTTTGGCTTTGTCCTGATGCAATACCTCAGGATGAGGGCGTCGCTGCTGGGCGGCATCCTGACGCTCACGCTGGTGATGCTGCCCATCATGACGCGGGCCATGGACGAAGTGATTCGCATGGTGCCGCTGGAGCTCAAGGAGATTTCGTACGCCGCGGGTGCGACAACCATCGAGACGACTCTGGCCGTAGTCTTCCGGCAGGCGCTGCCGGGCATCATCACGGCGGTCATGCTGGCCTTTGGCCGGGGCATCGGCGACGCCGCCTCGATCCTCTTCACGGCAGGCTACACGGACTACCTGCCTCGTTCGCTGCTCGACCCCGTGGCGTCCTTGCCTCTGGCGATTTTCTTCCAGATCAGTACGCCCATCCGGGAAGTGCAGCAGAGAGCCTACGCCGCTGCGCTCGTGCTACTCATCATCGTCCTCGTGGTGAGCCTTGGCTCGCGGCTGCTGAGTCGTCGCTTCTCAAGGCACATCCTGAGGTAGGAGCCCCCATGCCACACATCCGCTTGCGCAACCTGAGAATAGCCTACGCCTCCGAGGAGGCCCTGCACGGCATCAACGTGGATATCCCCGACGGCCAGATCACGGTGGTCATCGGGCCCTCCGGCTGCGGCAAGACGACCCTGCTGAAGAGCCTGAACCGCCTGCTAGACCTGTACGAAGAGGTCAGGGTGCAAGGCGAGGTCTTGATCGATGGCGTCAACATCTATGACCCCAAGGCCGACGTGCTGGCGCTGCGCAAGAAGGTCGGCTTTCTGCCCCAGAGACCATACCCTCTGCCCATGTCGATCTACGACAACACTGCGTTTGGCCCGCGCATCCACGGCATGAACGGCGCTCAGATCCTGCAGCAGGTCGAGGATCTGCAGAAGAATGGCCTGGTGGCCGGGTTGCCGCCGCCCGGCGAGCGCCTGGCCGCGCGTGCGAACTCCAACGCAGAGATGGATCTGTTGGTCGAGTACTACCTGCGTCTGGCGGGGCTGTGGGACGAAGTGAAGGATCGTCTGCACACGCCCGCCTCCAAGCTCTCCGTGGGCCAACAGCAGCGCCTGGCGCTGGCGCGCGCCTTGGCAGTGGAGCCCGACGTCATTCTGGCCGACGAGCCCACGTCGGCGCTGGACCCCATCTCGGCCAAACTGATCGAGAAGCAGTTCCAGCTCCTGAAAAGGCGCTACACCATCGTGGTGGTGACCCACATCCTGCGGCAGGCGCGCCGCATCGCCGACTATGTCATCTTCCTCTATCTCGGCGAGCTGGTCGAGCATGGCCCCGCCCAGCAAGTTCTGGGTTCCCCGCTCGACGAGCGCACCCGTGCCTACGTCTCCGGAGAAATTAGCTAGGGCCGCGAACTCAGTTTGCCTGCCGGATAGAAGTGGGGTAAGATTGGCCGATTGGTGGCCAAACCCCGCCGGAGGTACGACGTGTAGGCGACGGGCCAATCAAGCCAGTCGGGAGACAGTCCATGGGGCACTTCTACTATAGAGGTCCCTTGCCGATCGATAGCCGTTTGTTTGTCGGGCGGCAGGAGGAATTGCGGCAGGTACGTGAGATCTGCCACGGCCCGCTCCGGTCATACGTCATTCTGGTGGGCGCCAGCCAGACTGGCAAGACCAGTCTACTGCACCGGCTGCGCGTGGGTCGCGAATCGCAATGCTTCTGTGTGTTGATCAACCTGCAGATGATCCCCGGTGCAACCCCCTCTGGCCTGTTCCGCTTCATGGCGACCGAGATCGTCAAGCAATTGGGGCTGCCAGAGCTGCTGCCTGTCGCCGACGACACGGGCAGTGGCCCCAAGTTCGAACGCCTGCTGTGCGACTTGCCGGAGAGAATCGGCAAGGTGACAATCCTCGTCGACGAGATGGCCGCTCTGCCGGAGAAAACGGCGATCTACATGGCCAATGTGTTGCGTGCCGTGTTCAACGACAGGTTGCTGACGGGCTTTGAAGCCCTGGAGCGATTCACCTTCCTGCTGACCGGCGGCAGCGAGCTGCTGAATCTGACCATGACCGTCGTCTCGCCCTTTAGCAACATCGCCACGCGCATCTACCTCCCTGATCTGACGCTCGCAGAAGTCAAGCAACTGATTGCCTATGGGTTCTCCGGCACCAAAATGAAGGTGGGCCTGATCCACGACCTGGGCGAGGCCATCTACGAGCAGACCCACGGCCACCCGTATCTGACCCAACGCATGGCCGCCTACGTCGACGAGTACGCGGCACAAGAGGGCAAGGAGCCCCATCCCTCGTTTGTCGCACAGGCGCGCGACACGATGATCGCCCAAGACGAAAACATCCGCCACATCGCAAAGGATCTGCAGGATCCCGCGCTCCTGGATGCAACCTTCCGCATCACACAGACCCCGACGCCATTCAAGCACCTGAGGTCGCGGCAGGAGCGCCTGCACCTGCTGGGCATCATCCGCGAGCAAGACGGCGTGGCCGCGCTGCGCAACAGACTGTACGCGCAGGTCGTTCAGCAGATGGCCGAGGAGGCCGGGATCGCCCAGACAGAAGCTCCGGAGCAGAGCGCCAAGCCCCGACCCTCGGTACAGCTCCTAACCAGCATCGTACCCACCGCCTTCCTGCACAATCTGACGGCCAGGGAGTTTCCGCTGGTCAAGGTGGTAATCGACAACACCGCCGCGGAGGGCAGGGCAGCCCAGATCTATATGAAGGCCAGCATCGAGGGCTTTAGCGACGAGGCGGTATCCAGCGTCTCGGTTCCGGCAGGCCAGCGCGTCGAAGAAGTCCTGCTGCCCAACCTCCAGCTCGGGCCCTGCATGACCTTGACCGAGATCCGTCCTGCCACGTTGCGCATCACCATCCGCCAAATCGGGGCGATCAGCGAAGTGCTGCTGATGGACCAGACGTATCCCATCAAGCTGCACTCCTACGACACTGCTCTGCTGGGCGTCAGCCTGCCGGATGGCAGCGTGGTCGACCTGACGGATCACCTGTGTGGTTTTGTCACGCCCCATTTGCCCGAGATCGAGGAACTGTTGCGCAAGGCAGCCGAATACCACCCGCAACACCAGATTGTGGGGTACCAGGGGGCCGGTAATGTGGAGCAGGCACGGCAAGTTGTGCGTGAGCAGGTCAAAGCGATCTACAACGCGCTCAAGCGCGAAGCGGGCCTGGTGTACGTCAACTCGCCGCTCAACTTTGGCAAGCAGGAGGGCCAGATCACACAACGCGTGCGACTGCCCAGCACCAGCCTGCACGAAAGTCAGAGCCGGGCCAACTGCGTCGACGGCGCCGTGCTCTACGCGAGCGTGCTCGAGCTGGCGAACCTGGAGCCGTTGCTGATCATTGTGCCGGGACATGCCTTCGTAGGCTGGCGCGTCTGGCGGGGTATGGCGCAATATGACTTTCTCGAGACCACGATGACCGGCTCGGACGAGTTTGACGTGGCGCTCAAGGCGGGCAACCAGGAGTACGAGCAGGCACGCGAGAAGGACTACTTTGAACGGGGGTTGTTTGACGCACGGGGCTTTGCTCGGCTGATCGACGTCGCCAGCTGCCGGGCGCGACAGATCTTCCCCCTCATGTAGCCCGCCCTATTCGTAGCGCAGCGCTTCCTGCGCTGGCAGGCGTGCCGCCACCAGCGCGGGTGCCAGGCTGGCTGCGCTGGAACTGCGCGTTTGCTGTTATCAAGAAAAGCGTGTATAATAGCTGCTGTTGTCGGGGCGTAGCGCAGCCTGGTAGCGCACAGCGATCGGGCCGCTGGGGTCGGAGGTTCAAATCCTCTCGCCCCGACTTCGGGAACGGCTGACCATACAACCTGTCTGGTCAGCCGTTTCTCTTCTTGGCCTGCTCCCACACTGCGTCCAGCTCGGGCATTCCGAGGTCGGCCACGTTCTGGCCGCGGGCGGCGCACGCGCGCTCCATGTCCTGGAAGCGCGCCTCGAAGCGGGCGATGGTCTCGCGCAGCGCGGATTCGGCGTCCAGATGCAGCCAGCGCGCCAAATTGACCAGAGAGAACAGGAGGTCGCCCAACTCCCCGGCTTGTTCCTCGCCCGCTGGGGCCGCGCGCAGCTCCTGCCACTCTTCCTCGACCTTGGCCCACACGCCCTTGACGTCAGGCCAGTCGAACCCCACGCGCCCCACGCGATCCTGCAGCGATTGCGCGCGGGTCAGGGCCGGCAAGGCGTGAGGCACTCCGCTCAGAAGTCCCTCGGCAGCAGGCTTGTGACCTCCATTGGCACGCTCGAGAGAGCGCTTTTCCTCGCCCTTGATCTTTTCCCAGTTCACCACGACCTCTTGCGAGTTGGCCACCTGGACGTCGCCAAAGACGTGCGGGTGGCGCCGCTTGAGCTTGGCCACGATTTGCGCCACCACGCGCGACATGGTGAACTCCTCGTCTTCGATGGCAATCTGCGTGTGCAGCAGGATCTGTAGCAAGAGGTCACCCAGCTCCTCCTGGAGGGAGGCCATGTCGTCGCGATCCAAGGCTTCCAGGACCTCATAGGCTTCCTCCAGCAGGTACTGGCGCAGGGAGTCATGCGTCTGTTCACGATCCCACGGGCAGCCATCCGGAGCGCGCAGCCGGGCCACCACTTCCTGAAACGCTTCCAGCGAGCCAGGCTGCGACAGAGGAGGCACGTAGAGTGAGGTGAGATGATCGATGTCGTCGCAGCGGTCGAGTTCGAAAAGCGGGATCACGCGCAGAGCCGAGCCCCGCGTGCCCGCCGCCTGCACCAGAGTGACCGCATGATCGTCGGGATAGACCATCATCAATGCCAGCTTGACGTCCGCGGCGAGCTCGCGGCTGTAGAGCTGGCCCAACAGCAAGGGCAGATCAGGGTTGACCTCGGGGTAGTGGCGCAACGCCAACTCTGCAGCGTCGGCAATCTGCAAGCCATCCAAGAGATCAAGCCCCAGCCGGGTGCAAATGGGCTCCACAAAGCTGAGGCCCTCCACGATGCGCACGGACACCCCATTCTGCCCGGCCAGAGCCACGATGCGCTGCACCGATGCCTCGCCCACGCGCGGGTGGCCAGGCACGGCGTAGATCACGCCCTGCTCGCGCCGACCCAGCTCAACGACCCGCGCGGCAATCTCAGCGTAGACCTGCTCGAACGTCTCCGCACGCTCGTACACGTCATCGAAAGAGCGGACGGCAGCGGAGGTTTGCAACGCTTCGACGGTCGGGTGCTGGCGCGTGCGCAAGTAGATCTCGCGCGCGCCCTGCAGCAGCTGCTGGGCCTCTACAGTCAGAAGGCCAGGCTCGCCTGGACCCAGTCCAACAATCGTGATTCCCTTGGACAAAGACACCCCCTCGGCAGGACAGCTGGCGCATTATACTCCAAAGCCGCACTCGCACAAACGCACCGCTTGCCAAGCGCATCGCGTGATCTTCCCCAGAGGTGGCGTCGCACTAGTCGTCAGCTTTCGCCAAGGCACCTTTTCGGCAAGGCGCTCTACGAAACGAAAAGAAAGCCGGCACCCTTGCGGATGCCGGCTTCTCATCGTCATAGGGCTGGCTCAGAGCCAGCGCTGGTCGTCACAAAGGACGCCTACTGCACGTTGTTGTCGATCAGCTCCGTGCTGCCCACGCGGGTCGTGATGCGCTGCACCACCGTCCCGTCCTGGTTCGTGCGGTAGATGTCCCAGCTCCCCAGTCGGTAGGTCTGGAAGTAGATCCACTCGCAATATGGGTTCCATGCCGGCGCCTGGTTCGGCGTGCTGCTGCGCGCGATGTAACGCAGGTTGTTACCGTCCTTGTCCATCACCGCCAATTGCCACTGCCCGCCGCGCTTCGTCTGGAACACGATCCACTCCCCGTTCGGCGACCACTCCGGACTCATTTCGTCCCACGGCGTGTTCGTCAGCCGCTTCACGTCTGTCCCGTCCGAGTTCATGGTGTAGATCTCCCAGTTCCCGTCGCGGTTGCTCTGGAACGCCACTCGGTCGTAGATCGAGGGGTACGGCTGCGCGTCCGTCGCCGCGTTCTCCGTCAGGCGGCGCTGATCCGTGCCGTCCGGGTTCATGCGGTAGATCTCCCAGTTCCCGTCTCGGTTGCTCTGGAAGTAGATGTAGCGGCACGACCACGACGGCGCAATGTCGTCCGCCAGGTTCTGGCTCACGTTCGTCTGGCCTGCGCCACTCACGTCCATCGTGTACACTTCCCAGTTCCCGTCGCGGTTGCTCTGGAACGTCACGTACTGCCCGCTCCAGAACCAGTTCGGCGCGCTGTCTGCTCCCGTGCTCGTCGTCAACTGCTTCTCGGCGCTGCCGTCCGCGTGCGCCGTGTAGATGTCCCAGTTCCCGTTCCGGTCACTCTGGTACAGGATGTCCTGCACGCACGAGGGGCACGGCACGAACCCTGGCACCGGTTGCGTCGGCGTCGGCCCTGGTCTGATGCGCAGCGTCCCGTAGCACGAGCTGCTGCTCGGCACTCCAGGATAGTACGCCGTCACGCGCACCGTGCGCCCCGTCGGGTACAGCCAGCTCGTAGACAGCGTCATGCAGCCACCCTCGGAACCACTCTCGCCCAGCACGTACCAACCGCCACCTCCCACGCCGCCCTGCCGCTGCCCATCTCGCCCGTCGCTCAACAGCTCCACCACCAGGCGATACACCCCAGTCCCGAAGCCAGACCAGCAGATCTTGACCGAGTTGCCCTGCAGCACTGCACTCGGGGTGATCGACGGCGCGTTGCAGCCGTTGTTGTTCGGCTTGCGCTCCCCTTCCTGCTTGCTGCCGCACTCCACTGTCTGGTCGTGCAGGTCGTACTTCTTGTAGGTCAGGATGCGGTAGTACTCGTTCGTCGTCGCATCGTACAGCCAGTCGCCCGTCGAGACCAGCACCCAGTCCGTCGTCTCCGTGCAGCTCTGGTACGGCCCGCACTGCGGCTCCGTCTTCTCATCGCACTTGACGCCCGTGTTCAGGTCGTACTTGCGCGACGTCACGTCGTAGCACCACTGGCCGTTCGAGTAGTACGGCGCGCTGCGCGAGTACTCCACCCACGGACCCACGCTCCCTGCCTGGCACGGCACGTAAGGCACGCACGACGGCTCCGTCTTCTCATCGCACTTGACGCCCGTGTTCAGGTCGTACTTGCGATAGGTGATGTCCACGCACCACTGGCCATTCGAGTAG
>Ga0315289_10005802_pt1 | contig 18185 bp, 15 predicted proteins | sample YL17G11_40_MG_FD_203452 | JGI IMG/M metagenome (GOLD analysis project Ga0315289, IMG submission 203452) | Sediment microbial communities from Yellowstone Lake, YNP, Wyoming, USA - YL17G11_40 | ecosystem: Environmental > Aquatic > Freshwater > Lake > Sediment | place: USA: Wyoming | collected... | reverse complement strand
GCGCGAGTTCTTCAAGGCCCGAGCAGGAATGGGGGTGACCGCGAAAAGTGGAGATGAGCGCCGTGATGTAGGGGCCGGGCGGCTAGGCTTTCAGCCGCCGTGGCGGTCGCCACGGGCGACCTAGCCACTCCGCCCCGGCCCGCATTCCGGGGTTTCCGGGTCGGTCAGAAGAGGCTGTTGCACAATTGGCGTGAGTTCACCAAAGGTGCCCACGCGAAACCGAGATTCCACGCTTCGCGCTCCGCGCTGCGCGGCTAGGTCGCTCCGCGACCGCCGTGGCGGCCCGGAGGCCTAGCCACTCTGAATGACATGCGCGGAGGTATGCGAGTCTGCGGGACTGAATTGTGCAACAGCCTCGGGAGGCCGAGCCCTACGCCGGGGATGCACGACGATCCCCACTAAACACGGTCACACCCGCAGGAATCGCGCGCCCGCGTGTCGCAAGGGAGGGCCGCTCCCAGCCCATGTCAGGCGCAAGGAGGGCCGAGTGAACAGCACGCAACTCCCCGCGATTCTCGTCTTGGTGTCAGCGATTCTGGCCTTCGCTCTCACCGCGGGACATGCCGCCCCGTATGAGACTCTCGGCGCCGGCGTCTGGTTCATGCGCATCACCAACCCCCCGGACAGCCAGCACAGCATATGTGTCCGCGTTTACTTCAATCCCAACCGCCAGCCGTGGCACGGCGACGTGTGGCACGTGGGCGCTGGCGGTAAGGTTGACGGCGCGGAGCCGACCGACCGCGCCCAATGGCTGCGCCCGGGGCAGCGCACGGAGTGGCTGGATACTGGCCCTTACATGAGCAAGCGCCCCCTGTTCGAGGGCTCGCCGCTCTACCTCTCCCCGGTCTATCTCGGCGTCTATTCGGACCCGGAGCGCACCGATCGGCTTGAGCTCGATGTCGAGCTGGCCCAGGGCTCGCAAGAGAATGTCGTGCGTCGCATCGCGGCGCGTTACCATGACCCCATTCTTCTAGGCTACTCGACGTGGCTGAGCGGTCAGCCGAAGCTGCCGACGCTGGGGCTGCTGATCCCGGTCGAGCCGGGGAAGAGCACCAGGGTGTGGACCTTCGAGGAGGCGGCGGAGCAGCAATTGGCATGGGTGCGCGCCTGCGGCCCTTTGCCCGCGCGGCCCACGCAGATGCTATTCTACTGCCATCAAGGCGGGGTCACGTTCAAGCAGCCCTCGCGGCTCAGCCTGCTCAACACCCTCATCATCCACGAGTTGGGCTATAACAGCCTGACCAGCTATGCGACTGATTCCCAGGATCTCGCGGCGATGCGAGCGCAGGGCATCGAGCCGATCAGGGCTTATCGCATTGATCGGGGCGCGACGAAACTCGAACAGGTGCGCTCGCTGCACGAGCGCGGCCTGTGGGAATACGTGCGCCTGTGCAACTTCGGCGATGAGATAGACATCGAGCTGTCGGCAAGTGCAGAGGAGCAGAATCGGCGTTTCCGCGAGTATCTGCAAGGGCGCGGCTTCGACCCCATGGATTTCGTGCGGCCGGAAGAGGAAGCGAGCGCCGCGCAAGCCGAGCCGGCGCAGCGATGGGATTACGTGCGCCTCGGCGGGGCGCTGCCGCCGCAAAAGCCGAAGCTGCTCTACGAGGCCGCGGTGTTCCGCTACCAGCTGTGGGCGGAGGAACTGGGGGAGACAACTCGCGCCATCGAGGCGCATTATCCGCCCGGGACCTGGACCGGCGCGAACTTCAGCCCCCATATGAACTACTGGCCCGATGTGCGCAAGTGGATCAATGTGTTCAAATGCCGGGGCATGACTATGCCGTGGTCCGAGGACTGGTGGTGGCAGGTGCCCGAGCCGGGGGCGCAGGCGGTGGGTTATCTCCTCGATGGGCTGCGCCTCGCCGCCTCCTACCACGACTCGCCCATCCAATTCTATTGCATCACCGACCCCGGGGAGACGCCCGAGCATTTCATCCGCATGAACTACCTGGCGGTGGCGCACGGGGCGAAAATCTTGAACCACTTCTGCATCTATAACCAGGCCTGGGGCACCTGCGACTACGTTGACTTCAGTTTAAGCGAGCGAATGTACCCGGCGATCCACCGGGTTATCGGCGACATTGCCCAGGTGGATGCGCGCCTGTGGGCCGCCCGGGTGCGGCCGGCGGAGGCGGCGATCCTGCTGTCAAAAGCGAATGACGTGTGGGACAACGAGGACCTACTCTCGGATCCCAAGCAGGAGAAGACGAACAACCTCTATTACTCCAACTACAACGTGGATAACAATGAGCGCAAGGGAATCTGGATGGCCCTGCGCCATGCGCAGTTCCCGGTGGACCTCATCACGGATGACGATGTGATCGAAGGGCGGCTGGGACGATACAAGGTGTTGTACCTGGTGGGACCGGAGATCCAAGCCGCCGCCGCCCCCGCGATCGCGTCGTGGGTGGAAAAGGGCGGGGTGCTATTTGCCAGCGGCGGCGCGGGGCTGCTCGACGAATACCGCCAGCGGCTGGAGGCGATGCACTCGCTGTATGGCATCGCCGGGGCGGAGCTGGTGCGCGAGAGAAGACAGGTTCAGCCGCGGGCGCTGGATAAGATTGCGCCGGTGGATAGCCTACGCTTCCAGGGACCACCCGCGGAGCTGCCGGGCGAGGAGATGGCGGTGATGGCCTATCGCCAGTCATTCAGCCTGGGCGCGGGGCCGGCAGGAGGCACGGGTAACGCTATCGGCGGCGCGGAGGTTGTGGGTTCCTTCAAGGACGGATCGCCGGCAGCGCTGTGGCGCAAGGTGGGCACGGGAGCGGTGATTGTTGTCGGCGCCATGCCCGGGCTGGCGTACTTGCGCCCGGCGATGCGGGATGAAGGCGCTTTGCCGGTGCACTATTCGCGCGCGGTGCGTGAGCTGCTGACCGCGCCGCTGCGCCTGGCCGGATGCGCGCCATATGTGAAAACCTCCGAGCCGCTGGTGGAAGCGACGCTGATGGATGGCGCTGCGGAGGGCGTGATTGTGCCGCTGGTGAACTTCGCGCCCCAGCCGATTGAAAAATTGCAGGTTGTCTTTCCGGGGCTCGACAGCCCCAGGTCATGCCGCAGCATCCGCCACGGGAAGCTGGCGATGCACGGCGCCGGCCGGGACCGCTATGTCGAGCTGCCGCTGGAGATCGCGGACTTCCTGGTCTTGGACTAAGAACGGCGGCGCGCCGAACTCCGGCGGCGCCGGTCTCTAACCCGTCTTTCGACAGGAGCAAGAGCATGGGGTGGCGAACACACGTCACCAGGGGCAGGCAGCAGAGTGCCCACGCGAGCATAGAGGAAGACTAAATGCGGCGCACCATCTGCGCGGTTCGCCAATCTGACTGTGCGAGTCGTGAGGGGAAAGGGTCGAGCGTCGAGCAGACGCGAAAAGCGTTACGAGAAATCCTTGCTGGAGACCTGGGATTTCACGACGAGAGCAGCTCTTACGCCTCCCACACCGTGCACGCTTTCGCGGCGAAGTTTCCTCCCCAACTGCCGCGCGTTTTCGTGGAGCGGTTGACGGAGCGCGGCGACGCCGTGCTGGACCCGATGATGGGGTCAGGCACGGCGTTGGTGGAAGCGGCGCTGCTCGGGCGGCGAGCAGTCGGCGTAGATATAGACCCGCTGGCGCTGCGACTTTGTCGTGTCAAAACCACCCCTCTGCGCGGGGATTGTCTCATACGTGCCGCGCAGTCGGCAGCCGTGAGGGCGTTAACTCTGCTCATGGAGCCGTCGCGCTTGTGCGATGAGGTTGCGCGGCGCTTCGACGATGAGACCAAGGTTTTCCTTGACTACTGGTTCTTGCCCGAAACCCAAAGAGAATTGATGGCTCTCGTCATGAGCATTGAGGAGGAACCAGATCTCAATGTTCGGGAGTTTCTGCGCCTGGTTTTCTCCTCCGTCATCATCACCAAGAGTGGGGGCGTCTCGCGAGCGCGCGACCTGGCGCACTCCAGGCCGCATCGCGTGCTGTCGAAGAAACCCCGCAACGCAGTGGAGCAATTCGAACTGCGAGCCCGCAAAGCCGCGGGCGCAATCAACGAGCTCCCCGCAGGCCTGCCCCCAGTTGAGCTCTACCGCGGTGATGCCCGCGACCTTCCACTGCCGGATTCGTCCGTTGACCTGGTGATTACCTCTCCTCCGTATGCGAACGCTATTGACTACATGAGGGCTCACAAGTTTTCTCTCGTGTGGCTCGGCGAGGCGGTGGGCAAACTGTCGGAGTTGCGCTCCTCCTACATCGGTTCCGAAAACTGTCGGGGCGTGGGCGAGAACCACCTGCCGGCGGAGACCGCGACCACCATTGCCGCCCTGGCGGCCCAGGATCCTCGCAAGGCGAGGATCCTGGAGAAGTACTTTGCCGATATGAAGCGCGTGCTCGCTGAGATCTTGCGGGTGCTTCGCCCCGGCAGCGCCGCAGGGATTGTTGTCGGGCCTTCCACGATGCGGGGATTGAGGATAGCGACCCACCAACACCTCGGGGAGATTGCACGAGATCTTGGGTTCGACCTGGTGGGCATGAGCCAACGAGAGTTGGATCGCGACCGGCGCATGATGCCTGCACGGCTCGGCAACCATTCGATGAACGGGATCGAGCACCGCATGCATGAGGAGTTCGTGATCGGAATGGTAAAACCGTAGAGCGGAGGACTGTGGGTGCCGTCGAGAGAAGAGACCGTCGGCCAAGCCGTCAAGATGCTCGATGAAGCCGCAAAGCCATACGGCAGCTCTGCCCAAACGGCGCGGCGGCACAGATCTGGGGGGGAGACGGACGAATGGTCCGGCTGATGGATCTTGCGGACCTATTTGCCCTAAGGCGTCAATGGCAATAGCGACCTCGATGCGCAGGCAATTGATTCTTCTCGGGCTGGTGGCGGTGCTTGCGGCCGCCATCGTCGGCTGCCCGGCGGCGCGCCGCGATGCGCGGCGGCTGGAGGTGGAGGCGACGCAATGGGTGCAGCAAGGCGAAGGCGAGATCGTGTGGTGGGTGCGAACCAACCAGAAGGTCGTCGCCCTGACTCTTGATGACGGCCCCGACCCGAAATACACGCCGACCGTGCTCAAGCTCGCCCGCGACAAGGGGATCAAGCTCACGTTTTTCCTGGTGGGCAAAGAGATTCGGCTCCATCCCGACCTGGCGCGAGAGGAGGCGGCCGAGGGTCACGCCATCGGCAATCACACCTGGGATCACCCGGCGCTGACCCGCGAGACCCCGCCGCAGGACATCTCCGAGATCGAGCGCTGCGAGGATGAGATCGAGAAGATCTGCGGCCAGCGCACCCGCCTGTTTCGTCCGCCCAAGGGCTACTGGGACGGAGACACTTTCGTCGAGGCCGAGCGCCTGGGCTACCGCATGATCCTGTGGTCGGCGGCCCTGGAGCATCGCACGGCGAAGACGCCGGAGGCGATGGCGCAACGCATCTTGCGCCATATTCGCCCGGGGATGATCATTCTCGCGCATGACGGCGAGCCGTGCCGCCCCATTGACCGCAGCAAGACGATGAAGGCGCTGCCGATCCTGGTGGACGGCCTGCTTGAACGCGGGTATCGTTTCGTGACAGTGCCTGAGCTGCTGGAGTTGGGCAGGGGGAAACGATGAGCAAACGCCTGCTGCTGCTGGTGGTGATGTGCTTCCTGATGGCGGCGGCAGCGTTCGGTGGGCCGTTGGGAGTCGCATCGCCCACGGCGGGCGACGGCTCGCGCGTGGATAAGTTCTGGGCGCGCGCAAAGAAGGAGACGTACAAGAGCCCGGCGGAGCTGGCGGCGCAGCGGGCGCGGGAGCTGCGCAGAGGGGTGCACTACCATGTGCTCTATCGAGGTGACCCGAGGGCTGCGGCGGTGGCCTTGACCTTCGATGACGGGCCCCATCCCGATTTCACCCCGCGGATACTCGCCATTCTGAGGCACTACAATGTCAAGGCCACCTTCTTCGTCGTTGGCGAGATGGCGGCGCGACATCCGTTACTGATCCGCGCGGAGATGGCCGCGGGGCATGTCATCGGCAACCATACATATCACCACGTGAACCTGACCGAGATTCCGACCGACGAGATCGCGACCGAGTGGCAGGCGTGCCAGGATGTAGTCAAGGCCATAACCGGGCAGGCAATGCGCTTCTGCCGCCCGCCCGGGGGCGACTATGACGGCGATGTCATGGCGGCGGCGACGCGGCTGGGCCTGACCACGGTGCTGTGGACCGACAACGCCGGTGATTATGCCAACCCTGGGGATAAGGTCATCCAAAGAAAGATACTGCGGCGCATCGGCAACGGCGGCATCATCCTGATTCATGACGGGGTGCAGCAGACGATTGACGTCCTGCCCGAGGTTATCACGAGTCTGCGGAAGCGCGGCTTTCGCTTCGTGACCCTGGCTGAGATGGCGATGCAGCGGCCTGGCGGCGTCCAAGCCGATTGGCGAACTGCGCGCTGCGCTTCCAGGCGTTGACGACCCCGATCGCGCCACCGCCTCCGCCCGAACCTCACTCTGCTGCCCGCGGCTCGCCGGCGGTGCTCACTGTCAGCGAGCCGCTGACGCTTCGCAGCTCGAGCCGCCCGCGCCCCGCGCCGAGCAAGCCGCTGACATGACCGCGCTGGTGAACCTCCTGGCGCAAGGGTAGGTGTGCGCCGATATCGCCGCTCACCGATTCCAGGTCCACGGTGCAGTCGGAATCCGGGGGGATCGTCGCCCGGATCGAGCCGCTGACCGTGCGCGCAGAGAGGTGGCCGGTGAGCGGTTGGGCGAGCGAGACTCTCAGGCTGCCGCTGGTGTTTTTGAGCGCCGCCCTGGGGCCGGCGAAGTTTTCCAGGGTCAGCGTTCCGCTGATGGTCGAGGCGGAGAGCGGCCCCCGCAAGTCCCGGGCGCGAATATCGCCGCTGATTGCAGAGGCGCTCACTTGGCCGGAGATATCCTTCATGGTCAGGGAGCCGCTGGCGGCTCGCGCCTGGACGGGGCCGTGGATCGCGCCCAGGCTGATGTCACCGCTGGCGCTGGTGGCCGTGGCCTGCGCGGCGCCGACGATGCGGATGCCGCCCGATGCTCCGGTTACGGCAACGGTCTTATCCATACCCTGAACCTGCACCGGCCCACTGGCGACCCTGATATTGACATCGAGCTCGTGGGGCGCGGTAATGCGCAGATCGAAGCGCGTGGCGCTCCAGAAACGCGGGCGCCCAACCACGCGCACCTTCACCGCATCGCTGACGCGATAGGCCTGAAAGCGGGCTTGCTCCCGGTCGCGAGCGCGACCGGCCTCGCCTTCCCTGCCATAGCGAACAACCTCAACCTGAACGTAATCTTGCGCCTGGCCGGTGACGCTGACTTCGCCATTGGGGTTCTCGATGACGAGGGAGGTCTGGCCCTCCAATGGCAACCGGCGGGTGAAGCGCTCGACCTCTTGCAGGTCGGCCCCGCCGGGCCAGTACCCGGAGAAAGATTCGACGGTTTGCGCGACCTCCTTGACCGCCTGTGATCGGTCGCTGAAAACGCCGCGGTGGTGGGCGGTGATGGTGAGGCCGACGGCGATGATGAGTAATGCGAGCACAACGTTTCTGGCTCTCATCGCGGTTCCTTGGGTCGGGACTGGGAGGCATAGTGATCGGCCAAAATCTTGATGCCCATGATGATGAGCAGCAGCGGCCACAGGCGCCACAGGTATTCCCAGACGTGGACCCCGGTGGCGCGCTCCACCATCAGAGCGCCGCCGACGACGGTGAAGATAATGCCGAAGATGAGGGCCCCGGTGCTGTCACCGGCTGGCCGCTTGCGGGGTTTAGTCATGATGCGCCTCCTGGGAAGGGGATTCGGGGGCCGAAGGCCCCAGGCCGGGCGCGGCTCCAACTCGAGCGGGCTTTTCCTCTGAGTCTGGTTTGGGCAGGGGCGGCTGGTCTCGCGGGGGAGATTGGGAGGCAGGCGAGCCTTCGGGAGCCGCGGGTTGCGTATTCGCCGGCCGGCTTCGCGAAACGGCGAAACTGATGAGCAGCCAGATGCCCAGGGTGAACAGGGCGGCGGGCCAGAGGCGATCGAAGGTTAGCCAGGTGACACCGAAGTTATTCAGCACAAACAGAACGCCGAGGATGATCAGCAGCCACCCCCAGGCCACCGCCGCGGCCGATCCGGCTTGCTCCTGATAAGCCGGATAAGCCCATTGCACGGGGGGCTGGGGGGAGCGGTTGACGCGCTCTGCCGTCCAGTAGGCGTCGAACAGGCTCCAGAAATAGAGCACGACCAGCGCGGCGGTGTTGAGGCTGCCGTCGCCAAAGGGCCCTTCGCCAAGGGCCAGTATGAGAAAGGCGCCAAGCACCAGGATCCCTTTGAACGGTTGGCGGTTGTACATCTGCCCCAAGCCCGGCAGCAGCGAAAGAATCACCGCCGCGGCGGGGGAGTGGTGCGCCTTGGCGGCGGAAGCGTCGCCGTTGAGGGCGCGCCCGGTGCACTCCATGCAGTAGAGCGCGCCGCGATGTTCCACGCGCTGGCCGGCCGGGATCTCCTTGTGGCACCGGGCGCAGGTGGGCGCGGGCGAAACATCAGGCGAGAACATGGCTGCTTACCTCCTGGTGATTGGTGGCAACTGGGGAACTGGATGGTGCGCGTGAGGGCTGGGCCGGCGCGGGCCTGGCTTTCTCAAACGGCGCAGACGCCGGCGGCGAGGGGAGCGTCCCCGCGGCCGCGTCGAGGAAGACCTGGGCCTCGGCGAGGCCCGCGGTGAGGCGCGCCATTCCGGCGCCCGCCGCGCCCGCCACCCGGCCCGGCCACGAGATCACGAGATCGCTGGGCCCTCGTCCGCGCACGCTGGCAGCGAGCAGCAAGAGGGCGATGACGGCAACCGCACGGCTGAATACGCTAATCAGGAAGGCCTGCCTGGGGACGATGAAATCAAGCGCGGCCTCCCAGCGCTCTTTCCAACGCGGGGCAGAGGCGCGCGCCACTACCTGCGGCGCCAGGTCCTCGGGCAAGCGAGCGGCGGGCAGGGAGGCGAGAATTAGCGAGGCGAACCGCAGCGCATCCATTTCGGCGGAGCACCCCTGGCACTCCTGGAGATGGGCCTCGACTTCGCGCGCCTGGGCCGCGGGCGCCCGCCCGTCGTAATATGGCGAGAGCAGCTCGTGCATTTCCCGGCAAGTCATGCCTTCTCACCTCTCCCGTAGCGCAGCGCGACCCGCTCGTCGGCTAGCAGCGCCTCGCGCAACAGCCGACGGCCGCGGCTCAGCCGCGACTGAACGGTGCCCAGGGGAAGCTTGAGCACCTGTGCGATTTCCTCGTAGGAGAGCCCCTCCAGCTCGCGCAGCACTACCACCGCTCGGAACTCCGCGGGCAGCCGGCGCAGGCACTCTCTCACCGCGCCCTGCAACTCGCGACTCGCGGCGGCGGATTCCGGGTCCGCGTTCCCTGCTGGAGGATGCTCGCAGCAGGTCACTGCAAGATCAGTTATGAGGCGGGTGCGCGCCTGGCGTCGCCGCCGCTGCATGAGGCAAATGTTGGTGGTCACGCGAAAGAGCCAGGTCTCGAAGCGCGCCTCGCCCCGGAACGCTCCCAGGGAGCGCAGCATGGCGATAAGCGCCTCCTGCGCCACATCGCTGGCCTCCTCAGGGTCGCCCACCAGGCGGCAGGCCAAACGATAGACTTGGTCCTGGTGTCGCCGGACCAGCGCTTCCTGAGCCGCGCGGTCGCCAGCGCGGCAGCGAGCGATCAGCCTGGCATCCTCGGACTCCGCCATTCCCCGGTTGCCTGCTTTCTCCCACAGCGCTACCGCCAGGCCCCTCGCGATTCCTCTCGTCGCCATCGTTTGATTTGTTGCGCGCAGGGCGGGATTTGTTCCCTGGCAAATGGGCCCGTCGCCTGGGCGCCCGAGCGACCGCAACCCGCAAGGTGGCGAAAAAGGAAGTGCCCGCGGTTGTCGAATCAAGCGATGGCTTACTCCGCCAAGACGAGCAGGCGTTTTCTCGATGAGTATTGTTATGCACAAAGCCACTTGCGTCAAGCCCTCCACGCAGTGGGACATCTATGAGTGGACCCGCAGCGCCAGGGGCAACGACAGACGGTGAGTGAGCTGCCCATGCGGCAGGCAACACCACCATCGAACGCGAGTAAGCGGCGGCGGCGGGTGGTGCTTCTGAGCACCGTCGCGGCGGTGGCGATACTGGTTGCGTGCTCCTGGGTGGCGAGATACTGGGCGTGGAGACAGGAGCTGCAAGCCGCTGGTTTCGTTGGTGAGATGAGCCCGCCGGGCAGCGGCGACCGCGTACTGGTGGTGGCCCCACACCCCGATGATGAAACCCTTGGCTGCGGCGGCGTCATCCAGGAGGCGGTGGCGCGCGGCGCCGAGATCCACGTGGCGCTGATGACTAACGGCGACGCCTCGGAGCTGGCGGTCATCCTGGGAGAGCGTGAGCTGCGCCTGACCCCGACAGCGTTCATCGAGTTGGGGCGCAAGCGTCAGCAGGAAAGCCTGCGCACTCTCACCAGCTTCGGCGTTCCCGCAAGCCACATCCATTTCCTGGGCTTCCCCAACAACGGGTTGACCGCTCTGTGGCGGCTGGAGCACTGGCCCTACTCGCGGCTCTACCGCGCGCCTCGCACCCGTGTGTCGCTGTCACCATACCGAGGGACGGTGACTCCGCACGCCCCCTACTGCGGGCAGCAGGTGCTGTCTGACCTCACGGCGGTGCTGCACCAGGTGCAGCCCAACCTGATATTCGTGACCGACGCGCAGGACATCCACCCCGATCACTGGGCCACGTGCTGCTTCCTGCGCTACGCGCTGGAGACCATCGCGGTGCGGGGCGCCGCTTGGGCGCGCAGCGCGCAGGTCTATGGCTATCTGATCCACTGGCCGGGCTATCCGCTGCCCGCGCGCGTCGCGCCCCGACTTCAGTTGTTGCCTCCGCCGCGTCTGATCGAAGCCGGCGGGGAATGGCTGCGGCTGCCGCTGTCGCTGGAGCTAAGCCGGCGCAAGCTCACGGCCATCCGGGGCTATCACACCCAGGACCCTAGCTTCGACCGCTTGCTGCTGCGGTTCGCGCGGGCCAATGAGACATTCGAGCTGCTCCCCACGCCGGGGCTTGAGATTGGCGGGGCGATCCGGTTCCGCAATGAGCACGGCCACCGGCGTAGGTTGGGCGGGGTGGAGATGGCAGGCCTGCGCCTGGCGGTGAGCGAGCAGCTCACCATCAGCGCCGAGGTCGAGAGCTCGCGGCGGCCGATCGCCAGGGGCGCTTACATCGCCCTGGATGTCCGGGGCTGGGATGAACGCGGGGCGCCAGTGGTCACGACGATATATGAGGAGACTGGTGGAATCGTTCGGGCCATGCGGCTGGACGAGATCGAAGTCGCGAACTTGCGGATTGGGGCGCGGGTCCAGCGAGGGCGGCTGGAGATCCCCCGGCTGCCATTACTACCGCAGGGCCTGGCGCAGCGGGAGTTGTTCGTTACCTGCTGGGGCAGCGTGCGCGACCGCGCGATAGACAGCGCCGTAGTGACCCCGGTGCGGCTGCATTCCCCGGGCGGCGGGGATGAGGGCCAGTGAGGCCGGCGACGAGGCGCAGCGATGGCCCCTTGGTTATGTCGCTCACTTGCCCGCATCGCGGGCAACGCGAAAGCCGATGGAAACATCGCCGGCAGTGGGATCGAAGAAAAAGCGCCAGGCGCAGCGCAACGACCTGGGATGGCCCTGGTTGAAGGCGCCCCCGCGCAGCACTCTTTTCCCTTGTGGGCTCAAGGCCGGCGGCCTCAGATCACCCGTGCTGTAGCGCTGGTAGGCCTGGTCGTTGTACCACTCGGCGCACCACTCCCAGACATTCCCCGCCAGGTCCAGGCAGCCGAAGGGGCTTGCGCCCGCCGGATAGGAGCCTACCGCCACCGGGCCCTCGCGAATCTCGTCGTGGCCGCCTTCCCACTCCCCGAACCGTAACATATTCTGATAGGGACTCAAGGGCCGGCGGCCAATGATGGCCTCGAAGTTGCGGCAGCGGTTGCGGTCCCATTGATTGCCCCACGGGAAAACCCGCGCGTCGCCGCCGCGCGCCGCCCGCTCCCATTCCGGCTCGCTGGGCAGGCGCCCCCCCGCCCATTTGCAGTACGCCCGCGCATCCTCCCACTCGACGAATGTCGCCGGAAAACCCTCGATCCCCTGCGGGATGATCCCCCCGCGCCAGTGCTCGGGCTGAGCACGAGCGCTGGCTGTGACAAAGCGCAGGTACTGGGCGTTAGTCACCTCGGTGCGGCTGATCCAGTAGCTGCGAAGATTGAGCCGGCACTGGGGCTGCTCGTGCGCGAACCAGTCGTACTGATCCTGCGGGTGGGTCTGCAACCAGGCATCAAGCTCGGCAGTGGAGCTGCCCATGATGAACTCGCCCGCGGGGATGTAAACCATGTCCATGTCGTCCCTGGGATTGATCCAGATGTCGCCTTTCTGGGGGTTCGCAGGCGGCTGGGGCGTGCGCCAGATGACAGCATTGGGGTTGCATGAAGGCGGGGGAGAGACGCGCTCGGCGGGGCGCTCATCAGCGGCGCAAAGAATGCCGACAGCGCACATCGCCAACAACAACGCGGTGACAACGAGTGCAACCGCTCGCATGCTCATGCCCTCCTGCTGCTGCATTGGAGCCTAGCCGTCCGGGTCTGCTGCAATTTCTTCGGCGCTGACTGCGCCTCTCGGCCCGGGCCTCGCAGTGGTCGGCAATCGCTTCTTCGCGCGCCGTGCGGATGCCTGCCCGTTGGATGTGGGGGGTGTGACCGCAAGACGTTGGCATCGCACGCGGACACTCCTCTCCTTTCTAGGGAGAGGATGAAGGTGAGGGTCACAGGCGCTGGCAGGCACCCTCACCCGGCCCCGACATGTCGGGGCCGACCTCTCCCTCTCAGGGAGAGGCGTTGGCAGGCGCACCAGCACACCAACGAAACTCGGTCACACCCATGCGGGGCTCGCGCTTGCCCCGGCGCGCCCGGCGTGCTACCATCGTCGCGGTATGAATGGGACCTATCGCGTGTTTTGCCCTGCCTGCCGCGGCGAGCAGGAACCGCAGGCCTTGCGCTGCGCGGCCTGCGGCGGTTTGCTGGCAGTGGGGCTGTCGCGGGCGCTAATGCCGGGGGAGCCACATCCCTTTGCTGATGTGCCCGGCATCGGCCCCATGTGGCGCGCTAACCCGGTGCTGCCCATCAGCGATCCGCACTCCATCGTCTCCCTCGGCGAGGGAGGCACGCCCTGCATCCCTGCCGCGCACCTGGGCTCCGGGAATCACGTTTTCGTGTGGCTGAAGAACGAGGCGGCCAACCCCACTGGCAGCTTTAAGGACCGCCAGGTCTCGGTGGGGATCTCCCACGCGCGGGAGCTGAGACAAGCGGGTGCCGGCGGGGGCGCCTGTGCTACACAGTTCTGCGTCGTCTCTTCGGGCAATGTGGCGGCAGCGGCGGGGGCTTACTGCGCGCGGGCGGGCGCGACGTGCTGGGTGATCGCTCCGGCGTGGGCGCCGGCAGGGAAGCTGCTTCAGATCGAGCTTTGCGGGGCGCGGGTGGTGCGAGTGGAGGGCGCATCGGCGCAGGAGTTGTTCCGACTTGCGGAAGAGGCGGCGATGGAGTTCGGCTGGCACCCGCTGTCCACCGCAGCGCGCTCGAATCCATTCAATATCGTGGGCGCGCGCACCATCGCCGGCGAAATCTTGGAGCAGATGCCGCCGCCCGATTGGGTCATCGTGCCGGTGGGAGGAGGGGGCCTGCTGGGAAGTCTGTGGCAGGGATTTCATGATGCCTCGCTCCTGCGCTGGGGGCTGCGGTGGCCCCGGTTGGTGGGCGTACAGCCGGAGGGCTGCGCGCCGTTCGTGCGCGCGGTGGAGCGCGAGGCAACAGCGGCGGAAGCGCTTTCGAATCCGTGGCCGGAGGTGCGCACAATCGCCGGCGGGCTGGCGGATGATATTCCCTTCGACGCCCACATCGCGCTGCCAGCAATTCGCGAATCCGGGGGAACCGCAGTGGCTGTGAGCGATGACGAGATACGCCATGCCCAGCGGGTGCTGGCGCAGCAGGAGGGGCTGTTCATCGAACCGTCAGGCGCGGTGACCGTCGCGGGGCTGCTGAGACTCATGGCCGAGGAACGCATCGCCGCGGGCGAGACGGTGTGCTGCCTGCTGACCGGCAGCGGCCTCAAGGACCCGGGAAGCGTCGGCCGTATGCCCAAGCCGGCGGTGATACCGCCGGAGATCGAAAGGCTGCGTCGGGTAGTGCAGGAGGCGCGGTAGAGAGCCGTCGGCGGCTGTTCGGGGTCTCGCCAGGCGAGGCTTGCGCGCCGGGGGCGGCCAGGCCTGGGCTACCAGGGTGATGCGCCTTAGCCCACGGACGCGGCCGCGCAGCGAGCGCTAGCCTCCGGCGGGGGCTGGCGCACCGGCAACGACCTTTGAGCGGCCGCTGGCATAGACCGCGATGATGTTGGTCAGGCGGCGGCCGGGGTGGACGATGGCGCCGCCGCGATAATACAGGGCCGCGGAGGTGCCGCCATCAAGGGCAACGGCATCCCGCGCCCCCAGGCCCTTCATGATCTTCGCCATGCGGCTGAGGCTGATGGGGCGCGAGACCGCGACCAGGAGCAGCTTGTTGTGGGCGGTGATTGCGGCGGCGGTGCGCCGCGCCCGGCGATAATGCCCCGGGTCGGTGAAGCCCTCGGCCCAGGGGGCGACCGCGTATTTGCCATTGCGCACGAGGGTGGGGCCCGCGAATATGGCGGTCCGGTACTGGCTCCAGTCAAGCTCCTGATCCGCCTTGGTTGGCAGCAGCAGGGCGCGATTATCGCGGGTGATGGCGAGGGTGGTGCCGGTGGCCACGGGATAGAGCAACTGGCCCTCGGAGACCAAGTTGCCGATAGGCAGCAAGCCCTTGACGCCGAAGAAAGTGCCGGTGATGGCGGCGTCGGGCTGGCTGCGATGGATCATGGAGGAGAAGGACTCGGCGCTGCCGATGCCGCCGCGCGGCAGCACGAGCGTGACCTCGACGCTGCGGTCGTTGAGGTTGACGGTGACGACGTGAGCGGCGGTGCCGGCGACGCGGCGGCACTCGTATCCGACGGAACCGGGATGCGCGGGGAGGCTGGAGGCTGTGGCAAGCAGTATTGCGCAGGCGGCGAGCGCAACACCTATCGTATTCCAGATTCTCATGCTCAACTACCTGCGCGTAGGTAGTGAGCGCCGGCGGATCCCCAACCTCCTCCACTTGAATTATACCCGCTTGGGTGGGGCGTCAACGGCCACTTGGCGGCGGGGCACGCGTGGGCTAGTGCTAAAGGGGCATCATTTCTGGACTTCTCGCCGATGGGTGGGTGAAGCGAATCGGGGGCGGTAAAGGAGGGGGCGGAATCAACATGGTGTGACCAAGTCTGGTGGGGCAGGCGTCCCTGCGGCAAGCTCAGGGTAAACCCGCGTGCCAGCCCTGCCCGGCTGCGTTCGCAGCCGAGACGGCCGCGCTACCGAGAGGCGATAGGCGGCTCTCCCTGCGTCCCCACTGTCCGCGGTCACACCCGAATCAATATGCAGCCGGCGTGGATTCCGCTTCAGCGGCTGAGATGATGGCACGGAAATTGCTTCGTCTGAAAAGCTGTTGAGCCATGGCAGGCCTGCAAGGGTGCTAGGCAGAGGGCGAGATGCCGCACGTCGTGACCTTCGAGCATTTCATCTCCGGCGAGCGCGAACCGGCAATGGACCGGCTCGTCGCCAACTTTAACGCTCATCAGTCCGAGGTCCGGGTCGAGTCGCGCCTCATAACCGAGGGCGTCAGCGATGACGCCACGGAGTGCCTGGGCCTGCTGCCGCCCTACCTGGGTAACAACGTGCCCGACGTGGTGATGGTCTACGCTGAGTTCGTCGCCACCCTCGCCGACCAGGATCGCATCCGCCCGCTCGACGATTTCATTGCCGGCCCCGAGGGCATAGATCCGGCGATGTTCGTCAACGGTGCGCTAGACACAGTTCGCTATGGGGATCACATCTGGGCGCTGCCCATCGAGGGGAATCCATATGCGCTGTTCTGCAACCTATCGCTATTCGAGCAAGCAGGGATTGACGGCTTGCCCCGCACCTGGGGCGATGTGTTCCAGGCGGCGGTGCTGCTGACCACGGACACGGATGGCGACGGGCGCATTGATCGCTATGGGTACACCCAGTGCTCATTCCAGGTACCGCTTTTGATGTGGCAGGCCGGCGCGGAGCTGGTGAGCGAGGACCTGACACGGGTCACTTTCGACAGCGAGGAAGGCGCGCAGGCGTTGAAGTATCACGCCGACCTGCGCATGTATAGCCCGCCCCACGTGGACTTCGAGCGCGGCGACGTGGGCATGAAGCTGAGCATTATCGAGAACTACTTCTCGGGCCGCTACCAGCACCTGGATTACGAGATCGTGCCCCTGCCGCGGGGGCGGCGGGCGGCCAATTCCTTCGGCGGGTCGGACAGCGCCCTATGCCTGGCCATCGCCTGCCGCGAGCCGGAGTGCGAGCGGGCGGCGTGGCGCTTCCTGCGCTGGTTCACCACCCAGCAAGGGCTCATGGATTGGGCGCGGGCGACGGCTTATATCCCCCTGGTGCGGCCGGTGCTGGAGAGCGAGGAGTACCAGCAGTTCGTCGCCCGCTGGCCGAAGCTGCGGCCGTTCATCGAGCAGTCGGGCATCTGCCGCGCGCGGCCGTGCATCCCGGAGTATCCGGTGGTGAAGTGGGCCATCAATGCGGCGGTTCACGAATCGCGGCGCGATAATCGCTCGTGCACCGTCGAAGAGGCGCGCGAAATCCTGCGCCGCCAGGCCGCCGCGGCGCAGCAGGCGCTCGACCGGCGGGTGAAGGCTTAGACCGGGATTATGCGTAGCCTCGCGATGAGGTCCTTGGCTGATGTCATTGTGAGCGATAGCAAAGACTTGTCTCGAGCGAAGCCGAGGGAATCTTGGCCCGGCTCAGGGTAGACTCGGGGGGGAATCTCGGCGGGACACTTGCCACCGCGCTACGCGCTACCAAGACCCTTCGCTTCGCTCAGGGCGACATCACTGGTTAGGTGAACTCGTCACGCTCCTCACGCATTATCTCGGTTAGGGCCGCCCGCGGGCGGCGGACGAGACTCCTTTCTCACACTTCTCAGACGATCAAACCTTCCCCTCAACCCCGACTGTCGTCTTCACTGCTGGCGGCGGTCCGGTGCGCAACGTGGCCGCGGCCTCACAGGAGCAGACCATTGATTGGCGAAGAAGCCAGGTTATGAAGATCGCATTCTTCGAGGTGCAAGATTGGGAGCGCGAGCTGATCGCGCGGTCACCACTCGCCGGCCGGGCGCAGTTGCACGAAGGATGCCTGGATGAGAAGTGCGCTCCCCTCGCCGGGGGATGCGATGTGGTCTCAGTCTTCGTCTACTGCCCGATTGACGGCCCGGCGATGGACCGCATGGCCGGGCTCAAGCTCATCGCCACCCGCTCGACCGGCACCGACCATATTGATCTCGAGGCCGCGAGAAGCCGCGGCATCGCGGTCTGCAATGTCCCCGAATATGGCGCCAACACGGTCGCGGAGCACACCTTCGGGCTCATTCTCGCCTTGTCGCGCAAGATCTTCCTGGCTTACGACCGCGTGCGCAGCGACGACTTCCGGCTCGCGGGGCTCCAGGGCTTCGATCTCAAGGAGAAGACGCTGGGGGTGATCGGCGCCGGAGGGATCGGGCTGCATGTCATCCGCATCGGGCGCGCCCTGAGCATGGAGGTGCTCGCCTATGATGTGAAGCAGAGCGCGATCCTGGCGGAGGTGCTCGGCTTTCGCTATGCGCCGCTGGAGGAGGTGTACCAGAAGTCCGATGTCATCTCTCTCCATGCGCCGCTGACGCCGGCGACGCGGCACCTGATCAACCGCGAATCGCTGGCGAAGATGAAGCGCGGAGCCCTCATCGTCAATACCGCGCGCGGCGAGCTGATAGATACCGAGGCGTTGGTGGAGGCGCTGGATTCGGGGCAAGTGGGGGGCGCGGGACTCGATGTGTTCGAGGGTGAAGAGGCGGTCAAGGAGGAAAGCGTGCTGCTGCGCGGCGATCGCGAGCCGCCGCCGGAGCTGCGCCCGCTGCGCAGTTTGCTGCAGCGCGACAACGTGATCATCACCCCCCACATGGGCTTCTACAGCCGCGAGGCGCTGCGGCGCATCATGGACACGACGATTGAGAATATCCTCGCCTTCGAGCGCGGGGAGCCGCGGAACGTGGTG
>Ga0315289_10005799_pt1 | contig 18190 bp, 23 predicted proteins | sample YL17G11_40_MG_FD_203452 | JGI IMG/M metagenome (GOLD analysis project Ga0315289, IMG submission 203452) | Sediment microbial communities from Yellowstone Lake, YNP, Wyoming, USA - YL17G11_40 | ecosystem: Environmental > Aquatic > Freshwater > Lake > Sediment | place: USA: Wyoming | collected... | reverse complement strand
AAGTCCTTCGTCAGGCAGACCGCGTCGCGGTCCCCCGCGGCCGGGACGATCCACAGACGCGTCTGCTTCCACCCCAGTCCCTTCCCTTCGTGGCCGTAGTACGCGATGGAGCGACCATCCGAGGAGAAGGACGGGCTCTCCTTCGGCCCGACCGGCGTAGGGATCTTGCGAACCGTCCCGCTCTTGAGCGTGACGGCGAACAGGTCGATCGCGTCGGGATCGAGGTCCGGGTCCGAGGCGCGGTTCGAGCAGAAGACGATCTCCTTCCCGTCGGGAGACCAGGACGGGCTCCACTCGTCGTGCACCTCGCCGCTCGTCAGCGCCCGTGCCTTGCCGCTCGAGACCTCGACCGTCCACAGGTGCCAGCGCTCCTTGGGGAGGAATCCGACTCCGTCGAACTTGTAGAAGACACGGGTGATGTGTCGCGAGACAAGGCCGAGCTTCTTCTTCTGCTCGTCCTTCTCCCGTTCGATCTCCTGTACGTCCTTCTTGCGGAGTTGGAAGACCAGCCTCTTCCCGTCGGGCGACCACTCGAATCCCTCGATCGTCCCGGCGAGATCGGTCAACTGGCGGGCCTCTCCTCCTTCGACGGGAATGAGGAAGATCTGCGGCTGCTTCTCGTTTAAGCGATTGGAGAGGAAGGCAATCCGACTCCCGTCTGGCGAGAAGCGCGGGCGGAGATCGGACTGATCGCCCTGCGTGAACGGCTGGCTTCGGCCGCCTCGCGTGGGAACGAGCCAGAGGTTCGAGTACTTCTTCTCTGTCTTGCGATCGACGCGGTGCAGCGCGAATACGGCCAAGTCTCCGTCTGGGGAGATCTGCGGGTCAGAGATGAGCTTGAACCGGTACAGGTCTTCCGCCGTGATCCGACCCTTCTTTCTCTCCGCCATGATTCCTCCCTCGTCCCGTCGCTTTCTCACGAGATCCTGAAATGCTTCGCCATTGTACGGACGGCTTTGGGTCGGGCCAAGGGACCCTGGGCGCCGCGCGGGTGCGATGGGGCGGCCGAGCTGTGGTAGAATGGTGACGTGGAGGTGGTGAGGATGAGACAGGCTCTTCTCTTGGCGGTGGCGTGCGTCGGGCTGGTAGGATTCGGCGTCTGGGGTGACTGCAACTGCACTCCCGTTCAGTCTGGAGTGCCGGAGTGCTATACCGCCTTCTGGACTGGCGAGACGGTCTCCTTCAGGCTGGTCGTGCCCGGCGAGTACTTCGGCCGTGCCGGCTCTTCGCAGGCCGTTCTCCTCGTCGGGTGGCGCATCGAGACGCTGGACGGGGCCCTCGTCACCCAGGACCTCTTTCCCGAGGTTCCTCTGGGGCACTGGTACGTCATGGCCTGGGACGAGCGGGATTCCTCGTGCCGCCCGGTCCCCGCCGGCTACTACCGCGCCGTCGTCATGACGGATTCGGCGGGTGAGTTTTCCTCCCACGTCCGAATCGTTGAGAGACCTTGTGTCTGCTCTCTTGCTCCCGCGTCGCTCTGCTCCCGCGTCTGCCGCGCGCCTTGCGGGACTCCCTACGTGGTGATCGAGCGCGACGGAGGAAGCCCTCCTTGCTCGTTCTCCATCTCTGTCCAGATCGGCTGCGGCTGTCCGTAGAGATCTCGACGCGACGCCCGACGTCCCGAAGGACACTCACCTCGGGGTGACGGGGTTCCCTTTCTTGGCGGTCAGCGTGGGCACCCCTCGCGGGGGGCCCGGCGCATGATGGATTTGGCCTTGCCGGCTATGCGTGAACCGGAAGAAGGGGTGAGAACGTGGAAGACCTGGGCAAAATCCTGATCATGGCCGCGGTCCTGGGGGCGCTGCTCCTGGGTGGCTTGGCGCTCCAGCCACCGAAGGCAGCGGCTCCGGAGACTCCGGCCGTGACGGAAACGAAAACGGAGACGAAGACGATCGTCCTTCCTCAAGTTTCTCTGGAGATGCTGGACCCTGCCTATTCGGAGAAGGGGGTCTATGAGGACGACACGATCCGCATTTCGTTTAAGGCCTCTCAGACCGAGAAGGGCGTTGAGAGCAGACTGCCGTTCTGGTTTCACAACATGTCGAAGGACGTGGTCGCGGTCCTGTGGGATCGCTGCTCCATGCAGCTTCCTGCTGGCAACACCGTGAACATCACGACCGACGATCAGCTGAACGGGGCGTACTACGTCCCGAGCTCGACTCCCCTCTCCATCGCACCGTGCGGGGATCTGTTCGGAACCCTGATCCCCGTGAGCGAGGTGTGCTGGTTTGATGGGACGTGCACCGATGATGGAGACTGTCCAAGCTACACCACGTCGACCGGCGTCTTGGACAAGGGACCGTTCCTCGTCGTGTTCGCCGTCGAGAAGTCAAGCGAGTGCGGCACCCGCGAGATCAAGCACTACACGTTCCGGCTCGTGATTCGCTAGGGAACGCGCTGGGGAGCGGATGGGAGGCGCCCGCCCGCTCGGAGTCCAAAGAGAACGAAGAGAGAACCAGCTCCTCGACCTCCACAAGGCACTCGAGAGAGAAGGATGAGGCCCCGCAAGGGGCCTCTCCTGTTTGAGGAGGCTACCGCGGCGGCGCGAGAGCCACGAGAGCGGAGGCGACAAGGCAAGGCGGCTCGACCCGGCGCCGGTCCCCAGAAGCTCGGCGAGCACCGGGAGGAGGTGGCGCTGGTCGCTGCGGAGGACCTGCTCGGAGCGCGCGAAGGCCGCCTCGTAGTCCCGGTCCTCCAGAGCGAGGCGAAGCGTCCCCTCGACCTCTCTTGCGAAGAAGGCGCGGAGAGCCTCCACGTCCGTCGGCATGGTCCGCACTCGCTCCTCGACGTCGTAGCCCCGGCCGTAGTGGACGAGGTCTCCCGTCGCGACCACGGCGGTGCGCGGCGTCAGAAGCCGTCTCAGAGCTCTGGCGAGCGAAGCTGCCCCTTCGAAGGACCTCGAGAGCGGATTGCGAGTCATCCCAACGTAGACCGGAAGGACGGAAAGCGGCTCCACCCCGTGCCGCTCGGCGTAGAGCCCGACGAGAGAGAGGAAGAGGTCGAGCGAGAACTCGTCCTTGAGGATCCCGCGGCGGTCGAGGCGAAGGATCCCCGGCGTCTCGCGGGGAAGCCGCGCGACCGGCGCGCGCGGGTCTGCCCCTCGTCCGCGAGCTCTCGGAAGAGCGGAAGTCCCGAGAGGTGCAGCACACCCAGGGCCAGGACGAGATCGGGGCGTGAGCGGTAGAGCCCTGCGACCACCCTCGCCTGGATGGGACCGGCGTAGTGAGCGGCGGTGTGGGGGAAGGAGAGGATCGTCCCACGCTCGCTAGGCGCGCCACGGACCAGATCACCCTCTTGGCGGCTGAGCGCCGCGGCGAGCGCCGCTCTCACCTCGTCGCGCTCAAGGTCCCTTCGATAGTAGCTCTTCCAGTCCATGCGCCGGCACCGGCTTGATCAACCGGGCGCCGCTGCGCGGGCAGCGTCGAAAGGCGCGCAATGCAAAGCCCGATGAAGACTGATGTCCAGGGAAACCCTCATCAACACGGGACAAAATGCCACTCGCACGGCCGGCGGAGCCCGTCCGGAGCCTGCGCGGGGCGGCGGACGCCCGTTCGCGAGGGGGATCACCGGGGGAATGGCGGGATAGGAAGCGCGCTATCTCTGTAGTGTCGAAGAAGACTCATCTTCGGGAAAACCGAGACCTGGACGCGCGAAAATGCCCATCGGACCCCGTGGAGAGCCGGATTCCTCCTCGTCGCCGTGCCCGAGCGACGGCGTGAGGCAGCCACGTCATGAGCTAGGAATCCCTAGTGGACGAGCATGCGGCCTCATTGGCTCCGGCGAGGAGGGCGAGCGCGGACGTCTGGGGCGGGCGGCCTCAGGAGCTGTCCTTCGCGGAAGAGCTCTTGAACACGAGATGAAATGCGGTTCGCCCTCCGTCAGGAGCCACGCGCGGTCGCGTCGACGCGGCGCGTTTCCCCTCAGAGGCGCCCCGCCTCTTTGAGGGAGAGGTACCCTCGCTGTGTGACGATCAGGTGGTCGAGGAGGCGGATTCCCAAGAGCTCGCCAGCCTTAGCCAGTCTCTCGGTGAGGGCGATGTCCTCGGCGCTCGGCTCGAGGCGGCCGGATGGATGGTTGTGGGCGACGATCACGGATGCGGCACGGTCGGCGAGCGGGTCGGCGAACACCTCGCGAGGATGAACCTGGCTTGAGTCGAGGAGGCCGACCGTGACCACGCGACTCTGGAGGACCTCGTTGGCACCAGAGAGAGAAAGGCACACGAAGTACTCCTGCTTGCGGTCGCGGATCTCGTCGAGGTAGGGCAGTGCGTCCTTCGCTTCGCGGATTCCGGTGGGCTCCCGCGAGAGGTGGCGCCGGGCGAGCTCGAACGCGGCAAGGATCTGGCAGGCCTTTGCCCTTCCGACGCCATCGACCCCAAGGAGCGAAGGAAGCTCGAGCCGGTCGAGCCGAGGCCCGGCCCGCCGCAAGAGGTCCGCGGCGACTTCGAGAACCCCCTTTCCTCTCGTCCCACTCCCGAGGAGAACGGCCACGAGCTCGAGATCCGAGAGGGACGCAGGGCCCTTCGCTGCCAGTTTCTCCCGCGGCCGGTCGTGCGAGGGAAGGTCTTGAACGCGTTTTCTCTTCACCACCGCCGTCACCTCTCGGATGGGCATTGCGCGCCTCCTCTCATACACTATCAGATAGGACGTCCCGCGGCAATGCCCCTGCGCCCTCCAAGGGAGCGGCTGGAGCCCCTTGTCTTTTGCCCTGGTCTCGCTGTATTCTCGCTCTGATCGGAACCTCGTGAATCAGCCAGAGGAGGTCGATCCCGATGAGGCGATGGGTAGTGGTGATTCTCTTCGCGGCGCTCGTGGCAGTCCCGGCCACCGCCGCCCGGTTCCTCGAATCCCCCCGCGCAGACGTGGAGTCGGCGGAGGCGGCTGTCATCCGTTGGGTCGTCTCTCCGCCCGTATCGAGCCGCGTCCTCTACGGACCGTTCGGCACCTTTCCCCAGACGGGATCTCTGGAAGTGACGGGGCCGGCGCCGGTCGTGGCTTCGAGCGTGTTGCGCGCCGATGTTCGCCTTGAGGGTCTCCTTTCAGAGACGCGCTACGCCTTCCAGGTGATCCTCATCGAGGGCGAGGCGGAGGAGCGAAGCGCCATGGGTGAGTTCACGACGCCCTCTTCGGCTCCCGTCTCTCCCGGGGCATCGCCGGCGACCGCTACGGAGAAGGCGAGTCCACCAAGCAACCTCTGGGAATGGTTCTCCCGGCTGCCGCTCTCGGCGCCGGAGGAGCCGATCGTCCTCGCGTCGCTGACCTTCCTCACCCTCTTCATGGTCCTCCTCTTCGTCACGGTCCACTACTAGCGCGGGAAATCCGGGTGGCGGAGGAGTCGCGGCGCGCGACCAGGCGAAGTCTCTCCCGTCGATGGCTTGCTGCGAGGCGCACAACGAGCTAGCCTTCACCGGGCCGGTGGAGCCGGCCTAGGCCGCCCCATCCTGGGGTCGGAAGGGAGTCGGAGCTTCGCGATGACCACCATCGCCTTCTTCCTCGCATTGGGGGCCGCCGCTGCATGGGCAGTCGGGATGACCCTCGCCAAACCGGCCGTGCGCTGGGTAGACCCGCTTTCCTACACCGCAGTCCGCTGGATCGTGGGCGCAGCCCTTGCCGCCGCCTACGGCCTCGTCACGAACGCCTTCTCCTTCCCAGGCTGGGGAGCGCTCGGCTATGCCGCCCTGGCCGGGCTTCTCGACGCGGCCGTCGGAGGGCTCTTCTACGTCCTTTCCATCCAGCGCACCTCGGCGCATGAGGCGACGACGCTCTCGAGCACGGCGCCCTTGTGGGGCGTCGCCGCCTCGGTCCTCTTCCTTGCCGAGCCCGCGCGCTGGAGCGCCTTCGTGGCCGCCGGGCTCGCCGTGGCGGGAGCGTTCCTGCTCGTTCACGAGCCGCGCGGAGCCGCTCGCCGGAGGCTGGCCGGTCCGGCGTTTGCGCTTCTCGCAGGGGCGCTGTGGGGAATCGCGGAGACCGTGCCGACCAAGCTCGCCCTCGCGAGGGGGATGTCTCCGGCCCTCCTGCTTCTCGTCTTCTCGATCACCGCGGTCGCCGGGACGAGCGGCCTCGCGCCGTTTCTCCGTTCCCGCATCCCGCGGAAGATGACGCGGACGGGCCTTCTGTACGCCGCCGCGTCCTCGGCCGCGGGGGCCTTCCTCGGTTGGGTCCTGTGGCTTCTGGCCCTCGAGCGGGCCCCGGCAAGCCTTGTCTCGCCCGTGCGCGGCTCGACCGTGCTCTTTGCCTTCGCCTACAGCGTCGTCTTCCTGCGCGAGCGGCCGAGGCGGGAATCCTTCGTCGGCGCCGGTCTCGTCTTCGCGGGAATCCTAGTCATCACGCTCCTGACCTAGCGAGGAGGCGGGGAACGGGTTCCGAGATCGAAACCCATCGGTCGCCAAGAGGCGAAGGCCAGGGACATCCCTGGCCTTCGGGTCGTGCGAGACTCGCGGCGAGCCTACTTCAGCGCCTCGATTCGGATTGCCCCGTTCGTCGTTCGCAGGGTGAGCGTGGCTGTGGCCGGCGGATTGAGCGTGGCCGACCAGGCCTTCCCCTCTGTGTCTCCGACGAGCGGAAGGTCCGTCCTGATCGAGCCGATGGTGCTCGTGCGGGCGTCGATGAGGAGTGGGCTCTCCCGCTGGATCGCCACGGTGACGGACCCGTTCGTCGTCCGCATCGAGTGGCTTGTCCCGACCAGGCGGCCGGCGAAGTGGACGCTTCCGTTTGTCGTCTCGACGTCGACGGACGCCTCGACGGCGGCCATGCGGACCTCCCCGTTCGTCGTCTCCAGACGTAAGGCCCCTTGGCTCGACCGCACGTCGACTGACCCGTTGATCGTTCGAGCGGTGACCGAGCCGGCCACGGCGAAGGTCGACTGCTCGGTGTTCGTGCTCTCCACCCGCGGGGCTTCCAGGTCCTCGAGGTCGCACCCAAGAAGCAGCAGGGCCCCCGCGGCGACCAGGATCATGAGGCCGATTCGTTCGAACTTTCTCCGATGCATGATTCCCCCTTCAGTCCGCGTCCACCTCGCCTAGAAGCGGCCACCGACCACTTGCCAGACGAGGACGACGATGCACAGTCCGCTTACCGCGCGCGAAGTCCAGCTCCTCGTTCCTCCCCACAGCCGGAACCCCCAGTAGCCGAGAAGACAAAGAAGCAAGATTCGAACGACGATCAGAAACGCCTCGGTCATGCCTCCACCTCCTGCCAGATCCGTCCGGCGAGGACGAGCATCGCCACCGCGAGCGCAAGCATTCCCCACAGAGGTTCCTGTGGGAGGACGATTCCCGCGTGCAGCGCCTCGCTCGTGCCTTCGACCTTGGCCTTCGCCAGCACGGCCTCGAGGTTTGCGAACAGCCGCCAGCCCGGGAGCGTGTAGAGAACGTAGCTGAGCCGCTCGCCGAGGAACCGCAGGATGAACGGGGTCGCCGCCACCATCACCGTCCCCGGGATCCAGGCCGTCCCCGAGATGCGATAGGCGCTCGCAAGCACCATCAACAGGAGCGTCCAAGCGAGGAGCGGCGCCATCGCGATCCCGGCTCCGTAGAGGGGGCAGACGAGGAGGAGCTGCGCCGCGCTGGCGGGATCGAGGTGAAGCCCGGCTCGCGCGGCCGCCCACCACAGGAGCGCGCCGATCGCGACGGCGTAAACGATCCCGACACTCAGGGCGAAGGCGAACCGCGCCAGGACGTGGAGGTACCCGGACGGCGGCGTGAGGAGAAGGATCTGGTACTGCCCTTGCCGGGTCTCGGAGCGGACGCGGCCGATCATGAACGCCAGGACCACCACGCCCACGATCGCGCCGGCGCCGAGGAGCCCAGCGCGGATCCCAAACCGCTCCTCGGGCATCGCGTACGGCACCTGCTCGAGGCCCCACGCCCAGAAGACGAGCGACCCCAAGAGCGCCGCCGCCCACACCCGCGAGCGTCGGTACTCGAGCCACCAGAGGGTTCTGAACTTGGTCATCCCAGCACCTCCCGGAACGTGGCGACCACGCTCTTCCCGGACCCTCGCAGCGCCTCCGCCCGCGTGTCCAGGGCGAGCCGCCCTTCGCGAAGGAAGAGCACCCGCTCAAACAGGCCTTCGGCTTCGGCGACCTCGTGCGTGGAAAGGAGAACCGTCGCGTCCGTCTGCCATTCGCGCACCAGGGATTCGAGGATCTTCTCTCTGGACAAGAGGTCGATCCCGGCGAGGGGCTCATCAAGCAGGTAGAGCCGTGCCTCGCGGGCGAGCGCCATCGCTAGTCTCAGCCGTCCGCGCTCGCCTCGCGACATCGTCTTCGTCTTGCGCCGCGGAACCTCGAGCGCCTCGAGGAGCTCGGCGTATCGCTCCCTCCGGACGGAAGTCCCGGTAGAGGCCGGCCATGAACCGCTCCGCTTGCGTGGGGGTCATCCAGGAGTAGAGCGCGTCCGTTTCCCCCAGGTAGACCACGCGCCCTCGGTTCCCTCGCGGAGCCCCATCGAACACGGTCACCCGTCCCGAGGTCGGAAGAGGAGCCCGCTGAGGAGCTTGAGGAGCGTCGTCTTGGCACTTCCGTTCAGACCGAGCACTCCCACGACCTCGCCGGCCGGAAACTCAAGGGTCAGGTCGCGAAGCCCTTCCGTCCGGCCGTAGCGCTTGGTCACTCTATCGAGCTTCGCCAGCACCCAGTACCTCCTTCAGGGCGGCGATCGCCGCCTTGTCCGAGAGCCCGAGCCGCCGCACCTCGTCCACGAAGCGCCTCGCCGCCGATTGGACGAGCGCCTCGCGCGTCGCTGCGACCGGAGCGTCCTCGCGGACGAACGTCCCCAGCCCCCTTCTTGTCTCAATCACTTCTTCCGCCTCGAGCTTCCCATACGCGTGCACCACGGTGTTTGGATTCACCCCCAGATGTTGGGCCAACTCCCTCGCCGAGGGGAGTTTCTCTCCCGGCACCAGATCCCCGCGCGCGAGCGACCGGCGCACGTTCTGAGCGATCTGTTGGAAGATCGGCCCGGCGCTCATGTCGAGGGACCAGCCGTTTCGCTCTGTCATGGTGGGCTAGTATACTAGTACACAAGGACTGCGTCAAGTCCCCCGGCTCTCTTCACCGAAAGCCCCCTGTTACGCTACGATCACGCATCAGCCCACCCGTGACCGCGGAAGGAGAACGGAGGCAGGACGAACCAGCCGATCAACGACTCGGTGCGGGAGATCCTCGCCGCGGTCGACGCGTCGAGGACTTCCTGCCGCTCGCCTGCACCCTGTGGGACTCCACCGGTCGCGAGGGCCGTGTCGTGGCCGTGATCGCCCTTGGTGCCACGGAGCTCGTCGACCCGGAAACGATCATCCCGCTCCTGCGCGAGCTCGCCCGCACCTACGTCACGTGGGAGGACGCGAACCGCCTGGCGATGGACGCCCTCGAGCCGATCGTGCGCAAGGGCCGCAAAGGTAGCTCGCCTCGATCGAGCCGTGGATCTCTGACGCGAGCCCCCGGGCGCGGCGGGCGGTCGAGAGTGCCGTAGAGACCCTTCGGAAGGCGAGCGGCAAGCGCTGCGTCGGCCCTGGGACCTAGTCGGTCTGCTCCACGAGGTAGTTCTGGATTCCCATCTGCGCGATCTGATCGAGCTGCGCCTCGATCCAGTCGATGTGGTCCTCTTCCTCCTTCAGGATCGACTCGAGGAGGTCGCGGCTCCCGTTGTCTCCGACCTCGGCCGCGAAGCGAACGTCGTCGTTGTACGCCTTGACGGCCCCGTCCTCCGCTGCCCAGTCGTTCTTGTGCTGAGCCTCGACCGCCGCCCCGATCTTGAGTTCGACGAGCTTGGACACGATCGGCCTCCCCTCGAGGAAGAGGATGCGGGCGATCAGCATCTCGGCGTGCTTCATCTCGTCCTTCGCGCGCTTCTCGATGGCCTCGTGGAGCTTCTTGTAGCCCCAGTTCGCGCACATCTCCGAGTGGACGATGTACTGGTTGATCGCCGTCAGCTCCTCAGCGAGCCGCGCGTTCAGCCGTGTGATGACCTTGCTGTTCCCTTTCATGATCGACGCCTCCTTCCTCAAACGCTCGGCCGGCGCTCGGGGACCAGGCGACCCCGTTCCGGCTGCTTTCCCGAGCATAGCGGCAGCGAGCGCGGCCGACAACCAGCCGGGGCCGCCACGACGCAAGGCCCGCGCCGGACGGTGGAGACCGGCGGCCCGACGCGCGTCACCTCGAGCGAGCAGGGTCTCGCGGACAGGATTTCCCCCGGCGCCCTGACCCGTCTACGCTGCTCTGCAGGACACTGGGAGGTGACCAGAATGAAGGGACGAGTGCTGCAGTTTGGGCTCCTCGTCGTGCTTGTGAGCCTTGGAGTCGCGGCCGCGCCGCTTGGCCTATGCGACTACGTGTCGCCGCAAACGGACCTGCGCCATCTCTCGCTCTCCGCGAGCTACCGCCACTTCGTCGACGGAAGTGGGGGCGGCGCGGACGTGAGTGGCGGGAGGGGGGCGCTCGACTTCGGCCAGCTCTACGACTCTCCGGACATCGGCTTCACTCTTGCCGGAAGCGCGGAGGTCCTCCTCGCGGACTTCCTTCCGACGGGCGGACTTGGCGAAGCCTTGGGGACCTTCCGCTACTTCCTGTCCGCCGACCTGCCGTTCTTCGGGTTCGGCGGGATCGAGACGTCGCTTGCCAGTACGCAGAGCCAGCCTCGCGTGCACGTGAGCGCGGGAATGGGCTACGGTCGCTTCTCGGACGTGACTCCGCTCGCCAAGGCGTTCAGGATCTCAAACGAGCTTCTCAAGGCCAAGGCGATCTCGCAGCCTCTCGGGGATAGCGTCAGGATGGCGCTCGCCAAGGCGATCGGCACCAAGTACGCCTCGGTCAAGGACCAGATCGCGGATGTCGTGAACCAGATCCAAAGCGCCGCGGCCGTGACGCTCACCGCCCGGCAGGTCCTGATCGTCGAGGACGTCGTCCTCGCGACCGGCGACGAGCGCCGCTGCGGCTGGTCGATCCAGGCTGGCGTGGGGTACAAGCTTCTCGACCCGTTCGGGGCTCCACAGGACCTCCTCGTCACCGCTTCCGCCGACGCCGCGCTCGCCCCGGATCCGGCCGGGCAGCTCCTCTTCCGCACGAGCGTTTCCGGCCCGCTCGACCTCCTGAACGAGAACACGCTCACCGCGCATGCCTCGTATGACTACGTCCTTTCTGACACAAGCTCGCTCCGCCTCACCTACTCGCTGCAGCACCTGCAGCCGCGCGGAGGCCCGGCGAGCACGAGCCACGCCGCGGCCGCCCTCGTTGGGTTCGCCGTCGGACGGGCAAACGTCGGGCTTCAACTGTCGCTGTCGAAAGGGGCGGCCGACCCCGCCTGGTCGCTCGACGCGTCGATCTCCGTGGCCATGAGCCTCCTCTAGAACGAGCTCCCGCATCGGAAGAGCGGCGCCGTTCTCTCTTGCTGCCCGGCCGTCGCGGCAGCCGTCCGCCCGTCCTCTTCTAGAGTCCGCTTGACCGGAGGGCTCTATCCTCGTAGGATGTCAGTCAACACCTGTCATCCCAATAGGCGGTTCGACATGCGGGGCGAGCCCCGCGATGGCTAGAGCGGAGGGACGCTTGCGCGGCGATCAGAAGGTCCGAACGAGGAGGGATTCGAGATGTACGCCATGTACAAGACGGTCGAGGTCCCTGAAGTCGGCGAGACGCTGGGCACAGGTTGGCTGCCTCCCCTGCCCGACCTACGGGACTACACGGACGAGAAGCCGGAGATCGCGGCCATGGTCAAGAAGCTCGGCCTAGGCAAGGGCGGGCACGAACTGAGAGGGTTGGCGCCCTCGGTCGACCTGCGGGACTCCTGTTCGCCGATCGAGAACCAGAAGAAGCTTGGGTCGTGCACGGCGCACGCGGCGGTCGGGATCGTCGAGTACCTCGAACGACGGGCGTTCGGAAGGCACATCGAAGGGTCGCGCCTCTTCGTCTACAAGGCGACACGGAACCTCCTGCAAGTCACGGGCGACACGGGGGCGTGGCTGCGGAGCACGATGGGCGCTCTCGTGCTCTGCGGAGTTCCCGACGAGAAGTACTGGCCCTACACCGACTCAAAGCCCGACTTCGACAAGGAGCCGCCGAGCTTCGTCTACTCCGTGGCGGACGCCTACGAGGCCGCCGTCTACTTCTGCCACGACCCGATGGGGGCGGCGGTCCCCGGCTCTGCCGTCCTCGCGAACGTCAAGAAGTACCTCGCGGCGAAGATCCCGTCGATGTTCGGGTTCTACGGGTTCCCCTCGTTTGACTCAAGCGACGTCAAGGGTGGGATCCCGTACCCCTGCCCGGGCGAGAAGGCCCAGTGGGGCCACGCCATCATCGCGGTGGGCTACGACGATTCCAAGGAGATCACGAACACGACGTGCGGGAAGAAGACGACAGGAGCCCTCCTCATCCGGAACTCCTGGGGAACGGCATGGGGCGACGCGGGCTACGGGTGGCTGCCCTACGACTACGTGCTGAACAAGCTGGCGCTTGACTTCTGGTCGCTCCTCAGCATGAAGTGGGTCGACACGAAGCAGTTTGGAATCTGACGGGGATATTCGAGGGACACATCGCCGATTCCGGACTCCGGCACACCCACTCTGCGAGATTCAGGCACCTTCTCACCGGGGCAAAGGGGCAGTTCCTCATTCTTGGTGTTGCCAGGGGTACACTCCTCGCCATCGGGCAGGGGCCGTGCCTTTCCTTGCAGCCCCGAGACCATCAAAGCCTGCCAGGAGAGATGGGGGCGAGTCATCACTCCTGATATGTCATCCAGAGACCCGACCCTCCTTCCCTGACCCCTTTCCTTGACCATACTTCCCAGTTCTCCCGCTACGGCCGGGCGTCCCGGCCATAGGTGGCGCCTCAGACGCGAGTCTGCTGACAATTAAGGTCAAGCTTCGGTCGAGCAATGGCGCGATTTCTCGGGGGAGCCCTCTGCAGCTATCCTGGGCGGACGTCTTTCCCTGGCCTCGAGCGGGAGGCGACCGTATGGACCGACTCGATCTTCTCGGCGCGTGGGTCGTTCAGGCGATCTTCGTCCTGGCGATCCTGGTATTCGTCGCGCGGCTTCTCGGCAGACCGAAGCTCGGACACTGGCTGGCAGGGGTGCCGCTTCTTCTGACCGCTTTCCCTCTTCTCTACCTTCTTGTCCGGGCCCCGGCCTACGGGCGTCCTTGGATTCACTACCTTCAGATCAGCCTCATGCTCGCGTTTCACGGGGTTGAGCTCATTCTGGACTACGTCCTGAAGCTCGACTTCCGGCAGGTGCGCTGGGCGGTGATTGGGTATGTGACCCTCTTCTTCGCCGGGACGGGTGGAATGATCGGCCTTGCCTCAGCGGCGGGAAAGCCGTTCACTGTCCTGTCCGTCGGCCTATTCCTGACCATGGGTGTCCTCGCCTTCGTGCAGCGTGCCAGGACCGGGCCGTAGGAGCTACTGAGTGCACGGGTCTCGTCGCCGGTCCCGCGCGTTTCCTACCCCCTCTCACAGCGGGCCGCGGCGTCAGCAGAGCGTCAGCTGCACAGTCGCGACGGCCCCGGCCGGGACGGCCGCCGTGACCTCGGCCTGCCTATCGACGCCCTCGATCTTCCCCGCGACCCGGACGACGTGGATTCCCGGGGCAAGCCCGCGAAGCCCGGCCGTCCTGCCTCTGCAAGCGCGCTCCGCGCCCTCGTCGATCGTGAGCGTCCAGCCGTCTTCGCACTCGTCGCCGTTCGTGACGTCGACGTTGAGACCGGCCGGCGCGGTCGCCGCCTCCTGCGCCTTCACGAGTTCGTCGATCTGCTTCAAGGTCGACTTGAACTCCTCGATCCAGGCGTTCGTCTCGTCCCGCACGATCTGGTTGACCTGACTCAGGAACCTCTTGGCGCGCTCCAGGAATCTCTGGACCTTCTTCTTGTCGTGCTGGGCGTCGCCCATGGCGAGTTCGGCCTGCCAGTCGAGCTGGAACTGCTCGAGGAGGTGCTGGATGGAGAGCTCGGCTTTGATGTAGCGAATCCAGGCGCTCGTGCATCCGAAGAACCGGTCGAGCACCAAGAGCGTCGCCGCGAGGCCGACCGCTACTGAGGCCCAAGCCGGAGCGAACGCGAGCTTGCCGTCGCGCCCGAGCATCTGCGAGAGAAGCGGGAGGAAACCGGCGGCTGCGCCGAGGAGAATGGCGCCGACGCGGAGGGAGATCGCCCCTCTCTTCTTCGGCCGTCTGGAGTGCTGATACCACCGGATGGCGTCCTCGGCCTTCTGCGTCAGGTTGGCGAAGAGCTTGCCGAGCGTCTCTTCGTGTCGTTCGGCGGCCCACGCGAGCCCGTCCATCTTCACGGCCTGGAGGTCCTGCCGCCGAGTCGCGCATGACCAACGGATTCCCATCGTCTCCTCCTTTGTGGGCGGGCGTCACTCCGGACCGCCGGCCGCCGCTCCTCTCCAATCATAGCGCATCGTAACAGAGGTTGTCTTGAGAGAGGGTGTCGCGGCAAGAGCGGCTCCGAGGCGCGACCCGGCGAGCGCCGCGCCGCGAATTCCTTGCTGTAGTGGGTTTCGCGGTGAGCACGGAGATGGACGCGCCGCGTACTTGCGGAGGTCAGTGTCGCCGAGTACACTGCATGGCAAAGAACATTGCCAAGAGAACTGATTCCGAAGGAGGCAGCATGCCTGAAATGATCGACGTCGGAGAGGTGAGGAAGCGAGCGGTTCGACTGCTTAGGTTCAAGGATGGGCTCTGGGACATCCTCCTCGGGTCGGTCTTTCTCCTCATGAGCGTCTACCCGCTCACGCGGGAGCTCCTGGGTCCCACGTGGAATGCCCTCGCCTTTGGCCTTGTCCTCATCGTGCTTCTCCTCGGCGCGGCCTGGGCCAGAGTCGCCCTTGTGATTCCGCGCCGCGGGGTGGCGAAACCCCGCCCGAGCACCACGCGGACGATCACGCTCGTGTTCCGCGTCACGCTCGTCCTCGCCCTCCTCACGGTCGTCCTGTGGACGCTCTTCGCCACCTCCGTCCTTCCCAGGCCGCCGTGGGGAAAGGCCCCTGGATGGGTGCACACGCTCGCTCCCGACATCCTGGTCGCCACGCTTTTCGTGCTCATCTTCAGCGTGGTGGCACGGAGCGCCGGCGTCGGCCGGGTCTACCTGTACGGATGGCTTCTCGGCTTCGGGACCCTTGCGTCGACGGCCCTCGAGCGCCACGCGGGCATCACGTTCCACTTCCCGCTCGCCATCGCGGCGGGGATCATCGTGATCGTGGGAATCGGGGTGCTCATTCGCTTCCTGCGCGAGTTCTCCATTCCGAAGGCGGAGGTGTAGGGTGACGATCCCCGAAGGGAACGAAGCTCAAGTTCAGGCGCTTCAGAACGTCGATCGGATCGTGCACGAGCCGGCGCGGCTCGCCGTGCTCACCTATCTCTCGTTGGTCGAGAGCGCGGACTTCGTCTTCCTCATGCGGACGACAGGCCTCACGTGGGGAAACCTCTCGTCGCACCTGGCCCGGCTCGAGGAGGTCGGCTACGTCGCGATCGAGAAGGAGTTCGTGCAGAAGAAGCCCCACACCATGGCCCGCCTGACCCAAGCGGGACGGGATGCGCTCGCGAAGTACCGGGCCACGATGCAGACGGCGCTCGGGGGCCTCTCGGAGTAGAGCCGGCCCGCCGGCTCCCGCCGCCCGGAGTCGTCCCGGGCGTCCGAATCACACGCCCTTCGAGGGCTCCGGGCCGCGCCTCACGCCTCCGGGTCGGCCTCTTCTTCCAGCGGCTCGATGAGGAACGAGACCGGCCGGAATGCGTCCGTGCACCAGCGGACCCAGCTGTTCGGGGGCGTCGCCCCGTCGAGCCTTCCTTCGAAGGCGGCGATCCGAACGAACGACTCGACGTCCGCCCACGCCCACGGGCACATCCCCTCCGGCTGGGCGACCGGTTCACAGACGAACTCGTCTCCCACTTCGTGGCCGCAGCCGCGGAACGAGGCCAGGCGCTCTGGCGTCATGAAGCGCTCGGCGAGCTTCCGATCGACGTCCTTCTTCACCGCCGTAAGGCGCACGCGTTTCGTGGTGACGCCCCTACTCCTCGATCCGCTCGACGAGGAACGAGACCGGTCGGAAGCCGTCGCTGCAGCAGGGCATCGCGGTTCCCGGCTTCGCCATCCAGGGAAGGTCCGAGCCGAACAGGATCATCGCCACGTCCCTCTGGATGTCGACCCACGCCCAGTCGCAGGGGAAGTCGGCCGGCTTTGTGGGGAACCCCTCGACGATGTAGGACTGCCCCTCCTTGAACCGGTGGCACGCGGCGCTCATGTTGGGGGCCTTCACCTTGTCGATGTGCCGATCGACGAGATCCTGATGAAAGGCACGCTTGGCGACCGTGATCCTCACCTTGGGCATCTATCCTCCTTCGGAGCCTGCGCTTGGGAAACCCGGATCGACAAGTGGGAGAAGCGCGGGGAGGATAGCAGGAGCTCCTTCTCTCGGCAAGGTTCTCTGGCCAATGCGGGCGGGGCGGCCGCGCGATGGCTCCGGGGTCGCGTCCTTGGAGCGCGGTGTTTCATCGGCTATCCTGATCGTGGATCTGGATCGCCTTGACGGGCACAGGCAGCGCCGACTGGCGCGAGACGCGGCCTGGCGCCGCAGGACGGGCCGCCGAGGGTTCGGCGGCCCGGTCGGGGCGCGGAGTCGGAGGCGCGGTTGGCTTTCACCGGGAGGTGGGGCATGAAGAGTCTGGTTGCGGGAGTTCTGCTGGTGTTGGCCGTCGCCCTGGTTTCCGCGGCGACGTGGGCGATGGGATACACGACGATGCCGGAGGACGCCGTGATCGTCCCGGTGGGCGTTGCCGGAACGAGCTACGAGAAGCTTGAGCCAGGGCTGCGGGGCGGCACCCTCTACGTCTCGGCCATCGGGAATCCGAAAAAGTGGAACGCGGTGACGTCTCACGAGACGAGCACGACGCAGTTCACGAACATCATGTTCCCGGGACTCGTGAGTCTCGACCCGATCTCCGGCGACTACGTGCCCGAGCTCGCGAAGACCTGGGAGGTCTCGGCCGACAACCTGACGATCACCTTCCACCTTCGACAGGGCATCCTCTGGTCCGACGGGACCTTGTTCACGGCGGACGACGTGGTCTTCTCTTACATGGACCTTTACCTCAACACGGACATCGAGACCGACACGCGCGACGTCCTCGAGCTCCCGGACGGCAGCTACCCGGCTGTGGAGAAGGTGGATGAGAGCACGGTGAAGTTCACGCTTTCCGTGCCGTTTCGGCCGATCCTGAACAGCCTGAGCGCGAACATCATGCCCAAGCACAAGCTCGCCTCGTACGTGCGGAAGCTCTTCCCGGACGTGCCCGCGGACAAGTTCAACGAGGTCTGGGGTCTCGACACGGATCCCGCGGAGCTCGTCGGACTCGGCGCGTTCATGCTCGAGAGCTACACGCCGGACTTGAACGTCGTGATGAGCCGAAACCCCTACTACTACCACTACGATTCGGACCAGGTGCAGCTCCCCTACCTCGACAAGTACGTGGTGCTGATCGTGGCGAGCCAGGACGTCGCGCTTCTCAAGTTCCAGAATGGCGAACTCGACTGCTTCGCGCCGCGGCCGGGGGACATCCCGATCCTGCTGGGCGACCAGGAGGCCAAGCGATACGTCGTCATGGTCGACCGGGAGAAGCCGGTGTTTGGGACGACCTGGTTCACGTTCAACTGGGACACCCAGGATCCGAAGTACCGCGCGCTCTTCCGGGACTTGCGCTTCCGCGAGGCCGTGGCGCACGCCATCGACAAGGAGACGATGATCCAGAACCTGTTCAACGGTCTGGCCGTGCCGCAGTGGAGTCCGGTGAGCTACTTGTCGCCCTTCTACGCTGGGCGGGAATCCTACGCCGGCCCGGTGACGGAACGGGACGCCGTGGTCTTCGAATACAGCCTGTCGACCACGCAGGCTCTCCTGGATTCGATCGGGATCGTCGACCGCAACGGCGACGGCATGCGCGAGTTCGAGGACGGGATGCCCGTCGCGATCGAGTTGAGCACGAACGCCGGGAACAACACGCGTGAGGGCGCCTGCCTCATCCTGGCTGACGACCTGAAGGAGTGCGGGATTAAGGTCACGACGAACTTCATCGACTTCAACGTCCTCGTGAACAAGCTGATGGGGCAAGAGGACTACCAGATGATCTGCCTCGGCCTGACCGGCGGCACCGAGCCGCACAGCGGGGCGAACGTCTACCGCTCGACAGGCGGCCTGCACGCCTGGCACT
>Ga0315289_10005798_pt1 | contig 18190 bp, 12 predicted proteins | sample YL17G11_40_MG_FD_203452 | JGI IMG/M metagenome (GOLD analysis project Ga0315289, IMG submission 203452) | Sediment microbial communities from Yellowstone Lake, YNP, Wyoming, USA - YL17G11_40 | ecosystem: Environmental > Aquatic > Freshwater > Lake > Sediment | place: USA: Wyoming | collected... | reverse complement strand
CCCCGTCGCCATCCACGTCCACGAACAGCACGTCGTGCGGGCCACCGGTCGTGAAGGGGTCTATCACGTGCTGGGTCCAGGGCTGATGCAGGTCTTCCCCCGGATCGAACCAACTGATCATCCAGTCCTCTTTGGGCGTTCCTGGCTCAATCCTGTGGCCTGCCACGACCTCGCGGACGCCGTCGCCGTCTACGTCCTCCAGCACTATTCCCACGTGGAGGTCTATCCCGGCGATTATCCCGCGCTCGAACGTAGCAGGGCGGTACCACAACAGGGCACTGGTTCCGCCGGTGACGATCTCGACGTTGCCATCCCCGTCCAGGTCACCCGCCGTCAAGCAGCCCAGTTCGCTGACCGGCAGATCGGCGTCGAGAACCATCAGTTCCCAGTAGGGACGTACCCGTCCCCATCCTCTCTCTGCATCCATTGATTCACCTCGTCGAGTGTTTTCTTGTTTAGCCGTGGTCACGCTTCGGCCAGTTCCACAATCAACCCCTCATAGCCGCGCAAGATCAGGCCAGCCACCAGGCCGGTCGTCCCTTCACGATCCATGTGGGTGGAGATGACGATTCTGCCCTGGGGGATGTACCCACCCCCGCCCAGCGCTGGCAGGTCCAAGCGCCGTTCCTGTGCGGAGAAGTTGAGGGCTACCAGGACACGCTGCGCGCCTGCCTGGCGCAGATAGACGTAACAGTCGTGCGGCACGTCGTCTAGCGGTTGGTATACGCCCTGCTGCAAGGCCGGCGTGGCCCTGCGGTAGGCCAACAGCCGCCGGTAGAGGTTCAGCATCGAGGCCGGGGCGGCCAGTTGGCGCTCCACATTGACCTGCTGATAGTCGGCCGCAAGTGGCAGCCACAGTTGGGGTGTTCCCGAACGCCCCCGGGGACGGGGGCTGCGAGCATCGCTGAAACCGCACTTGCGCGCTTCTGCCGAACGATTCCGGGGACGGGGGCTGCGAGCAGGGGGCGGCGCGAACCCGGCGTTCGGCCCGGGGGTCCATTGCATCGGCGTACGATAGGGGTCGCGCCCCAGGCCGGGCACGCGCAAGCCGAAGGGATCTTGCTGCAGTTCGGGCGGGATGGGCACGTTGGCCATCCCGATCTCTTCGCCATAGCAGAGCGTGGGTGTCCCGCGCAGGGTGAGCAGCAGCACGGCGGCCACGCGAGCCTGTGCCTGCCCGTAGCGGGTGGCGCTGCGCGACTCGTCGAAATTGTTCACCATGTAGTTGGGCCAGGCATCCGGCGGCAAGGCCGCCTCAATGCCATCCACGAGCCTGCGGAATGCTGGTACTTGCCACTTCGCACCAATCAGCCCCAGGTTGAACGGCATATGTAGTTCGTCGAGGCGCTGGCCGTAATAGGCCGCCCATGTGGGCCAATCGAAGACGTGGATCTCGCCGAAGGCGGCCCGGGGCTGGGTGGCACTGTATGAATCCAGCAGTTGGCGAAACTCACGCCAGACCTGGTGCACGTCTGGATGCTCCCGGTCGTACAGATGGAGTTGGGAGTCGTACTCACCCAATGGCTTGTAGGCGGTATCGGCCGGGGTCGGGTTGGGCGGGTTGTCGCGCAGGAGAGGGTCTTTCATGACGTGATGGGCGCAATCAATGCGAAAGCCGTCCACCCCTCGCTCCAGCCAGAAGCGTGCCACGTCGAACATGGCCTGTTTGAGCGCCGGGTTACGCCAGTTGAGGTCGGGTTGTTCCTTGAGGAAGGTGTGCATGTAGTATTGGCTGGTGGCCTCGTCCCACTCCCAGGCCGGACCGCCGAAGACGCTCACCCAGTTGTTGGGAGGTGAGCCATCAGGCTTGGGGTCGGCCCACATGTACCAGTCGCGTTTGGCGTTTGTGCGCGCGGAGCGGGATTCCAGGAACCAGGGATGCTGGTCGGAGGAGTGGTTGGGGACATAGTCCACGATGACCTTGAGGCCACGCCGGTGGGCCTGGGCGATCAGCACGTCAAAGTCGGACAGGGCACCAAAGAGGGGGAGGACGTCGGTGTAGTTGGAGACGTCGTAGCCAAAGTCGGCCATCGGCGAGGGGTACACCGCTGCTACCCACAACGCATCAATACCGAGCGTCTCACTCAAGTAATCCAGTTTTTCGACCAAGCCGGGCAGGTCGCCCACACCATCGCCATTGCTATCCTTGAAACTGCGCGTATAGACAATATAGAACACCCCGGTCTGCCACCATAGACGTCCTGGATGTGCCATCGCCTTCCTCCCAGACTGCCTCGACCTACAGGACCTTCACCGGCTGCCCTGACTCCATAGAGCGGTAGGCAGCCAGCACGATCTCCAGGGGCTTGCGCTGCGAGCGCCCACTGGTGACCGGCTCCTCGCCGGTGCGGACCGCCCGCACAAAGTGATCAATCTCCAGGGCGAACGTGTCCTGCTCGGGCACATAGATCTCGTGCTGTACGAGTCCTTCGCCCAGGGACATAAAAGCCCTCACCCCCGCCCCCTCTCCCGAAATCGGGCGAGGGGAGACGAGCGGAGCGACGTCATCCTGCTCGCTGAACAGGCGGATGGTTCGGCCATCCTCCACCGACAGGCTCCCCAGGTCGCCGTCAATGCGCAGGGTATGGATCTCCGGCCCGGCGGCGGTCACCAGGCTCTTCATGATGAAACTTTCCACCAGCAGGCCGACCGCCCCATCGCGAAAGCGTACCAGTGCCGTGCTCGTGTCGTCCCCTTCCATCTCCAGGAAGCGCTGGCGGGCGCGCAGAGCATAGACGCTCTCCACCTCCCCGACGAGCATGCGCATCGTCTCAAAGTCGTGGATACCGCCTGACATCATGATGCCCCCGGCAGCCGCCTGGGCGCTCAGGAACCAGGGCCGCTGCTCCAGAAACGAGCGCCTCAGGTAGCATTGGCGCGTCACCTGGATCAGAGCAGGCCGGCCAATCGCGCCGCGTTGCAGGAAGTCGCCCACCTTGCGCAGAAGCGGGCTAAAGCGCACGTTTTCGGCGATCATCAACACCACACCCGCCCGCCCGGCGGCCTCAATCATGTGGTCCGCTTGTTCCAGGGTGGCGGCGATGGGTTTCTCGCACAGGACGTGCTTGCCCGCCCGCGCGGCTTCCACGGCCACTGCCGCGTGCAGGTTGTGGGGCAGGCAGATAGCCACCGCGTCCACGTGCGGATCAGCCAATGCCGCCCGGAAGTCTTCCGCCGTGTAGATTTCACCTAGCGCGCCCGGGAGCGACTTTTTCAGCGACTCCGCCCGCCTCAAGTCCACGTCCACTGCCCAACACACACTGGCCCCACAGTGCGCAAAAGCCTGGGCGTGGCGTGTTCCCGCCCATCCACATCCAATGATCGCGATGCGCAACGGTCGCTCCATGCTCTATCCCTCGGTTGGAAGTTGGAGGTTGGAAGTTGGAGGTTGGAGGTTGGAAGTTGGAGGTTGGAGGTTGGAAGTTGGAAGTTGGACATCGGAGGATTGCGAGGTGAGGGCCTTTATTGGCGCATCAGGACCCGCACGGTCCCATCCGGGTCGCGCGTCCAGCCGGGCGCCGCGTCGGGGCGCATCTCCATCGGATGTACTCCATCCGCCACCTCCAACCACTTCAACGCCACACCGTTGACGCGCACTGCCTCCACCCGTGGTGCACCTGCCAGCGGGACGAGCCGCAATCCCAGCCTACGTTTCGCCCCCTCGACCCGAATGCTCAACTGTGCCCCCCCGTACGGGATCTCGCCAGAGTTGCGGTACGAGGCCGAGACGTGCGTGGCCCCGTCGGTATCGTGCAGGTCGAAAGTACCCTTGTCGAGCAAGTAGGCATCGAACGTCACCAGGTCGAAAGGCCCCTCGGCCACGTGCTCCGGCACCTCCATGGTGGGGATGAGGGCGTTGGCCCGCACGTAGAGGGGTATCGTGTCCAGTGGCACGTCCTCCAGCCAGCACGTCTGCGGCCCCTCGATCACCTCGTGGGTCCAGAAATCCACCCACCGGCCGGCCGGGAAATAGACCGGCCGCGTGCCTTCGCTATTATAGATCGGCGCCACCAGCAGTTCCGCGCCCAGCATGTACTGCAAATCCATGGTGTACGTGTGCGGATCGTCCGGGAACTCGACCACCATCGCCCGCAGCATCGGCACGCTGGTCTCGGCTGCCACACACGCGTAGGTGTAGAGGTAGGGGAGCAGCCGGTAGCGCAGCCGCACATAGTCGCGGAAGATGCGCAGCGCCTCGTCTCCATAATCCCAAGGCAAGCGGCTCGTGACGCCGTGGGGCCTTGAAAGCGGCGAGAGCAGCCCCAGTTGCGCCCAACGCACGTACACCTCCGGCGTGGGCTGCACGTAAAAGCCGCCGATGTCGTGGCCCCAGAAGGGGTGGCCGGACATGCCGATGGACAGGCCCCCGCGCAAGGACGACGTCATGCCCTGATACGTGCTCTCGCAGTCGGCGCTCCACTGGACGGCGTGGCGTTGCCCACCCGCGTAACTGGAGCGCGCCCACACGACGCCGGTGTGGCCGGTCTCCTCGGCGGTGACCTGGGAGACGGCGTCGTTGTAGAGCAGGGGATAGAGGTTGTGCAACCGCTCCCCGGTCATCCCGTTGTGGGCCACCGCGTCGGCGGGCACGCTCTCGCCAAAGTCGGTCTTGAACACGTCCACGCCCATGCGCAGCAGCGGACGGTGCAGCCCCTGGAACCAGGCCACCGCCTCCGGGTTGGTAAAGTCCACGATGCCCACCGGCGGGTGGTAGCCGTCCCACAGGTTGAGCACGTAGGTCTCCCCCTCGGGTGTCTTGAGCAGATAGCCTTTGTCGCTCGCCTCCGGGAAGTGCTCACTCTGGACCCCCAGGTACGGATTCTCCCACAGGCAGACGCGGTAGCCCATCTCTCTCAGCCGCCCGACCAGTCCTTCAGGATCGGGGAACGTCTCGCGATCCCACTCCATCCCGGACCACGTGCCATGCCGCTGCCAGTAGCAATCCAGGTGCAGCACATCGCAGGGGATGCCCTGCTGGCCGACCAGGCGGGCCCGCTCCAGGACGTCCTCGGCGCTATCCTGGTGGAAACTGGAGGACAGCCACAGCCCGAACGCCCACTTGGGCGGCAAGGTTGGGAAACTGACCAGGCTGGCATAGCGGGTGATAATGGCCTTGGGATCCGGTCCTACTATCACGTAGTAGTCAAGCGCTGTGTCGGGGACGACCATGGTAAAGACCGCATTGTTGCTGGCCGCCATGTCGAAGCGGGAACAGGTGATGGTGTCCACGAACACCCCGTACCCCCGCGTGCTGATAAAGAAGGGGGTGTTCTTGTAGGCCCGCTCGGTGTGGACGCCGTAGGTGTTGTGCGCCCATATCTCCAGCCGCTGGCCGCGCTTGTCCAGGTCGGTGAATTTTTCACCGAAGCCGTAAAAGTGCTCGTCTGGCTCGGCGGTGAAGGTGTCGTGAAAGGCCACGCGCTCTCCCTCCACCCGGCTGAAGCCAAAAGGCAGCATCGTGATGCGGCCCGTGGCATCCCGGTGGCTATAGTTCTGGTCGAGCATCTTCCGGCCATGCGGCCCGTAGAAGGTGATATGGAAAGGATCGAGGGCAATTCGCACCTGGACAAGGTCCGACTTGAGCGTGATGTGATCGGTCGAGCGCTCCACCGACACATCAACCGCCTGGTGCGAAAGGTCACGCGCCAACCTGAGCCGTTCCCTCCCTTCCTGCCCCTCCAGCAGCACGCGCACGATCCCCGGCGCGACCACGGTCACCGCGATGCGGACAGGCTGGCCGGTCTGGGTGGTGCCCGCCAGGGCCAGGCCGCGTTCGTGCTCCTCCTGCACCGCCGCCTTGACCACGTATTCGGGGCCACCAGTGTCGTCCACCCCGCGCTCGGGGAGCGCGGGTGGGTACGCCGGAAACACGAAAGGATCAGACAATAACGACGGCTTGACTGCCATACTATCCTCCTTTCACGCCCCTACCAGGTGCCGCCTGGCCGCATCCACGATCTTGTCCACTTCCCTGGCCGTGTCGTCGTCCAGCGGCTCCGGCGTATGCTCCCGCAAGATCTGGTCCTTCATGGCGACGCAGCGGTCGTGCATCTTGGTTGCCCCTTGCTCGATCCAGTTCGACCAGTACTCCCGGTCCAGCAACTGGGGGAACCACAGTTCCTGGCGGAAGTGCCGGACCGTGTGCGGCTCGGCCAGGAAGGTCCCGCCGGGACCGACCGAGCGGATCACGTCCAACCCAAACTTTTCGTCGCTGAGCTCAAAGCCCCGCATGATGCGCTCCACGTAGGCCATCGCCTCGTGCTGCATGACGAGAATAGCCGGCGAGGCCCCCTGGTCCACGCCGCAGATGCCCAATGCACCCGACAGGTCGGCGCCCGCCATGAAGCCGCAGGCCAGGTTGATACCGGCCTCCATGCCGGCCTGGGCGTCGGGGAACTTGCTGTCCACCGTCCCCACGTTGAGGCCCACGGGCAACCCGTAGTGATTACCCATCTGGGTCATGGCGATGGACATCAGCGCCTGCTCAGGGCCGGAGAAGATCAACTGCGTCGTGCGCATGTCGAAGGCGTGTGGGATACCGCTGTAAAAGGCAGCCAGGCCCGGTTGGATCAGTTGGACCACACAGATGCCGGCCAGGATCTCGGCGTTCTCCTGGGCCATCGTACCGGCCAGCGTCCCCGGCGCACTGGACCCCACCTGGGCCATCGGTCCCACCGGCACCGGCAGCGAGAGGTGGGCGGTCTCAAAAATCAGGTCAATGCCCTCGCGGGCATACCGCAGCGGGCTGATGGGCTCCAGGAACGGGAAAGTGATCGGATAGCGGGCCGCCTCTTCCTCGCTGCCGGCCACCGCAACGAAGAGTTCCATCAGGAAACGGGCCGAAGCCCGGTCGTAGAACCACAACTGCAGCGGCTTGGTCGAGTTCTTGATCGCGGTCGCCGCCACCACCACGCAGCGGGACTGGACCGGCAGCTCGTGCGGGTCGGCCATGGCCCCGACCAGGTTGAGCAGGGGCAAACCGTCGCCCAGGCGAGTGCCCGTGACGACGTCGTCCAGCGTGGCGTAGCGGCGCTGGGTAAAGGTATCATCCACCCACAGGGCCTGGCCGGCGGTGGAGACGTAATTCCGCTCCCCGAATCCGAAGCGAGCCTGCTTGGAGCGATCGCGGCCGTAGAGGATGAACGACTTGCCCACCGTCTCCAGGCACTGCATGACCAGCCGCTCGGGGATCTTGACGATCTCGGCTGCGTCGTCCACCTGGGCGCCAGCCTCGCCAAACAGCCGGCGCATTTCCGCATGCGGGATGCGCACGCCCACCGTGCCCAGGATCTGCATGGATATATCGTGGATCTGTTGGATGCCCTCCTCGCTCAGAACTGTTAGTTTAGGTTTGCCGATCATCACACTCTCCTTTCATAGAAAGCTGCATCTACACTTCCGCGCAAAAACCGTCACCATGATCTCGTAACGTGAATACCGCCACCAACGCCACCGCCAGGATCGTGAACCCGCTCAGGCGAAACATCGCCCGCGCGTCGCTACCCCTGCCCGGTCAGGACGACAGGTCCATCTTGGGTGACAAGGAACGTGTCCTCGAACCGCACACCCCAGCCCTGCCTGGAACACAACCCCAGGTTACTCATGGCCAGCACCACGTTCTCCTCAATCTTTTCAGGGTAGCCCCTGCTCAGGTGGGGATACTCGAACTTGGGCAACTCGGCATTCAGCATGCCCACGCCGTGCACCAGCGGGCCGCTCAGCATGACCCAATCCTCCTTCAACTTGAGCCCCTGGTAAAAAAGCCGCCGCAGTTCGACCAGGGTTATGCCAACCCTGACAGCGCGGATGCCCTCTCCCACCCGATCTCTGAGGTAGTCGTACATGCTGACCTGTTCGGCGTTGGGTTCACCCAGGAAGATCGTGCGGGCCATGTCGGCGTGGTACTCTTGGTACACGGTGTGAATGTCCACCACGACCGGCCCCTGATCGAGCACGTTGTCCGTGTGGGGGGCATGGGCCAGGCTCGAGCGGACGTCGGACGCCAGGTACAGGTACGTGTCGCTGCCGGCGCCCTGCCTCACCATCTCGCCGTACGCGCGCCGGGCCAGTTCCGTCTCTGTGATCCCTCGGACGGCGTTTTCCTGTGCCACCTGCATGCCCAGCGTCGCCAGCCGCGCAGCGGCTGCGATTTTCTCGATCTCTTCCGGCGTTTTGATCATGGCTGCTTCCAGCACCACGCAGCCGCCATCAAAGCCCAGGTGCAGTCTCGAGCCGAATACCTCGCGGAGCATTTCGAACTGATAGTATCGGAGGTGCTCCTTCTCGATGGCCAGGCCGTTCTCGGGCAGGTCAAGGTCGCGGACCAGGCCGCGGAACTCTTTGAGCGGGTCGTGGGTGCGAAACGGGCGGACGTCTGCGACGATGGACTGTTTCCGGTACTCGGGATAGTCGGATTCCAGTACCAGCGCCACCTGCCGGCCGTCGCGCTTGAGGAACACCCAGGAGCAGGTGTTGTTGGCAGCGGTCAGGTAGCGCACGTTCTGCCTCTGGTTCAGCAGCAGGCAGTCTATGTCGTGCCGCTCCATGGCCTCGACGACGTTGGACAGCCTTCTACGATATTCATCTATGTTCGTGGACAGCAACTGCTCACCTCACCAGTCATCAGTATCTCCCATATTCACCGGCAATCTGCACCATGGCCCTGACGTCTTCCATTTCAGCGTCCGGGGGCACCGCGTCCGAGTTGTCCAAGATGTAGCCACCCTCTGCCGCCGCCTCGTCTATGCAGCGAATCGTCTCCCGACGTATCTCCTCCAGGCTTCCTGAGAGGTACACCTGTGGATCGTACCCGCCCATGAGGCAAATCCGATCCCCGTACCTCATCTTCGCTTCTCTGAGCGATGTATCCCCCTTGAACCGGCTGCTCTCGAAGCGCAGCACGAAATGAGGGTTGGCCTCCAGCATGAGTGGGAGCACGTCGCGCATTTTCCCGGTCAGGTGAAAGCCGATGTATTTGCCCTTGCCTGCACCCGCAACCAACCACTTTAACTCGGGCAGGACCCACTCCCGAAAGAATGCTGGTCCCACGATGCTGGAGGAGGCCCCCGAAAGGTTGGTGACCAGCACCTGGCAACGGGACTCGTTGAACGCCTGCAGGATGCGCTGGTTGATCTGTTGGGTGGTCTCCAGGACGCTTTTCATCAGATCTGGAACGTCGTAGAAATCGAGCAGATAGTCTTCTACGCGCCTGAGGACCCAGAAGAACTGGTAGAAGGTGTGGGTGATCCACCATACCCACACCCCTGCGTCTCCCATTTCTTCTTCCAGGGCCGCGACCTCCGGCGACTCGTGCGGCTCCACGCGCTTGAGCCACTCTTGTACGTAGGTCAGGTAGATCTCGTAATCTGCCCTGGTCTTGATGAGCGGCTCGACCGTCTGCCCGCTGACGTACTCGGGGTAGTCAATCCGCTCCCGCGAGGTCAGCACCCCCAGCGGGGTCTCAATGCTCCTCCGTTTCATGACCGAGTGCTGTGTGCCAGGGATCGCCTGGGTGTGGATCGTCTCCCCCCATCCCGGCCGCCAGTGCGGTTTCAGGATTGGGCTGCCCCCGTAGCCATAGGTGGGGATGGAGCCCACCAACTGGTGCGCCTGACAGACTGCCCGGGCATCGGAGCGGCCAATCCACTTCAGGGCGTTCGTCGGCCCGATGGAAAGGCTGACCGGGACCCGGTCCGGTTTGCCGCGCGACAGGGCGGTCATGAAGCGCTCTCTAGGTTTCATTGAACCAGACATCAATGTGCCGCTCTGGATAGTAGGGCTTGCCCACGATGTCGGGCCGCCCGTTGCCGGTCAAGTCGCCCACTTTGGCCTCGTGGGTGGGGATACCGCGCTGGATGATCACTTCCTCGAATTGCCCCTGCCCCTGGTTCAAGTAAATCATCATCTTCGGGTCCGGGTTCTCTCCCAGCCCCATCTCGCCCACAAAGATGTCAACCAGTCCGTTACCGTTGAAATCGGCGACCTGCAGACTATGGGGGTGGAACAGGTCATCGCGCAGGACGTGAGGCTCCCAAGCGGGCGGCGCGCACCAGGCCAGACGGCCTGGGTGGCTCTCGCCCTCGCACAGGACGATCTCCAGCCGCCCGTCGCCATCCAGGTCGGCCACCACGGCGCGCGTCTGCACGTAACCCGGCGCAAACGTCTCCCGGCGCCAGGGCTTCCTGGGGTCGTCGCTGGGCCAGAAGACGTTCGGGCCGGCGAGGATCTCGTTACGGCCGTCGCCGTCGAGGTCCGCGATAGCCAACCCCTCCACGTCGGGCATGCCGTCCGCGATCACGTGACAGCACTCGCGTGGCCAGGGAGAAATGGTTGGATCTTGCGGAATGTCGTAGTAGGCGATCACCCCGGCCTGCTGCGAAGCGATGAGGATTTCTGGCTGGCCGTCGCCGTCCACGTCCCCGGCAGTCTGGTCATGGTACTTGCTGAACCGGTCTTCGATCAGGTGCACCGTCCACCGGGCACGCGGGTCGGGCGGGCACTCGAACCAGTAGAGATCGCGCCTGTCCCATCCCAGGCCGGCGACCACGTCCAACCGCCCGTCGCGATTGACGTCCAGCACCACACCGCCGGCCTCCAGTTCCAACACTGAAGCCATATCGTGGCGCGTCCACGACGGGTTCTCGTACCAAAAGAGGGTCACGTCGCCCTGCTTGCCGCCCACGATGACGTCGTTACGTCCGTCGCCGTTGACGTCGGCGATGAGGAGGATGTCGTGCAGCGACCCCGGCGGATCGGGATCAATCACCTGGTGACGGAACTCGACAGTCTGGGTTGCCAGTGAATCATTCATCAGGTTATCTCTATGATGATGGGCCACTCTTTATTACACCAACCGTGTGACGCCTTCGGCCAGGGCACATTCTACCGCGACCAGCCCCCATGCATCGGGTTCCGACAGTGTGGCAGCGGAGACAAAGCGGGCGGTTGACGCGAAGCGTTGTGGGATGCGGAAACTCCAGCCCGTCGGGCGACCCGCCTGGGCGATCAAGCGCACCAGCACCCCATCTCTGACCTCGCCAGAGACACCGACGCCGTGGGAAGCGAGCAGGCGTTCGAAGCGGGCGTGCTGCACCTGTGACGGCAGGGCATGGAGAAGAACGGGGCCAGTCTCGTCAACGACCTGGACGAACATGGCGTGAATGGCGTGCACGAACGCGCCGGCCGCAGTGGTGAGCCAGGGCAGATAGGCCCCCTCTCCCTCCCGATAATGCTCGTTGGGGGCCATAAACGGCCCGGCCAGGGCGAGCGTCCGGCGCAGCACCTCGTACCCCTCATCGCCGCGCCCCTGGTAGAAGAAGGCCGTCGCCAGTTGGCTGACCGTCCAGATCCAGTTGGCCTCCAGCCAGGCCGAGGCAGCCGTGCCGTAGATGTGGGTCAGCGTGTCGCGGGCGCGCTCATCGTGGACGTCGAACGAGAATGGAAAGACCATCGGCACGTGCTGCACGCCCGGCGGGATGGTGGCATCGTCGGCGTAGCGGTAGCGCTGCCCCTCCTGGTCCACCGGTAGCCCCTGGCGCAACTCTGCGGCCAGGCTACGCCACTCCTGCCGCTGGGCCGCATCCACGTCCAGGAGTTCAGCAGCACGCGCCGCGTTCTCCAGGCTGCGGATGGTGGCACAGGCAGTGAAGATGCTATTCGAGACGGGAAAGACCACCTCGTCCACTTCCGTGATGGGGCGCGTCTTCAGACGCCCGGCATCGTCCCGCACCAACACGTCGTAGATCAACCATTCGGCGCATCCGCGCAGCACGGGATAGTAACGGGCCAGCGCCGCCAGGTCACCGGTGTACAGATAATAGCGCCAGATGGCTTCGGAGAACTTGCCGTGCCGGAACTGCTCGTCGGTCCAGTGGCCGTAGGGGGCGCTCTCCTCGCCATCTTCGGTCGCCTCCCAGGCATAGTATGCGCCACGCCCGACGCCACGCCAAAGGGCCACGGGCAGCGTGTGCAGGCGATAGTTGGGCACGCGCTCCGCCAACTCCGGGTAGTTGCCCGAGAGGAGCGCCAGGCAGGGGAAGAACTCGTCGTGCAGCGTGCGTCCCTCCCAGAGCGTGCTGAGATAGCCGCAGGGAATAGACCAGGGGGAGACGTTGCAGCGAATGGCGTAGAGGCTGGATTTGAGCAGCGCCTCCAGGCCGGGGTCACCGAGCGTTACCTGGCTGGTGTTCCAAAAGTCAGCCCAGGCGCGCTCGTGGGCCGCCACCAATGCCTGCACGCGCTCGAAATCGGGAAAGTGCGTGTACTTGTACCGGTCGCCCAGCGTGACCCAGAACCACAGGTCGGCCGTCTCACCCACGCCCAGTTCGATCTCGTGCGTGAAGCGCCCGCCAACCTCGGTCTGGCAGATCTCGCCCAGCGGATAGCGGCCGATGTGGACATCACCCAGTTGGTCGCTAATCTCGTACTGGATGCTCAGGCTTTCGCGCAGATGGGGAAGGCACGAGGCGGCGTCGGCATCGGCGGAGCGTTGGCCCGCCACGTTGCCGAAGGGCAGATCGTCCGGGTGCGGGCGGCGAATGTGGAGGCGGGTGTCCGGCGTGCGGTAGCCTTCCGCGTCGCCGAACTCGTATTGTAGGACGAAGGTCAGGCGTACCGGAGGCGTGGGTGGGCTATCGCCGGTGAGTACACCGGTTGCCCCCCCACCCTCCCCCTGCCCCTCCCTGGCAGGGAGGGGAGAACAGGTGTGTGGAGGGCTTGATAGGCGGGTGTGGAAGACGAGCACGTTGGCCGTGAGGCACACCAGGCTGCAGGTCTGCTCGCGGATTGCGCCGTGGTCCAGGGTTGAGACCACTGTGCCGTGGTCACAATCCAGCGTCTGTTCCCAGTGCTCATCGCCAGCCTCCACGCCATCAATGAAGAGCGCGCGGGTCAAGCGGCCAAAGCGCACCAGGGGGCGCGTCGGCCCGATCAGTTCCTCGGGAGGGACCCGGGGAAAGCGAGTGTTGGCGTTGCGGGCATCCTTGAGCCGGCGCCCGGCCCAGAAGATGGCGCGATTGGGCACCTCCTCCGGGGGGCAGAGACCATTGTGGTAGCCGGTGGGACCGAGCGAGGTGACGATCTCCCCATTGCCAATCAACGGGGAATTGTAGGTAGAATCGGCGCTGTGAACGGTGAACATACTTGCTCCCTATCAGCCGTGCAGGGGACTCACACCCGCAGGCGCGGGACCAGCCGCCGGGCGTTCCCGACGTAGAGTTTCTCCAGCACATTCTCTGGCAGGCCAATGCCATCCACCAACCAGTCGCCGAACACGGGATACCCTGGATGGCGGAGCCCTCGCTCGTTCGTCTCATAGTAGAGCCGGTCAACCAGGGAATAGTCGTACCCGACGCGCTTGAATTCCCAGGGTCGCCCCTCGTCGTCCTCGACAAAGCCCCCCAGCACCAGGTCGGTCCCAAAGGCGATGCGGTCCTGGTGCTTGGAGAAGAAGGCACGCACCTTGTCCACGGGGTGGCGGCCCAGTTGGACGATGCTGGCGGCGGTGTCCACATTAAAGTTGGGGAAACGATCCAGCCAGGCATCCACGATATCCAGCCTCTCATAGTACATCCCCACGTGCGCGCCGATGAAGATCGTATCAGGATGACGCGCGATGACGCGGTTGCGCTGCTCCAGCAGTTCGTCATGGCCGGGGAACCGGTCGCCATAGACGTGCCAATCGGGGAAGCGGGTCAACGCCTCCCGCTGCTCGTTGTGCTCGTCCAGCGGCTGGAAGTGGGCCAGCACATCGGAGGAATGGATGAGCACAGGGACACCCAGCTCACCCGCCCTGGCCCACAGGGGATCCAGGCGGGGGTCATCCACCGGGATCAGGCGGCCTTCGGAGTCCTTGTCGTGCAGCCCCAGGCTCTTGAAAATCTTCAGCCCGCCGGCGCCCGCCTGGACCTTGCGCTCCAGCTCGGCTGCCATGCGCTCGCCAAAGCCGGGCGCGACGTCCCGAAAGTCAGGTGCGGGGAAGTAGACCATGCGGTCGCCCAGCACCTTACGGAAGGCGCGCATCCCCTCTTCAAAGGGAATCCCTGCTTGTTCCAGAACGCCCAAGTTGACCACGCTGGCCAGATGGTTGGCCTCCATGATCTGCACCAGGTATTCGAGATGGGCAGGGGCAATGTGGGTGTGGACGTCAATCAACGCTCGATCGGGTAAAGCATTCATCGTATAGTCTCCTGTTTTGATGATGGTCTTCGACGTTCAGCCTAAGTCAGGCGAGATTCCTCCACAAAGGCCAGGCAGTTCTGCAGCGGTGTATTCTCAAGCAGGTTATCGCTCAAACCCACAACGTGCCGATAGCCGCGAGCCTCCTCTTTCACGCGCTGCACTTCAGTGCGGACCTCCTCGGCAGTCCCCTGCAAGAGGATGTCGAGTGGAATGTTGCCTTTGGTCACAATGTCCGGGTCCAGGCGCTCTCTCGCCCAGCGCATGCTGGGCAGGTTCCCCACTGGCGGCACCGAGAGGGTTTCAAAGATCTCGGGTTTGAGCGCGTTATAGAAACCTTCCTCGACGAACCGCTTCACATGGCCGCAGCTATGCCAGAGGATGAACCCGCCCAATTCGCGCCAGCGGGCAAAGATCATGCGCGTCTCTTCAAGGTTGTATTTACGGAAGAAGTCTGGCGAGATCCACTCGGTGCCAGACGCCAGGTAGAATAGGTAGTCAAAGCCGGCTTCACGAATGGTGTCGAGCTGCCGGTAGGCGAGTTTGAAGGTAGCCTCGTGGAGCTCATCGAACAACTGCGGCCAGTCCATCATGTGATAGAACATTTCCTCGCGATTCAGCATGTTCACAGTAGGAGCGTGGTAGTAAACACCCAGCACACCGCGTTCACCGATGGCGTCGCGGATCTCCCTACCACTGGCGATCGCGGCGGCCTCGTCATAGTCCATCTGACGCTCGGTCAGCCAGATCGCCTTGCGGTAGTCTTCCTCCTCGGCCAGCCATGGTTTGATGACCCTGGTGGCAAAGACCAACGATGCTGGCGAGACACTGTCGCTGGCCCCTTGTTCCTCGACGGAGACAAGGTCGCCGTAGGGTGTATGGATGCAGGATTCGACGCGGGTACCGCCAGGGATAGGCGTACTCTTTGTCTCGGGCCGGATAGCCGGATCCTTCGGCAGAACGACGACATCAGCCAAGAACATCGCATCCCAGCCGCACACCCCTGCCATGGCTATCTGCTGGCTGATCACGTGCTGAGGGTGACCTGGTGGGAATGGATCGGGCTCCTCGTACGGCCAACGGTACGGCTCGTCCAGACGCCAGGAGTCACAGAGAGGGCTGACCAGCGGCCCGACGTCCTCCCCATTCAGTAAGCCCAGCCATTTCTCTCGCATAGACAGATCGCAAGGCATGAGTTAGATCCCTCCTTGTACAAGATACCTTCGCATCTACGTATACCTTAGCAACCTACTCTCAGAAACCCTGACCTGGTCAATCCCAGGAACTCTCAAGCACTGTCTGCCAGAAGATCTTGATATTCTCCAAAGGCACATCCGGCAAGATGGTGTTACTGGTGAAGAAGACCAGAGAGGCCTTGCCCCGGCAGATCTGCATGGCCCGATAGACATCAGCCCGCACGTCCTCCGGCTTGCCTCGCAGCGTGGTCGTCACGGACATCGGACCGAAGATGATGAGTGGGGCGCCGTGGCGCGTATGCTTGTCTGCGATCCAGGCCAGATCCATGCCACACTCCTGCTGAAACCCCTGCAGCCCGCTGGCGCCAAGCGCCAGAAAATCACCAACCAGGGCACGACAGTCGCCGTCGCAGTGAATCACGATTTTGGCTCCTACCTCCAACAGTGGTTCCCAGGCATACTCTATCAGTGGAAACTGCTCGCGACGTAAATAGTCTGGAGAAACAAGCGGCCCTGTCTGACCGCAAGCGTCCTCTCCGGTCAGGATCACGCCTGGATGGATTCCCTCGCGAATGGCCCGTGCACAAAGCACAGCCCTCTGACGGCTTTTCGTTGCATTGACCTGGATCCACTTCCGATAACGGTCGGGATAGAGCGCCAGCGCCATCAGCGAGCTGTCATAACCGAACTCGTGGTAGCAAAGCGCCCTGGGGACCAATTCCCAGTCGGCCGGACACCACAACATATCACCACACTGAGCCTGCCTGGCCTGGAGGTCGGCCACCAGTTCGGCATACCTCTGCTCCTCGTCGAACCTGGCCGCCAGTTCATCAGGATCGGGCAGTGCCTCAATCTCGGCCAGGACAGACTCTACCGTGTACGAGGCGCGCCTCTCAATGAGTGTGTGGTCTACAATCCGGTACCCGCCACGTACAACAGGCTGGAAGACATCAATCACACCGTCGGAACCTAAGATGCGCTCTGCCTCCAGACCCCATCGGAAGGAATCAGCCCAATAGGCTTCATCGGAGCAACCTGTCAACGCCTGCACGTGCTCCGGTGCTGCCAGCCAGCCGCCCAGGATCGGAGGGCGATCAGGCAGTTCGAGGTCGAAAGCCCTACTGAGACGCGTCGCCTTGTCCATCATATGTCTCCTGAACTCGCGGGCCTGAAGCCGAGCAGGCAATGTGTGTCCTGCTACAGGCGGCCAGCGGTGAACGCCAGGCAGAAGTTCTGATCACCCCTTGACCCCGGTGAAGACGATACCCTGGATGAGCATCCGCTGGAACAGCAGGAATACCACAAGACAGGGGATGACAAGGAGAGTGGAATATGCCATGAGAACCCCATAGCGCACCGCACGCGGGTCCATGGCCTGGATGATGCCGAGCTGTACCGTGGCGATATCGGGCTTCACCCCCAGGTAGATTAGCGGATCCAGAAAGTCATTCCAGTGATACATGAACGTGATGATCACCTGCACAACCACCGCCGGCCTGCACAGCGGCAACATGATGCGCCACCAGAAGCGGAACGTGCTACAGCCGTCCACGTACGCCGAGTCTTCCAGGTCGCGCGGTATGGTCAGGAAGAACTGGCGCAGGAAAAAGATCTGGTTGGCATAGCCGAAGAAGCCGGGTATGATCAGCGGCCAGAAGGTGTTCGTCAACCTCAGTTTGCTGAAGATCACAAAGCGGGGAACGATGAGCACTACTGCAGGGAGGAACAGTGCGCCCACGACGGTATAGAAAATCAAATCCCGTCCCGGGAAGCGCAAGCGCGCCAGACCATAGGCCACCAGCGCGGAAATCGTGACCCCGAAAATGATGTTCCCCAGGACGATAATGAGGGTGTTGCGTACGTAGAGCAGAAGGTTGAACATCTTGGCCGCCGCGCCGAGTTCCTGGAACATTTCGCCTGCAAACGCTGCCCGGAAATTCGCAAGTGTGGGCGGATTGGGAAGCCATTTGGGTGGATAGATGAACAGGTCCGCCTCAGGGGTCAAGGCACTCTTGACCAACCAGAAGAGGGGCAGTACCAGTACCAGGGCAGCCAAGACGAGAATCAGGTACACGGAGCCCCGCCATACGCCTTCACGGACGCTCTTACGCTGCCACCAGGCCGGCTGGCCAGCCGTTGATTGGATAGGTATAGTCGCAGACGCCATCACGCGCCTCCCTCCCGCCGGGCTTCGTAGTAGACCAGAGCCCCGGACGCCCTGAAGAGCAGGACCGAGATGACCATCAGGATGATAAACAACACCCAGGCCAGCGCAGCCGCGTATCCCAGGTATCCACTTGAGAAACCAACACGATACATATACAGGTAATAGAAGAGGCTGCCGTTGGCCGGCGCTCCGGTCCCCTTGCTCACGACGAAGGCCACAGTGAAGACCTGAAACGAATGGACGATGGTCGTCAACAAAGTGAAAAAGATGACCGGCGACATCTGGGGCAGCGTCACATAGGCCATTTTCTGGAAGCGGTTGGCCCCATCTACATCGGCCGCCTCGTAGAACTCGGTGGGAATCCCCTGCAGGCCGGCCAGATACAGGACAACCGTGTTGCCCACTGTCCATAACGCCATTATGATGTAGAAGCCGAAGACCCACTGTCTGTTCGTAAGCCACGGGATGCCGGTGTTCGTCACTCCTAACCCGCGGAGGATGTGGTTCACCACACCGAACTCGGTATTGAACAACCAACCCCACACGGTGGCGATGGCAGGGCCAGAAAGAACGGACGGCATGTAGTAAATCGTTCTGAAGACGCCCAGGCCTGCGATCTTCTGATTCAGAAGATAGGCCATCATGAAACCTA
>Ga0315289_10005797_pt1 | contig 18191 bp, 23 predicted proteins | sample YL17G11_40_MG_FD_203452 | JGI IMG/M metagenome (GOLD analysis project Ga0315289, IMG submission 203452) | Sediment microbial communities from Yellowstone Lake, YNP, Wyoming, USA - YL17G11_40 | ecosystem: Environmental > Aquatic > Freshwater > Lake > Sediment | place: USA: Wyoming | collected... | reverse complement strand
GTGTGAGAAGGCATACGGCTGAGGACTATTGCAATATCGTCAGAGAAGCTCATATTCGCTCCTTCCAGAACCTGAGCAGCCCTCTCATAGTGCGCCTATCAGCCATGTCGACATAATGGTTGCGGAAGTACCTGATGTCCTGCTTCATACTATCACAGGAGCCATCGATATCGCTTTCGTCGATAGACGGTGCGTCCCAGTCCGCATAAGCCAAATGGTAGGCTTTGCAGGTATCATAACTATGCCACTTCATATCCGGTTCCTCCATATGTAGAGGGTTTGTCGCATTTTATTGCATGTGGTAACCCACGGTAAAAATTCTGTCCCCCTAAACTGTATGATGATCAAGGAACTGTTAATATTGAGGGACTCAGCCAGTCGGCTCATAAGCTGGTATGCTTTCATATTCTTGCCCTCCAAGTGTCGAACCGAAGAATGATATACTGAATGGAGTAGGTGGTAGGCAACTCTCCCCTCGGTACCGCCAAGTAGTATTGGATTTGCTTCAGGTTGCTGACCGGGGACAGCTTATGAGCTAATCTCTCAACCAGTGTGAAGTCAGGAAGGATCATATCCGTGTCTTCCATGTACAAAAGCGAAGCCTCAAGAACGTTTGGTGGGTCGATAGACCTGCCCCACGGCCAATCTCTATGAGATGCACCATATCAAAGCGGGTATAGGGTGGTGTCGTCGATACGACATGCACCTTACCTGCTACCATAGACAGCATCTTGTGGGTTATCTGCGTAACCCCTGAGACCAACGTACCAAGCCGGTAACAGCGCACATAAAGAGCCATGCAGAGACACCATGGTCATAAGCATCGCCTTTATCACCCCAGAACGGTACGCCCATGATCATCGCCATTAGAGTGGCGACTAGACCACCGGCTAGGCATAGTAGGATAATGGTAAGCGGTGTGCCACGACCTAACACCCATAGCCCAGCCCATAAGATCATGACGGTCTGCGTCATGGCGAGCAATAATAGGCTCATTTCATGTGCTCCTGACCGATTAGTTGGTACAGTTGACCAAACTTCTCATCGATATCCATGATGGCAGAGCGTATCTCGGGACTGAGAGCGGCAAAGCGATCATCACGGTCAATGTGAGAGCCAATGTGAGAGCCAAACATATCACCGATGATGTAAGTCCGGTCTAACAGCTCGTGCATCATCTTCTTAGGGACTTTGGTTGGCTTGAACTTCTTACTCATAGCCTCATGCCCCTCTATGAACTCAAGCTCCTCCGGTGTCAGCTTAGAGCGGTCAATAGGGGGCAACTCAGTGATTGCGATCCCATCGGGGTTATTGGCTCTCCACCGTTTGATATGCTTCCGCAGCTCCTTAGCTGCCTTGTCCATAGGTGACTTGGTCATACGCTCTCCTCCTCGTTGATAAGCCGCACAGCCTTCTCCAGCTCACTGGACATGCTACGACTTTCTTGAATGAGTGCTTGGCCCTCCTCCCATAGGAGGATGATCTTCTCCTTAAGGGTCTTGGCAGCACCCTCATACTGCTCAGTGCCGTACAGTCTGGCTTTGACAACAGCCAACCTGAACCTACACTCCTTGAGTTCCATGTCCACCTTATAGCACCGATGCCACATCGCCTTGCTCTTAGCAGCGAACCGAGCCTCAAGGACCGCTATAGCGTTCTCCCTGATGGCCTGAGACTCTCTCTGAGCCAGTGATGGGTACCGATAGGTATTGGTTTGGTCCTTGACCAGTGTGAGAGTATTCATCTGTGCCTCCTAGACGCTGAGAGTGGTAATGCGACGACGACCACGATATGCCACGGTGACAGGTGGCTTGGTTGGATTAGGTTGAACACCTGTTGATGGAGCATGATAGGCCGCCAAGCGGTAACCCGGTTCGACTTGCATCCGGCGGGGCTTGAGGGTCTCATCAGTGGCATAGATAGCCACAGGGAAACGTTGGTCGATAGTGAACTTGGATGGCGGCGGCTTGGACTGGTCGTTCATCTTGAACTCGGCTTCCTCAAACCACTCCCTGATACGATACGACTTGGCCAGCTCAATAGTGGTCAGGTGATCACCAAGGGCATTGACGAACTCTACACGGTCATAGGACCGGAAAGCATCGTTGGTATCCTCTATGCAGAGAAAGGCACTGGTATGGCCATCGATATTGGTAGCCTTGCCTCCAACTTCGTTGGTAGCAAGGCGGAACGATCTACCGACGTTCCAGTCATAGATGATATCGGCCTCGGTCTTCTGGTAAGCCACAACAACCACTGTCCTTAGGGACGATATGATATACTCGGCTTCGTCTTGGTCTAGTACTGGCATAGTTATCTCCACTGAGATCAGCCATAATAGGCTAGGTCTCGCTTCGTTGATGGCCTAGATAGGCCAGTTGGTCCGGCTCAGTCTGGGCTGGCCGAGCTTAAACCCTAGCAGTTTGCCGAGCGGATGTCAACCCCCTTCGGGGGTTGGGTATGTAATATGCCAAGAATTTATTCGAGCATGTGCGCTCGCGTCCTGATCATACTAGGCATATGCCATGGTAGGGTCTTTACATAGTGGGCTAATACAGCCACCGCGGCCGCGCTTAAGGGGCCAATAAGGTCTTTACATGTAAAGGGAGAAGGGTCTTTACACTCATTTTGTCGTGTCAAGTGTCGCCTTTACACGGTGTAAGGACCTGCCTTTACACTCATTTTGCCGTGTAAAGTTTTGCCTGATGAAATAGTATAGTTTCTATGGTGTTTACATGTAAAGACTGTCAAGTTTAGGAAATGTGTGTAAAATCAATATGTTGCGAAGTGTAAAGACTCGAGTGTTTACATGTAAAGGCTGAGAAAAAAGTGTTTAGAAACAACCATGTACTAAAGTGGATAGTGAAATGACTACGGAAATGGATACGAAAAAGTGTTTAAGATCAAGGGGTTAAGTGTTTACACGGTGCAAATATCTAAAATATCTATGTTTTTTGGAATAATACCGGCCACGGATGCCACGATTTTGAAAGTCAGGTCGAACTTTTATGAAAAATTGGAAATTTGCACTCTGGTATGTCACTTTTTAATAGATATATTATATAAACTATATTCTTGTTATGGTTGTTTTTTATAATACATAGTGGCATACCCCCAGCCGCCGCCATAAAAACCCTAATAAATTCAAATACTTAGGAGGGTCTTTACAGTCTTTACACCGTGTAAAGGTTATATCCTTTACAGTCTTTACATGTAAAGACCCTACCAAAAACCACCGTGTAAAGTGCCTTTTCGCACATATACGATCCAAGTATAGACAATATAAATTCGGGCCAAAAGGTCTTTACACTTTTTACTAAGTCATTGATATTCGCGTAGAAATCCAAAAATTTCAAATGTAAACGGTCAGTTTAGGTAGAATAAGTATATCTTCTAATGTTCGCAAGAGTAACAGTCTTTACACTATGTATAGTAGGGTGTTTACACATATATTTGGGGGTCTTTACACATGTAATAGCTTGATAGTTATGCTGCCGCACTGTTACGGATTTGTGCTATTACCATGAGTTACTGCCTATATCGCGGCCGTTACGGCGTCTTGATGTGCTATGACCCACCGAACAATGGTGTGAGCGTAGCGAACAAATACTTAAAACGTGCTGTGAACACTTGTAGCCTGCGCGTAGCGTGACGCGAATACTTGCGCAATGCTCATTGCCGGGCTGCAGACAACAAAAAACCCCAGCGGTTAGGCTGGGGGTGATTGTTAGCACTCTTGGTTGACTTCCTCGATGAGCTTGTCGATCTCCGCGACAGGCTTGTCCTGCATCAGCATCAGGAACACCGCGTCAAACGCGAAGTTATAGGCGCTGGTACCTCTAGGCGCTTCGAGCCCAATGCGTCTTTGGAACGCCTCGAAGCCGTTGTCCTCGACATAGCAGATGGCAATAGCACGCAGCTTGCGTGCGCGACCCAGATTTTCTATTAGAAACTTAGACATATGGTTCTCCCGTGAAAAGGTGGGGAAGGTGAGCGGACACCTTCCCCGTTTGAGTTAGATTGAGAACGTCGGCTTGGAAGTCGACGTGCGCTCTGCTCTAGGTGCATAAGAGAACCCGTAGCGATACGCTAAGACCGTGTTGTCTGTGGTGAGACCCGCTTCTTTGACCGCCTTCAAAGAGTAGAAGTAGGTCGCACAGTCCTTTTGAGCTTCGGAGAGGGCTTTAGTCGCGGCATCGACTTTAGCGATGCGTTGCTTCAAACCAGCGTCCTTGGACTCAATTTTAACCCAATCAGTTGCTTTCTCTTGCTTAGCCATGATGGCCTCCTAATTGCCGCTCCGGCAACATGCCGGAGTCCGGCTAGATAAACCCCTCACCATAAGGGGATTTCAAACACGGAGCGGGTGGTTGGTCCGTTCCGGCGTCAGCGGTGTGTTCCGCTTCAGCCCCAACAGATAAGCATTTTGCGGACCGAATGTCAACACCCATTTGCAGTTGCCCTTTTCCCGAGAAGCGGAAATCGCGCACTGTATGCGCGAGGCTGCGCGGCGCGAGCCGGTGCGCGATCGCGCATGTGACATGCAGGCGCTTGGGGGGGGGGGGGTACATGGACACAGTTTTATGACCCCGCCCCCATATTGGGTAAGACGCTTAAATCACGACCCAGTTTTACCATCCCTTACACAACCTCCGCACCGCGCTGACTTTACATTTTGCGACTCGCAAAAGCCACAATCCAAGACCCCCTCCCTTGACACCTCCTCACAACCCAGCCAGAATACCGCCATGATCCAAACAGCTCCGCACCAGCCTCAAAAATGGGACGAACGTTTGCCGTTTGACGTGGCTCTTGCCATGGAGAACAGCGGTCAAAGCCTTAACGACGTGGCCTTGGAATATAAGATCACTCCACAGCAACTGCTGGAGTTCTGCAAGGACAGCGTCTTCTCCAAGAAGGTTACCTTCTACCGGGATGATATCCGTGAGAACGGTATCACGTTCCGCATGAAGGCGCGTATGCAAGCTGAAGAACTTTTGATGACGTCGTACACACTCATTCACGATCCCGCGGTTAGCCCCGCGGTGAAAGCTGATCTGATCAAGTCCACAGTCAAGTGGGCCGGCCTCGAGCCTAAGGCCAACGAGGAAGTTCAGACCCAAGGTGGGGGTGGTGTGTCGATTACGATCAACATGGGTGATAGCTCGGCTCAGTTGAAGATGGTTGGCTCGGGGTCTTCCGAACCCATCACGATCGATCAATAACATGCAGATCAACTATACGCCGCCTAAGACCAGTAAAGCGTTCATGGAGTCTGACGCCAAGATGCGCGTGCTCATGGGTCCGGTAGGCAGTGGTAAATCGGTGACGTGCTGCTTCGAGATCATCAAGCGTGCGTCTGAGCAGACGCCTAATGCCCGTGGTATTCGCAAGACGCGCTTCGCAGTGGTGCGCCAGACAGTTCGACAACTCGCAGATACAACAATCAAGACATTTTTGGATTGGTTCCCGCCGGGGGTGTGTGGACACTTCATGCGGACCACCAAGACGTACTTCTTCAAGGTGGCTGATATCGAGTGTGAGGTTATGTTCCGGGCGTTGGACGACGCCAATGACGTAGCTAACTTGAACTCGCTGGAGCTTACTGGAGCGTGGTTTAACGAGTGTAGGGATATTGCCCCGGAGATTATCGATGCTATGTCAAAGCGGATCGGACGGTTCCCGTCGTCCAAAGATGGTGGTCCATCGTGGTATGGGATGTGGGGGGACACGAACCCGCCCGTCATGGATACGTGGTGGTATTACCAAATGGAAAAAATCAAGCCCGAGGATGGGGTTAGCCCCAACGACAACGGGTGGGAAGTGTTCAAACAGCCTTCTGGTCGCAGTCCATACGCAGAGAATATCGAGAACTTACCTGACGGTTACTACGATACCCAAGGGCGTAGCGATGACTATATCCGCGTGTTCATTGACGGGGAGTACGGGCTGAGCCTTGCCGGCACGCCTGTCTACAAGTACTTCAAGCCGGACTACCATATGGCTAAGGAGGCTATCCGGCCTATCATCAGTGGGCTGCGTCCTATCGTGGTGGGCATCGACTTGGGGCTTACCCCGGCGGCAGTGTTGGGACAGCAGGACCCGCGGGGGCGGATGCTTGTGCTTGCAGAGGCGGTGAGCTTTGATATGGGCATCCAACGGTTCAGTCGTACAGTGCTCAAGCCTCTGCTCGTCGAGCGCTTCCCGGGGTTGCCGGTGCGAGTTATTGTCGACCCGGCCGGGGTGCAGCGGGCCCAGACTGACGAACGCTCCGCGGTTGATATCCTTAAAGCTGAGGGGTTCAAAGTGATCCCGGCACGGACGAACTCAACGTCGGCACGGCTCAATGCCGTTGACGACTACCTCATGCGGCAAGTGGACGGGGACCCAGCGTTCCTCATGGACCCACGTTGTGCGCGGCTTAAAGCTGCCATGATGGGTGGGTATCGGTACCATCCCAAGACCGGAAACGTGGAGAAGAACAATCATTCACACGTGGCTGAAGCCTTGCAGTATCTGGCTCTGCATATCGCGGCCGGCGGGGAGAGTGCCCTCGTTGGGAAAGTGCGTGAAGTTAAGCAGTTGTCACCTGCAGGATGGACTTGACCCCCGCCCGCCATCATGTAAATACGAACACAACAGCGGTTCCCTCCCCTCTGTTTTCTCCTTCTGAGCCAACTAAACCCCCGGGTTCCTCCCCCGGGGGTTTTTTGTGCCTGTCTACCCTTGCATATGTAAACGACTGTGGGTAATGTCCCCCTGATTTGTATCGGGAGACTACCACATGCCTTTGATCACTCCAACCATCGACGTGGCAACCGTCAAGGACGTGCCGCGCGTATTGTGGTCGAATGTGGCCTCCGGCGATACCTTCGATCCTCTGGTTCTTAAACAGCAGTTTGGTCTGGCTGGTGCTATCCAAGTGTCAGGGACATTTGGGGCTGCGTCTGTGACGTTCCTAGTCAGTAACGATAATGTGAACTACTTCCCGGCTAAGGACATCAGCAACACAGCTATTGCCTTTACAGCAGGTGGGATCGCTGAGATTTCTCTGTCGGCGGTCTATATTCGCCCGGCGATTACCGGCACTGGTGCGTCTGGTATCACGATCACTCTAGTGACACGGGGCTCGAACAGTGTCTAAGAAGTTCTTTCTCATGTTGTTGCGTCGGCGCTATCGTACAGCCGCCATCTCCAGCGTGCCCTTGGTTCCTGCTCCTAACGGGCAGTGGCTGTTTAACGCGCCTGAGCAATCCGCGCATCTGTTGACATCAGGAGTCCTATAATGCCCGATAACATTATTGTAAAAGATGCCCTTGGTGCCAACCAGACCATGCGGACAACGGACAACGCAGGTGTCCATACTCCTACTCATGCCGTTGACGTATCCTTTGGCGCTGGTGCTAACGATGCTAAGACGCAGCGGGTAACTCACTCGTCTGATGATCCGGCCGTCACGGCGCTTAACAGCATCGATGCCGACGTTGGCCTGTTGACTGCAACTGCAGCTCCTGCCGACGGCACCGGGAACTATTCGGTGATCTCTGCGCTTAAGCGTGGTCTGCTGAACTGGTCGTCTTTGTTGGCGCGTATCCCTACGCTGTTCACCAACACACCGCTCCACAACACTGGTGCTATCCCAGTTCGCCTTGCTCCTCAGAACGTGGACTCGGCCGGGTTCAGCGCTGTCGGCACCACGATCGATACCTTCTTCAACACCCCAATCCTTACCGGCGGTGTGACCTTCAGCCAAGCTGCAGGCAGCCTCGCTATCGTAACCAATACCACAGTAAACGCTGAGATGTTGGCCCGGTCGGTAAACTCCTACCGCGGGTCCATGCGTTTGCGTGCTTCGCTCATCGCCTCCCAGCGTATCGTGAACAATAACTTGGCTATCATGTTGGCCGATCTTACTGGTGAGGGTCTTACTTACAACATCGTCAACTCAACCACTGTCGATGTGACCCGGTCTGCGCACGGTTTCGATGCCACCATGATTGGTCAGTTCGTCAACCTTGCCGGTATCACCGGCGCTGCTGGTGTGCCGGGCCGCTACGCCATTGCATCCATCCCAGACGTGAACACCATCCGCTTTACCGTGGTTGCTTGGCCGGCCACTGGCACCGGGACCCTTACCCTGTTCGGCCGGAACTATGTGCGTAACTTGGTGACTGGTACTACAGCAACCAACATCAACTTCGATGCGCAGCGTAATGGTTGGGCCACCGGTGATACTGTCGGTACTGTCAACACTACCGCTTCGCCGGGTCTTGTCATTGCGAATGAATTGACCGGCCGGGATGTGTTCTTCTCGGACTCCTTGCGTGCCACTTCGCTAACACCAGACTTCACTACCCGGGCCTCTCGCTATGAGAACATCCCTGACCAGAGCGTCGAGTTGTTTGTGTTCTTGTGGAACTTCAACGGCACCACTGCTCCCGCATCCAACACCACTTGGACATTGTCGCAATTAGTCGTTGAGACTTTCTCGAACACGCCTGTCTACCTACAAGGTATTCGCGCTCAGGGTAACGCCAACGCTCTGCCAGTTAAGTTCCCAGCCGCTCAGGCAGTGACTGTCTCGTCTGGTACTGTGACCACTGTATCCACTGTTACCGCCCTTACCGGCGGCGGTGCCGCTGAGGACGCTGCAGCAGGTACTAACCCGGTGATGGTGGGTGGGGTGGTGCGTACTGCAACTACTCCTGTTACCCTTGTCGCTGGTGACGCTGCCCGTCTGACCATGGCGGGCTCCGGTGCTGCTGTGATGAAGCCCTATGCCGTGCCTGAAGCTGGCTGGAACTCGTCTGTGTCGTTGACCACCACTACTGCTGCAGCTCTCCAAGCTGCCGGAGGTACTTCGTTAAAACGCCATATCACCGCGTTGCAGTGTATCAATGTTGGTACAGTGACTGAGCTTATCATCCTTGACGGCGCGACTGAGCGCTGGCGTCTGACGCTTCCGCTTAACATCCCCGTGATGATTGAGTTCCCGACAGAACTTCTTACCACTGCCAACACTGCCTTGAACGTGAACCTCAGCATTGCATCGACCAGCGTCCGTGTTAATGCTCAAGGCTATACCAGCTCGTAGGAGGATTAGATGGAAAAGACGATCGATATCACAACGGTTTTGTGGGTTAATGATGTGTGGCAGGTCTATGCCAACGTCAACATCAGCACCGGGACCGGGGAAGACAAAACCACAAATACCTATGCTGGCTCGTATTCGGTCGACGGCCCAGAGGGTATGACCGTGGATGAGCTGGCCGCGGATATCTTGGCACGTTTCTAGGAGTAAATCAGTGGCAGGTCTTAGCCTCCTTCGCGTGGTCAGCAACAGCGACTTGCAAAAGCAAGAGGAGCAGCGCGTCCGTGCGGAACTGGAGGCGAGGCAAGCCACACCCTTGCTCCGTGGATTGGCTGCGCATCTCAAAGACTGTTGGGAAGCGGCCAAAGACGCCAAGGAAGTTATCCGTGACAAGATGCTGGACGCTCAGCGCCAGCGTGCCGGTATCTACGACGACACCAAACTGAACGCTATCCGGGCCCAAGGTGGGTCTGACATCTTCATGCGTATCACCGAGGTGAAGTGCCGGGCAGCAGAGAGCTGGCTCCGGGACATTCTGCTGGATAGTGGCACGCCACCATGGGACTTGAAGCCTACGCCGCTCCCTGATCTACCTCCTGCTGACGACAAGGTGCTGCAGGAAATCTTTGGGCAGCGCATCGTAGAGATGTTGCAGGCTACTGGCCAAGCTCCAGACATGGCAACCATGAGCGAAATGCGCGAGGTTATCGCTCAAGAGTACCGCTTCAAGCTTCTGCAGATGGCGCAGACGCGCGCTGACGGTATGAAGAACAAAATTTCGGACCAGTTTGCCCAAGGTGGGTGGGCTGAAGCGTTCAATGACTTCATCACAGACCTCGTTACCTACCCATGCGCCTTCCTGAAGGGCCCGGTTGTCCGCCGGAAAGTGGAGCTTGGGTGGGATACGACCGGTGGCGACACTAAAATTAAGACGAAAGAGGTCCTTGCGCCTGAGTTTGAGCGCGTCGACCCCTTCAATATCTACCCTGAGCCCGGCATTACACGCCTTGAGGATGGGTATTTGTTTCAGTTTCACCCCTTGTCGCGTACCGAACTGGCTGCTTTGATCGGTGTGCCCGGCTATGATAGCGAAGCAGTGCGTGCTGCGCTTGAGATGGGCCAGATTACCAGTTGGGTACGCGACTCGCATACCAACCAACAGGACGAAAATGAGCGGAAGTTCCGCGCATGGAGCCGTCCGACTGGGATGTACGACGCTCTGGAGTTCTGGGGCAAGATTTCTGGTAAGATGTTGCGCGAGTGGGGCCTCGATGAGACGGCTGTCCCTGACGAAGATCGCGAATATGACGCCAATGTGTGGCTTGTTGGTAACTATGTCATCAAGGCAGTGCTGAATTATGACCCGTTGGGTGAGAAACCCTACGCAAAATGCTCGTTCATCAAGGTTCCCGGTGCTTTTTGGGGCATGGGTATCCCTGAAATGATCGAAGATATCCAGAATGTGTGCAATGCGGCCGCTCGTGCGCTCGTAAACAACATGGGTATTGCCTCCGGGCCCCAAGTTGAGATCAATACTGACCGGGTTCCGGTCAATGAGGACATCACACAAATCCATCCATGGAAAATCTGGCAGGTAAACAACGATCCGTCGGGTTCTTCAGCCCCCGCGGTGCGTTTCACGCAGCCAAATGACAATGCTAACACCCTGATGAGCGTGTTTGAGCGGTTTTCGCGCCTTGCTGACGACCATTCAGGCATCCCGTCCTACATTTCCGGCGATATGAGCGTGGAAGGGGCTGGTCGCACCGCCTCTGGCCTGTCTATGCTCATGGGTTCGGCCGGCAAGGGCATCCGTCAGGTCGTAATGCACATCGATAGCATGGTTATCAAGCCAATCGTGGAGCGTATCTTCGTTTACAACATGCGTTATGACGAAGATGAGAGCATCAAGGGCGATGCGGTCATTGTTCCGCTTGGTGCTGTCAACTTGGCGGTCAAAGAGACTGTGAACATGCGCCGTATCGAGTTCTTGAACGCGACAGCCAACGAATATGACATGTCGATCATTGGTTCTGAGGGCCGTGCGTCGATCCTGCGTGAAGTTGCTAAGGGTCTGCAGATGCAAGCCGACGAAGTGGTGCCTAGCCGCGAGAAATCGTCCATGATTGCGCGTTTACAGCCGCCTCAGCAGGCTGCTGCGCCCACTCCAACCCAGCCTGACGGTTCCCCCAAAGGCGGGCAGGAAGCAAACACGGTATCCTAAAGGTAAGTAGATGATCCGCCCTGACGCAGATGTTACCAAAGTTCTTGCACAAATTTATCGCAACAATCCAGCCTTTATCGAGTGGTTAAATGCCAGCCTGAAGAAGGAGTTGGATGCGTTGCCCTACTGTACGAATAATATTCAACTTGCTCAAGGTCGAACTCAGGTCTTGACAGAGCTTACAAATACGTTGAATGAGTCGTTCCAAGCCGTGGCAAATCCTCACCGGAAGCCATAGAACCACACGCATACCGACAGGAGCGTAACCCAGTATGTCAGTCCCAAGCCAAGTACAACGTCAAGCAGAGGCCGTCGCACAACATTTTGCAAATCTGAACAAGGGTGACGAAGCGCAGGCGCAAGCCGATGCAGCAAACTCTCCGGCTCCAGATCAACCGGCCGACCCAGTTGACAATACTCAGGCACCAGCCGCGCCTCCTCAGAGCCCCGCGGCAAACCAAGAAGATACTTGGCAGCAAAAGTACAAGTCCTTACAGGGCATGTTCAATGCAGAAGTCCCCCGCCTCAGTGCTGAGAACAGGGAACTGAAAGCCCAAGTAGCGCAACTCCAAGAGTTGATGTCGTCTCTGGCGAATAAACCCAAGGAGTCTGTGAACCAAGAGCGGCCAAAGTACGTCACTGACAGCGATGTTGCTGACTACGGAGACTCAATCGAGGTGATGCGTCGTGTATTCCGCGAGGAGACCACTGCACTTACCGATAAGATTGCTGAGCTTGAGGCACAGAACTTGTCATTGCAAGCATCAGTCCTACCCCGTGTAGAGCAGATGGCGACCGCACAGGCAACGCGCGCTGATCAGATGTTCTGGGATGGCTTAACGGCCCAAGTCCCCGGATGGCTGCAGATCAACGCCGACCCAGACTTTCAGTCTTGGTTGCTTGAAGTGGACCCGATGACAGGACGCACGAAGCAGGACTTCCTTGCTGACGCACAGGCTAATCTGGACGTCAACCGGGTAGCACTCTTTTTCAAAACTTGGGTGGGTAGCACGGGCGCGGCAACTGAAACCAAATCTCGCCAGTCTTCTTCAGAGCTTGAGGCACAAATTGCACCGGGGCGTTCGCGTTCAGGGGCAGCGCCGACAGGCGGAGCCAAGACCTACACGCGGCAGGACATCGCCAAGTTCTATGACGATGTACGCACGGGTAAGTTCCAAGGCCGGGAAGATGAGCGAAACCGTCTTGAAGCCGACATTTACGCTGCACAGCGTGAAGGTCGTATCATCTAACCCCCTGTAATAAAAAGGTGCCACTATGGTTTACCCAGTTTCCGCAGGTCGTCCAAGCTACGCAGGGACCTTCATCCCTGAAGTTTGGTCTGGCAAACTCATTGAGAACTTCTATGACGCCACCGTCTTAGCTGCTATCTCGAACACCGACTACGAAGGCGAAATCAAAGCCTACGGCGATACGGTGAACATCCGCCTCACCCCCGAAATCACTTTGCGTGATTACGTGCGTGGCCAAAGCCTGAGTGTCGAACACCCAGACAAGCCAAAAATCCAGTTGCTCATTGACAAGGGCGATTACTTCGCTTGCGTCGAAGACGACATCGATAAAATCCAGACCGACATCAAGATGATGGACAAGTGGTCGAAGGATGCTTCTGAGAAGATGAAGATCAAGATTGACCAGCGCGTCTTGACCGACATCTTGCCAGATATCGCTGTCCGTAACCGTGGCGCTACCGCCGGGGCTAAGACCTCGTCCTTCAACCTCGGCACCGTGGCTTCTCCACTGGCCGTAACTAAGGACGGCGCATCGTCCACCGTATCTGTCACCGATTTGATCGTTGACTTGGGTACTGTGCTTGATGAAGCCAACGCTCCTGAGTCCGATCGCTTCTTGGTTATCCCAGCTAAGATGGCCGGTCTCATCAAGAAGTCCGAACTGAAAGATGCTTCGTTGTCGGGTGACCCACAGTCCACCCTCCGCAACGGTCGTATCGGTCAGGTAGATCGCTTCACCATCTACATGAGCCACAACTTGAAAGTGGACACCGGCGGCAAGTTTAGCTTGATCGCAGGTCATAAGATGGGCTTCACCTTCGCGTCTCAGATGACTGAGCTCGAAACCCTCCGCTCTGAAACCACTTTCGGTAACATCATCCGCGGCCTACAAGTGTACGGCTATAAGGTGGTTAAGCCTGAAGCACTGGTTCAGTCTGTCGTAACCCTCGCCTAAGGACCAGCGCCAATGCCCGCATATACCGACTCCATTGGGTTCAATAAAGGCACTGCTGCCACGATCCCAGCCTACCAGTTCGCTGGTTACAGCAAGATTGAGCTTGACCTCAACTTTGCCGCTATTGCCGCAGCTCGCACTGCAGCAGGCGTGGCTCAGCTCGTGGCCACCGATACCTTGCAGTTGTTCTCCGTACCCGCTGGTACGCTGGTTCTTTCTGTTGCGGTCCAAGTGACCACTGCAGAAGGCGCTGTCGCTACCATCGATATCGGTGACGCAGCTTCGGCTACCCGGTTCTTGTCTAACGTGAACTTGAACTCGGTCGCATACACCTCGACTGTCACTCCGTTCTTCTACGCAGCGGAAACACCAATCCTCATGACTATTGACAGCAACTCCACTGACGTGGCAGTCTGCCGCGTGGTTATGGCAGTTGTTGACATGACGTAAGTTGTTGGGGGGACCGAGGTCCCCCCAATTTCACAGGAGGGTAGCATGGGACCAATGGATAAATACAAAGCCTCCCGCGCAAGCGCAGACATTCAGAAGACGCGCGTAGCAAATGCGCAGCGTATGAAAAGCCCCACCGCGGCCGTTGGCTTCGACAAGTTTACAATCGCTCAAACTCTGGACAAAACCAAGGCTGCCCAAACGGCGCTGAACCAGAGCAATCGTGTAGCGATGCGTAAGTCCACCAAGAAACCTAAGTAGGAGCCTGTTATGAAGAAGCCTATGGGTAAGATGTCGTTCAAACCATGCAAAGATTGCAAGGCTCCTGCCAAGTGCGGTAAGGCTGGCAAGTGCATGGCGAAGAAGTAGGGGTTAACATGACTGAACGTTGGCTACGCCACACTGAAGACGGGTTTATCTACGGCTGGACTGAAAGTCTGTCCAAGCATCCGAAGCTGCGCGAAGTGTCTGATGAAGAAGCCTTCCCAGAAAAGTATATGCCTACTGAGACCACAGCGCGTATCACTAAGGGCCGGGCCAAACCTGTAAAGATTGAGGCCCCAGTCTTGCCAGAGAAGCCGCTGATGAGCACCGAAGAAATCCTTGCATCGATGGCTCCAGCCCAGACTGAAGACGTCCGTGCGGGTCTTGATCTTGGTATCTTGGACGCAGGTGATGAGCCTGAGTTTAATAACCCAGAACTAGATGCAGAAGCTTCGCGGGGTCTCTAATGACCCCGCAGGAAGTCATTTCAATTGTCCGTGATATTGTTCGGGATACCGCTACTCCCTATCGGTATAGCGACGTTGATATGCTGTCTTGCGTAAACATGGCGCTCAAAACTATGAGCACCTACCGACCGGATATCTTCTCCTACATTACGACAATTGAGGCGACGGTCGGCACGGTAGTTCAGACACTGCCGTCTGATGCTATTCGCCTAGTCGAAGTATTCTATGTTCAGGGCGGCAACGCTGTCACTGAAGTGAACCGGGAGACGATGGATCAGATGTATCCCGGGTGGGTATCTGAGGCGGCTGGTGTGCCTGTGAACTTTGTTCGGCACCCTCGTAACCCAGCTAGTTTCTTCCTATACCCACGTCCGACGGCCGGGAATAATATCATCGTTGAGTTCGTTCGGGCCCCGATCGATTATGAGCTCGCTGATCAGATTGATATTACGCCAGACATGAGCGGTGTTTTGGTTTGCGCTACTGTCCACATGCTGGAGACAGTTGACACGGAGCCAAACAACGCTGAGCGCACTAAGGTCTTCCGTGATCTTTATATTGATGCTATGACTGCTTCGCTTAACAACCGGGCAGTGCCTGACACTGAGACGGCTGCAGTCAAGAAACTAAGGTAAGGTCCATGCTCCAGTTCTCTCCGGAAGTTCGTAATGCTATGCTGGACGCCGCTGAGACAGCGACCGGCACTTCCCCCATTTTAGAAATCCGCACGGGTGCGCCCCCTGCAAACACTGCAGCCGTGGCTACCGGCACCATCCTATGTAGCATGAACTTACCAGCCGACTGGATGGCTGCTGCGTCTGGTGGCCAGAAGAATATCTCCGGCACGTGGCAGGATGCCAGCGCCGATGCTACTGGTACTGCCGGCCACTTTCGTATTCGGCAGGGCTCTACTTGTCATGCTCAGGGGACTGTGGGGGTAGACCTTTCACTGACCACAACTGTCAACGCTTCGATCAATACCAACGTACTGACCTTTACGTCGACCACTGGGGTGGCTAATGGCGCACTGGTGACCGGCACCGGTATTCCGGCGGGGACTGTAGTCCTTAGCTTTACCAGCACCACGGTGAACTTATCTGATGCTATCACGTCCGCCATCACGTCGGGTTCTACTATTACTTTCTCGGGTGATATGTCGATCAACACCCTATCGATCGTGACCGGCCAGCAAGTGAGCGTCAACGTCTACACTCTGGTAGCCCCCAACGCATAGGAGTAGCCAATGCCCGCTGCTCGTTATTGGCGTGTGCTTATCACTAGGGTAGGTGGCGCTGCGTCATGCTCTGAGCTTCAAATGCGCGAAGTATCCGCTGGCTCTAACGTAGCCACGGGCGGGACTGCGTCTGCATCAAGTGTGTTTGGTGGCGGTCTTGAGGCTGATAAAGCATTTGATGGGAACACCAGCACTTTATGGGCTGCTAGTACCGCTGAGGGAACTTGGATTAAGTACGATATGGGCTCCGGAGTTACCCGGGATATCGTGGAGATTACATGGCGCGCACGAAGCGATGGTTTCGTAGAGCAGAACCCGTCCGATCTTACAGTTCAGTATTCTAGTGATGATACTTTTTGGACTGACGCATGGCGCGTTCACCATACCGCGTTTACCGCAACTGGAGAGACCCGCACCTTTACTAAGCCCGGTGCCTTTGCGCCTACCCGTTATTGGGCTGTGCGTATGGGTTATGGCACTGGGAACCAAGCCATCGGTGGTGCTGAGCTTGAGATGGCGGAGACCAACGGTGGCGCAGATATCACCGGTACTCGCACATCTGAGCGGGCACTTAGCGTGTTTAGCGGCACACCAGTTGCTAATCTATTTGATGACAACAACTCCACCATCTTTTCGTCCGGAGGGAGTGCCGACACTCCAGACTCCATGTATGTTGCGGTTGACTTTGGTGTAGTGAAGACAATTGAGGAGTTTAGCTGGACCGCACGTCCTAGCCCCAACGAAGGACAGTCTCCTACTCGGTGGTGGGTGGAGTGGTCGCCTGACAATATTAACTTCCTAGAACGTTGGTCTGGCACTTCTCCTGCTACTTGGTCTTCTGGGGAGAAGCGTACATTCCAGCGACTAGCTGGAGCTGTAGCTTCGGTGACTGGTCGCTTGCGCCGGGTTCGGGCTGTAGCTGCTGCGTCTGCTTCAATCCCTAACACGGCTTCGCTCGTTGGTCGTCTGAACCGTATCACCACAAGTATCGTGGCTAAGAAACGCCTGCCCGGTACGGTTATTACTGCTCAGAACCTAGTGGATGCTACTCGCCGTTTGACCCAAGATACCTTGGCCCCGCAACGGTTCACTGACGCAGCTCTGCTGAACTATATGAACATGGTGTTGACGCTGCTCTGCAACTACCGCCCTGACCTATTTTCGGAAATCAAAACGATTGGTCCTACGGCCGGATCGCCCGTCCAGACCTTGCCTACTGACGCAGTGCGCCTAGTTGAAGTGTTCTCTACCGGGGCAGGCACGGCGGTCACAGAGGTTAATCGTGAGACCCTTGATCAGATGCATCCCCAGTGGGTGTCTGAGACCCCCGGTGTGCCTGTCAACTTTATGCGCCACCCACGCAACCCACGCAGCTATTTCCTCTACCCGCCTCCAGTAGATGGAACGACACTGGTTATCGAATACATCCGGGCCCTACCAACCTATGACATCCTGAGCGATATCCCCGTGTCGCAGGAGATGTTCTCAGTAATCATTGCCGGTATGGTATTCTTTGCTGAAGTAGCTGACGCTGAGCCGTCTAGTTTTGACCGTGCTAAGGCTGCATTGGGCCAGTTCATGCAGGACGCAGGCATGTCTATGACAACACGTGTACTCGCAGATATGGAAGATGCAGCCGTGCAGACCGGCCGGTAAGTTTTTTCTCACGGCGCATCTCGACAAAACCCGACGCAGCGGTGTATCTGCTGTAAACCTTATGAGGTCATGCGCCTATGACGACGTTCCTTTCCTTAGTGCCGCGGCTCCTGCCATACGCACCGAACTGTCCACAGCCGACAGCCCTGAACGCCATCCGGCGTGGGGCTATCAAGGCTTGTGAGAAGTCGTTAGCATGGCGCTATGATATCCCGGTCTTTGACCTTACAGACTTCGTGCCTGAATATACCTACGATGTTCCGGCTGACACTGAGGTCCATGCTGTTATCGCTGCGACTCTTAATGGGTCACCGCTTGAGCCTATGACGCTGGAGGACGCTCTCCGTGCTAATCCGCAGTGGGCTCCTGTCGCTGCCGTTCCCGGTGATCCGGTTGAGCAGGCAGGCACTCCCCGCTACATTACACAAGTCCACGCCAACAAATACATCCTGATCCCCACACCAAATGATGGTGGTCCTTACAGTGTCCGCATGTTCGTGGCCTTGAAACCAACGCGCACGGCCGCGGATATGAACACGGTAGCTTGCAACAGTCTTGAGGAGTGCATCATCCATGCTGCTCTTGAGGAACTGCTAGTTA
>Ga0315289_10005796_pt1 | contig 18195 bp, 12 predicted proteins | sample YL17G11_40_MG_FD_203452 | JGI IMG/M metagenome (GOLD analysis project Ga0315289, IMG submission 203452) | Sediment microbial communities from Yellowstone Lake, YNP, Wyoming, USA - YL17G11_40 | ecosystem: Environmental > Aquatic > Freshwater > Lake > Sediment | place: USA: Wyoming | collected... | reverse complement strand
AGCACTTCACCCATGGGTGAGAATCGCATGGGGGGTCCAGCCAAACCGTGCCGCAAATCAAAAGGCTATGAGAGTAACCGTAAGTGTTTAGCGATACAAAACCGACCTCGGGCCACAACTCGTTGGCGTCCACGTAATCATCCACAAGTACCACACCTATGCCGTCGGAAGTTGCATTCACCCATTGAAAGTAGCTGGTAGTATAGCCATGACAATTATATTCAAGAGTCGTTGAGCCTTCGTACGCATACCCGGTGTAATGATCGTCCCACCAAGCCTTTGCCATAGCCGCAGTTACAGTAATGGTAGTATGAGGATAGCACACAGTGGGATAGTCAAAACTACAGTGTGCATGGCAATACTTCCTCCCATTGGAGGTGTAACAGCTATCCCACCCAACCGGGTCGTACGGACAATACCAGGATGCCGTGCTGTTTGTCAAATCTTGATGGGAGGTACCCTCGTCGATGAAGAATAAAGGCAACCTTTGATTCGTAGGGTTAGCCGCCCCAGCAATCGAACACGATGCTAACAGCACAAAAAGATAGAGCCCATGTCGCTTCATTTTAGTTACCCCTTCATGCTAGACTGCCCGCTGGAACCCTTTTCGGCGACCGCCGCCCCAAGCTTTGTACGTCCATATACGCACTTCTGCACCGGCTGTCAAGGACATTTTCCAAGAAAAGAGCACCACGGGCAGTTCTGCCTTTCTGGCCCGGCTAGCGCGAGTGACTCTCCTGCCTGCACGACCCCTCTTGTCGCAACGGTGCATGTGTTTGTCTGTACGAGCTTTACCGCGCCAGCGCCAGGAGGACCGCTCCGGCGCACCAGACCGCCAGGCCCGCGGGCAGGAACACCCAGCCGGAGGGGTGGCCCACCAATGCCCCGCCTCGGGCCGTCAGCAGCAGTCGGGCTGTGCAGAGCACGGCCGAGGCGGTCGAAAGCTTCCGCCGCGGCGCGCGGGGACGTTCCGCGGCGCCCCCGCCGATCTTGCATCCGCCCAAATCGCGCGGCGGGCCTGCCGCCGACGCTGCTCCAGTTGAACGGACGTTCCTTTGGGTCTCATGCCAGGAACATCGGCATACACGGTCGAATCGCACTAGCTATGCGAAGATCAATAGAGGGAAATCCCGTGGATCACTCGTTCGTTTTCAACGTGTTTTCCGTGGCCCCTGCCTACCCCTCCCCGCTGGCCGCTTCCAGAAACGCCTCGATGTGTTCCGGGGGCGTGCCGGGGCAGAGGGGGCTGCCATTGGCGTGGACGAAGGGGCCGTGGGCGCGGGCTTCGGCCTGGCGGGCGACGGCGTCGCGGATGGCGCTGGGCGGACCGGTGAGCAGCAGATAGCTGTCCACGTTGCCGAAAAGGACGACGCGGGGGTCGAGGCGTTTGCGGATCTCCACCGGGTCGAGGTGGAACGTCTTTTTTGACTCCTCGATGAGCACGCCGTCCACGCCCACCTCATTGATGAGGTCGATGAACGGCAGGATGCCCCCCAGAAAGTAGCCGATGCCGAGGAGTCCCGCGTCGCGCACCTGGCGGTAGAACCTCTGCTTGGGCCTGAGGAAGACTTTCTCGTAACACGCCGGCGATGACAGGTCGCATGCCCCGCCGTAGCCCTCGGAGAACATGTAGCCGTCGGCCCCCTGGTCGCCTGCGGCCAGAACCCGCTCCAGGAACCGCTGGCAGTCGCGCTCGACGTAATGCGCGACAAGGTCCGGGTCCTGCTGCACCAGTATCATCTGGTCCTCCCAGCTTAGCCACGGGAAGCCGCCCCCCGGCGCGCCCGAGTTGGGCACGACCATCGCCCGGTCGCCGTCACGGTCGCGCAACGCCCGCACGTGGTCGTACATCCCCGAGGCCACGGCATCCTCCCGCGAGATGGTCTGGCCGTCGAAATTGCCGTCCACCCAGCGGTCGACGGCCTCGCGCGTCATCTCCGGGGTAAATCCGTCCGCGGGCGGCCGCGGAGGGAGCTTCTTCCGCCAAGGCCGTCCCTCGCACACGTGATACCAGTCGCAGGGAAAACGCCGCATGAAGTCGGCGTAGACATCCGCATAGCCCTCCACGCGTTGCTTGTCCCACAGGGCCTCCTTCCCAAACACCTGGAAGGGGTAGCGCCCCCACATGTGGAGGCACACGGCAGGCCTGTCGGTGTGGGCGCCGCGGAAGAGGGCGGCCATGCGTTCTCTGGGGGTCATGGTCATCGGCGTATTCCGGCGGGACAGGCCCGCGCATCCGTGCGGTGCATCAGGGGTGTCGAGACGGGTATTATTCGACATTCCCCGGATGGCCACTCGCTGACGACCAGCGTCAGCGATGGTTACGACTCTACCGATCTGGGGCGTTTCGACAAGCGAATTCCCGGCGTCACAGAGCCTTGCGGAGCCCCCAGGGCGGCATCGAAACCCACATCCGTGGGCTTGCGAAGCCGCGTTTTCCCGGTCGGGGACAGACCGCCTCCGCTGTCCCCGACCATGCGCACCTCCCTTGGCACAATTATACCTACGCCGCCCGCGTCCGTGCCAGCGCTAGCAGGACCGCGCCGATCAGCCAGCACGCCATTCCACCCGACAGGAACAGCCAACCTGAGGGGTGCAGGGCAACCACCCCGCCCCGGGCCGTCAGCAGCAGCCCGGCTGCGCACAGCACGGCCGAAGCGGCCGAAAGCTTCCGCCGCGGCGCGCGGGGACGTTCCGCGGCGCCCCCGCCGATCTCGCATCCGGCCAAGCCATGCGGCGGCGGGCCGGCTGTGAGTGCCGCAAACGCCAGGTGCGCCACCAGCACCATCCCCATCAGCAGCACCAGTTGCAGGTGGTAGCCCAGCCAGGGCAGGTCCGGCAGCAGTTGCCGCCAGGCCGTCGCCACCAGCAGCGCCGGCGGCAGCAACAGCCCCGTCACCAGCGTCCGCCCCGGCCCGCCCAGCAGGGCCGCCCCCGCCAGCAGCGCCGCCGCGGGCACGCGCAACTCCTCCATCGGACGAAGCGGCAGCGGCGCCTGCGAGCGGTCCATCAGCCAGATCGCCCCGCTCAGGCCCGCCAAAGCCCCGCTGAGCACCAGCGCCGCCCCCAGCGCGACCCGGTGGGACCGCGGCGAAGGATCGTCCATTACCCCCGTGTTCATCAACCCCACCAGGACCAGCGCATACGCGCCCAGCACGATCAACATCCTGCCCACCAGCAGCGGCGGCGCGGGCCAGTAGGTCCATCCGTTGAAGGCCTGCTCGTCCACCGCGACCGCCCGGCCGTCCAGGCCCAGGTGCAGGGCCACGGCGATCAGCAGCCCCACCCCCAGCGTCGCCAGTACGGTCGGCGCACGCAACCGCAGGACCAACAGGCTATTCAGCAGACCCACGATCGCCCCCGCGCCGGCCGCGGCCGCGAAGCTTGCCCACGGAGGCACGCCGGCGCGGATCAGCCCCGCCGCCGCCACGCCGCCCAACCCCGCTACGGCCCAGATGCTCAGGTCAATCCCCCCCTGCCGCAGCACCAGCGCGAAGCCCATCGCGGCCAGCAGGTAATTGGAGGCCATCTGCCCGGCTACGTTGCTGAGGTACTCCAGTTGGTCGGCGTAGGTGTCCTCCGCCCCCGGTTCGACCAGCCAGCCCCACGCGGGCGCGTACCTGGGCAGCAGCACCGCGCCCAGCATCGCCAGCAGCGCCGCGCACAGGATGTCCTGGCGCCACGGGCGCGGGCGGCAGGCCGGCCGAATCTTTCGCTCCCATCCAAGCATGGCCCATCCTCACCAGGCGACGGAAGTGTAGCAGCCGGCGGGCGCGGGGTACAGCGGCGCATGGGTTTGCGGGCGAGGCGCCCGCGGCGCGTGCGGCCGGCGGGGCGGCTAGGCCAGGACCGGCACCGGCCCAGCCAGCGTCTCGAAGTCGTTGACCACCGACAGGTCGCCCGAGCAGATCTGCTCGCGGTTGCGGCGGATCTCGGGCATCTTGTCAGCCAGCCAGCGCCGCGCCACCGCCAGCTTGCGCGGGCTTTGGAGGGCCTGGCGGCAAAACAGCCCGCCCACCACCAGGTACACCCCGATGTCCACCAGCTTGCGGGCGTACAGGTCTCGGTAGCTCGTGCCCGCCTGCGCCTTGATGAACTCCACCGACTCCTGGAGGCTCGCCAGTCCGCCGCGGATCTGCTCCACCAGCGGCGCCGCCTCGGCAGGCCATTGGCCTTCCAGCAGTTCCTCGAGGACCGTCGCGCAGGTGCCGCTGGTCATGCCCGCCACGCCGGCCACCACTTGGAGTTGGCTGGTGCCCTCGTAGATCGTGGTGATGCGGCTGTCGCGCAGGTGCCGCTCGACGGGGTAATCCTTCATGTACCCGCTGCCGCCCAGCACGGCCATGGAGCTGTTGGCCACCCGCATGGACATCTCCGAGGCATAGTACTTGGCCATGGGAGTCAGCAGCTTGTTGAAGCGTCCGAACTTGCGGCTGCCGCCGCGGAGGGCCTTCTTCCGCTCGGCGTCCACGTTGCCGAACTCCAGTTTGCGCAAGGCCCCGTACTCCAGGTCCACGCAGAAGCTGGCGTAGTACGTCAGCGACCGGGCGGCCTGGATGTCGAGGCTCATGTCCACCAGCAGCTCGCGCACGGCGGGGAAGTTCTCGATGGCCGTGTCGAACTGCTTGCGGCTATGGGCGTAGTCGCGGGCCACGCGATAGGCGGCCTCGCCGATGCCCAGGCTCTGGGCGGCGATGCCCACCCGGGCGCCGTTCATCAGGCTCATGACGTAGGTGATCAGCCCTCTCTGGCGCTCGCCGATGAGCTGGGCGGGGGCGTCGTCGAAGAAGATTTCGCACGTCGGGCTGCCGTGGATGCCCAGCTTGTTCTCCAGGCGGCGGATCTTCACCTTGGGCCCGCGCCGCACCAGCAGCAGGCTCAGCCCGCGCCCGTCGGTGATCTCCGGCTCGGTGCGGGCCAGCACCAGCAGCACGTGCCCACAGCCGTTGGTGATGAACCGCTTGACCCCGCGGACAAACCAGTTCCCCTGGCTGTCCTGGTAGGCCGCGGTCTTGACGGCTTGGAGGTCGCTGCCGGCGTCAGGCTCGGTCAGCACCATCGCGCCGGTCCAGGCGCCGCGGGCCATGGAAGGCAGATACTCCTGCTTGATCGGCTCGCTGGCGAAGGCGTTGACGGTCTCGGCGATACCCTGAAGCCCATAGATGTTCATCAAGGCCGCGTCGGCCCGGCTGATGATCTCGTTGCTCATCGTGTAGACGAGGTTGGGGCAGTTGAGCCCGCCGAAGCGGTACGGCAGGGTGAAGCCCATCAGGTCGGCCTGGCCCAGCCGCCGGATGGCGTTGGCGATGCCCGGGGCGTAGGTCACGCTGCCGTCGGCGTTCAGCACGTTGCCCACCTGGTCGGTGTGCTCGGCCGTGGGGGCAATCACGTCGGCCGCCAGCTCGCCCAGCGACGTCAGGATCCGCTCGTAGTTGTCCACCGCGTCCGCGGCGTCGGCGGGGGCGAAGTCAAACTGCTTGGCGTAGGCGAAATCATCCTCCATGATCGCCGCGATCCGCGGGACGTCGAAATGGCCAAAGAGAAACCGGATGTCTTCGTTGTCGCTGTAGAAGTTGCCCATGTCCGGTTCCTCCGGTTCAGGTGGACCAGCCTTGCCCGACCGCCGCGGCCTGGGAGGTCTTGATCCGAATCGGCTCGCCCGAGCGGATCGCCTTGATCATCATGGGAATCACCTGATTGAGGTCGCCCACGACGCCGTAGTGCGCCACGGAGAAGATCGGCGCCTCGGGGTCGCTGTTGACGGCCAGGATCTTGGCCGACTCCTGCATCCCCGCCCGGTGCTGCACCGCCCCGCTGATGCCGCAGGCGATGTACAGCGCCGGACGCACCGTCGTGCCCGTCTGGCCCACCTGGTGGTCGTGATCCACGAAGCCCAGGTCCACGGCCGCGCGGCTGCCGCCCACCGCCCCGCCCAGGCAGTTGGCCAGGTCCCAGATGAGCCTGAAGTTGTCGCGGCTGCCGACGCCCGCCCCGCCGGCCACGATGATCCGGGCGGCCTTGAGGTTGACTTTCTTGGGTTGGCGGCGGCTCTCCAGCAGTTCCAGCGGCAGCGCCAGGCCGTCCAGGTCGGCCGCGCAGCGCACCACCTGGCCCTTGCGGGAGACATCCGCCCGCGACATCACCATCACGCCCTCGCGAACGGTGGCCATCTGGGGCCAGCGGTCGTAGTTGACGATCGTGGCGATGATGTTGCCCCCGAACGCCGGGCGGATCTGGAGCAGCAGGTTCTTGTGCTCGTCCTTGCTGCCGGGGGGCGTATGGTCGCCGATCTGGAGGTCGGTGCAGTCGGCCGTCAGGCCGCACTTCATGGCGCTGGCGATGCAGGGGGCCAGGTCGCGCCCCAGCGGCGTGGCCCCGAAGATGATGATCTGAGGGCGATGAGCGTGAATCAGGTCGCAGATCACCTTGGCGTAGCCGCGGGCCTGATAGTGCGCCAGCTTGGGGTGCTCGGCCAGGTAGACCTTGTCAGCCCCGTGGGCGATAAGCTTGGCGGCCAGCGGCTCGGCGCCGTGGCCCAGCAGCAGCACGCCCAGCGGCGCCGACACCGTGTCGGCCAGCTCGCGGGCCTTGCTCATCAACTCCAGCGGCACGTCGGAGAGCCTGCCGGCCTCCTGCTCGGCGAGCACCCACACCTCGCCCTGCCTGTTGACCTCGATCATGTGCGATCCTCGATCCGTCGCCTCGTCCGCCCCGGGCGGCCTCAACCGATGGTATGGTCCTCGATCAGTTCGCCCACCAGAGTCGCCACGCCGTCCGGGGTGGCTGGAAACTCCTTGTAGCTCCCCCCTGTCAGTACCACCGATTGGATCCGGTGCACCTTGGTGGGGCTGCCGTCCCGCCCGCACCAGGCCAGGTCCGCGCCCAGGTCATCCAGGTCCCACTGCTCGATCAGCAGGCCGCGCGGCGCCATCTCTCGCCCCAGCTCCGCGACCCGCTGGGCCTTTGCCTCCGCCGAGGCGTCGGGCATGGCCTGCTCGACCTGGGCGGCCAACTCGGCCACGCAGCGGGCCTTTTTGTACTTCATGATCCGCCGCGCCGCCGGGGGGCGCACCACGTTGGCGGCGTCCATCACGGTCGCCAGCAGCGGCAGCGTCCCGCGGACCTTCTCCCAGCCATTGCCCACGTTGCGGCGAACGGTCATCTTTCCGTTCTCCAGCGACACCAGCTCCTCCATGTACGTAATGGCCGGGATGTCGAGTTTCTGGGCCAGTTGCGGGCCGGTCTGGGCGGTGTCGCCGTCGATGGCCTGGCGGCCGCAAAGCACCAGGTCGAAGCCCAGCTTGCGGACCGCGCAGGACAGGATGTAGCTGGTGGCCAGCGTGTCAGACGCAGCCGCCCGGCGGTCGGTGATCAACACCACCCGGTCGGCGCCGCGATACAGCGCCTCGCGGAGCACCTCCGCGGCGGCCGGGGCGCCCATGGTGATTACCGTGACCGACCCGCCGTGCTCGTCGCGGATCGACAACGCCAGCTCCAGGGCGTTTAGGTCCTCGGGGTTGAAGATGGCCGGCAGGGCGGAGCGGTTGACCGTGCCGTCCTCCTTCATCGCCTGGCCGGTGATCCGCTTGGTGTCCGGCACCTGCTTGACGCAAACGACGCAGTGATAACCCACGTCCCGTCGCTCCTGTCTCGACTCATCCCTGCCCGCGGCTTGGTCCTGGCCTCGCAGCCGTCGGTCCTCGGATCAACGCCCAGCCCGGCGGCTGGACGCAGCCGCGCGGAACAGCGCGCACATCCAACAAGCACGGCCCGCCATGAGCGGACCGTTTACCCAGCCGCGGAGATGTTAGGCATCCGGCCCGCGCAAGTCAAGTGCATCGCCCGTTCCGCGGCCGGGGCGGCCCTCGCTCGTGGATAGCATAGCTGCTATAAGTGTTTCCTGCAAAGGATGACGCGTATGGGTGGGCTGGATGAGGACTGGCTGGACCGGACCCTTGCGCGGATCGCGCGGGTGAGGGTGGGGGTGTTCGGGGACTTCTGCCTGGATGCCTACTGGCACATCGACCCCGACCCCAGCGAGCTGTCGGTGGAGACCCACTTGCCGGTCCGGCGGGTCCGTCAGCAGCGATACAGCCTGGGCGGGGCCGGCAACGCGGCAGCCAACCTGGCGGCGCTGGGGGTGGCAAACGTCCATGCCGTCGGCCTGATCGGGGAGGATCTCTTCGGCCAATTGATGCGCAACATGCTCGAAGAGCTAAAGATAGACACGAGCGGCCTGCTGAGCTGGCCGGGAGACTGGCAGACGCCTGTCTTCGGCAAGCCGTATGTCGGCGACACCGAGCAGAACCGCATCGACTTCGGCGCGTTCAACCACATCACCCCCGCCGCCATTGATGCTCTTGCGGAGCAGCTCGACGCCGTCGCCGGCCGTTGCGACGCCGTCATCCTCAACCAGCAGCTTCCCATGAGCCTCTCGATGGAAGCCACCATCCGGCGGATCAACCAGGTCGTCCGCCGCCACGCCGGGCGATGCCGCTTTGTCGTCGATTCCCGCGACCGGGCAGAGCACTACGAGGGCGCGATCCTCAAGGTCAACGCCCACGAGGCGTCGCGGCTGCTGGGCGAGCCCCGGCCGCTGGAGGAGCGCATCGGCGCGGCCCAGGCGGCCGACATGGCCCGTCGGCTCCACGAGCGGACTGCCCTGCCCGTCTTCATCACGCGCGGGGAGCACGGGATGGTCGCCGCCGACCCATCCGGCCTGCACGAGATCCCCGGCATCCAGATCGTCCAGCCGACGGACCCCGTGGGCGCGGGGGACACGGCGGTGTCGGCCCTGGCGGCGGTGCTGGGCAGCGGCGGCAGCGTCCGCGAGGCGGCCGAGCTGGCGAACCTCGCCGCCTCGATCACCGTCCGCAAGCTGCGGACCACCGGCGCCGCCAGCCCGCGGGAGATTCGCGCGGTCGGCCCGCGGCCGGATTATGTGTACTGCCCCGAGCTGGCCGACGACCCCCGCCAGGCCCGTTACCTCGACGGCAGCGAGATCGAGCAGGTCCGGCCGCTGCCGGATAACCTGGCCATCCGCCACGCCCTCTTCGACCACGACGGCACCGTCTCGACGCTCCGCCAGGGCTGGGAGCAGATCATGGAACCGATGATGGTCCGCGCGATCCTGGGCCGGCGCTACCAGGACGCCGACGAGGGCCTCTATCACAAGGTGGTCCAGGCGGCGCGGCGGTTCATCGACCGCACCACCGGCGTCCAGACGCTGGCGCAGATGCAGCACCTGGTGGAGCTGGTGCGGCAATTCGGCTGCGTCAGCGCCGACCAGGTGCTGGACATGCACGGCTACAAGGCCCTGTATGACGAGGCGCTGCTGGCCATGGTCCGCGGCCGGGTGGAGAAGCTGCGGCGGGGGGAACTATCGCCTGAGGACTTTCAGATCAAGGGCGCGGCGGCGATGCTGAAGGCCCTGGCCAAGCGGGGGGTGAAGCTGTACCTGGCCAGCGGGACCGACCAGGCCGACGTGCGGGCCGAGGCGGCGGCGCTAGGCTACGCCGACCTGTTCGAGGGGCGGATCTTCGGGGCCGTCGGCGACGTGACGGTGGAGGCCAAGAAGCTCGTGATCGAGCGGATCCTTCGCGAGCACGGCTTGGGCGGTGCGGCGCTGGCGACCTTCGGCGACGGCCCGGTGGAGATGCGCGAGACCCGTAAGCGCGGCGGCCTGGCCGTCGGGGTGGCCAGCGACGAGGTCCGCCGCTTCGGCCTCAATAGTGCCAAGCGCGCCCGCCTGATCCGCGCCGGGGCCGACCTGGTCGTGCCGGACTTCACGCAAGCTCGTCGCCTGCTATCGGCGCTGGGATTCGGCAATTAACGCCGCCGGGCGGGGGGTGTCCACCTGGCCGCATGAGACGATTTGCTGGGTGTCAACAGATACGTCTTATTGACCTTTGAACCGCCAATGCAACGCATCGGACCCCAATACTGAGCGTTGGTCCTTCTGCAACAAGTTACAAACAAGACGCTTACGATGCATCCAGGATCGCAGCATCCAGTGGTGTCAGTTACATTGGCTGTTCAAGCATCAATAATATCGCCCATCCCCCCGGCCCGGCATCCTCCTACCGGGCCACATTGCTGCACAATGCCGCGCAAGCTTGGGTAAGCCGAGCAGATTGGCTGCCCGCGCAAGCCCCGGGCCCTTGTGCGGGGATGCCCCGACGGCCAAAGGACGTCCACCCACTAGAGCCGCCCTGGCGGATCGGGCGTTGGTTTCGTATAGTCTCCGATGATTGGCCCCAGAAGTGCACGAGGTCTCATCGGTGGAGGGTCCCGGTCCATGATTTCAGGTGCGCAAGTGGCTCATCCGCCGAAACTGAGGCTGATCAACCCCCGCAGCCCGCTGACGACGATTACCATGCCCCAGATCATCCAAAAGATGACCTTCTCGCGGCGGGGGCTGTTCATGCCGCTGAACCTGGCCATCTGCGCCACCGTGGCGGGGCAGGCGGGCTGGGACGTCGAGATCGTCGACGAGAACGTCACCGACACCCTCCATCGGCCTGTTGCGGACGTCCAGGCCGTCGGCATCGGGGCCATGACCACGCAGGCCAAGCGGGCATATGCGTTGGGCGACGCGTACCTGGCCCTGGGCGTGCCGGTGATCCTGGGGGGCATCCATCCCTCGGCCCTGCCGCAGGAGGCCCTGGAGCACGCCACGTGCGTGTGCAAGGGGGATGCGGAGGCTACCCTCCCGCGGGCACTGGCGGATATCGAGGCGCGCCTGGCGGGCCCGGCGCCGGGGCCGGGCGCGGAGACGGCCAAGCGCATCTACGACTGGCGGGATTGCCCCGATGCGCCCATCGCCAGCCCCCGCAAGGACTTGCTGAACCCCAAGGACTACTTGGTGTTCAACCCGATCCAGACCACCCGCGGCTGTCCGCACGGGTGCACGTTCTGCACCACGCCGGCCGTCTTTGGGCGCAAGTTCCGCCAGCGGGCCATCGGCGACATCGTCGAGGAAATCCGCCAGGCCAAGCAGCGGTTCGGCACCGGCACCTTCATCTTTAGCGACGATGACGTAGCCGGCAACCACGGCTGGGCAATGGAGCTGTTCGAGGCCCTTCGTCCGCTGAAGATCCGCTGGGCCAGCCAGTGCGACATCCTGATCTCCACCAGCGACAAGCTGCTGGCGGCCATGCGAGACAGCGGGTGCATCGGGGTGATTCTGGGGCTGGAAAGCCCCAAGGCCGGCACGCTGCTCGAGGCCGGCAAGCGCTACGCCAAGGCTGACGAGTACCTCCCGCGGATCCGCAAGATTCAATCGTACGGTATCAGCATCTGGGGCAGCTTCATCTTCGGCTTCGACAGCGACGATTGGCGCGACTGCCGCGACGCCGTGCGGTTTGCCCAGCGGGCCGAACTGTGCATGAGCTGCTACCCCATCCTGACGCCGTACCCCGGCACGGAGATCTTCCGCCAGTACGAGGCGCAAGGCCGGCTGGTCACGCGGGACTGGGACAAGTACAACGGCGCGACGGTGGTTTATCAGCCGGCCCGGATAAGCCCCGAGCAGCTCCGGCACGCGCAGATGGCTGCATTCTGCGAGTTCTACGCCCCCGCCAGCGCGCTGCGGCGGCTGAAGCTTTGGCCCTTCAAGCGCAATAGTTGGCTGGCCAACCTGGCCATCTACCGCGGCCTGACGTACTACTACGGCAAGAAGGGCCGCCCGCTGCCCAGATTCAGCGACTACCTTCACGGCGACTGCGCCTCGCGCATCGCCCGCAGCCTGGGTCTGGCCTGAGCGAGCCGGAAGATCCCGCGCAGGTTCTTCCGGTCAGGCTCAGAGTGCATCGATACAGGTCAGGGCTGCCGCGGCAGGGTGCGACAACGGGACCAAGAGTGCGCCCCAAACGCGTGGCGCAGGCCCCCGTCATCTTTGCTTCTGGGGCCAAGACGAGCCTTGAGCCGCGCCATTACGGCTGGCCTATCATCCGAAGGACCAGCTCGGCTGGGATGCCGATGTCGGCCACGCGGACGACTCCGGTGTACTCGGCCGCGCCGGGGGCGTCGAAGCCGGCCTTGCGGCCAACGAACGTGACGGTCAAGGCCGCGCGAATGGCCGGGCCTTCCGCTTTCCCCGTGTCGCAGTCCAGGCCGGTTGGGATGTCTACCGCCACCACGGGCCGGCCGGCGGCGTTGACCTGCTCGACAACCTGCGCCGCAACCCCCCGCAGCGCCCCCCGAATGCCCGTCCCGCCAATGGCGTCCACCACCAGGTCGAACGGACGCAGTCGCTCCGCCAGGCCGCGCGGATCATCCACCTGCCGGATCTCGTGCCCCAGGGCGCGAAGGATGCGAACGTTCACCTCGGCGTCGCCGGAAAGCTGCTGCGCAGGGGCGGCCAGAAAGGTCGTCACGTCCGCGCCCATCATCGCCAGATGCCGGGCCGCGACGAACCCATCTCCCCCGTTGTTGCCCGCCCCGGCAACGACGGCGATGCGCTTGCCCCGCGCCTGGCCGAGGAACTCATCAACCGCCTTGGCCAGGTTCCGCCCGGCGTTTTCCATCAGCACCACCCCCGGCACGCCGAGATTCTCGATGGCGTACCGGTCCACCTCCCGGACCTGTTGGCGCGTCAGGGCGCACATGGGAGCCTCCCGCGGCGCATAAAAGGGGCGCCTGACCCTTGCCGATCCGCCACGCCCGCGCGCAGCGAATGGGCCAAGCCGGCGCCCGCATCGTCAGAGCAGGCTGTCAATCGCCGCCTTCAAGTCCTTCTTGGATTGCAGGCCGACCATTTTCTTAACCAGCTTGCCGTCCTTGAAAAGGATAAGGGTCGGGATCGCGCTGATGCCGAACTTCATGGCAGCCTGCCGGCTGGAATCCGTATCGACTTTGCCCACCTTCAGCCGGCCGGCGTACTCGTTGGCCAGCTCCTCGATGGTGGGCGCCAGCATCTTGCAGGGCCGGCACCACTCCGCCCAGAAATCGACCAGGGTCGGCTTGTCGGAGCTTAGCACCTCCTGGTCGAAGTTGGTGTCCGTCAGCTCTATCACATTCTCGGAAGCCATGAGCGCCTCTCCTTCCGTGGACCAAACGCCTTCACAACATCCTATGCGCACGGGCTGACGGTGTCAACCCGGCCCCGCCAAAGGCTTTAGCAGACCGGCCCAAACCCGCTTACGGCCCGCCAAAGTAGAGACTCCGCACCGGATGCGCACCGGCCAGGGGCATGCCCAGGTCCCTGAGTTTGCCTACGGCTGGGTCTCCACGTTGTGCGGCTGGCTGGCCACCGGCCCAGCCGGCGCGGTAGCAGCCGACTGTGTCGTCGTAGACTGGGTGGTGGCCGCTTTACGGTCCATCCGAATCTTCAGCACCCGCCCGCGCGTCATTCGCTTGACCGACAGGTTGAGCGTTGTCTGGTCGGCCGTGAGTTTCTCAAATTCTGCCACATTCATGACCGGCCCATCATTGACATGAGTGATAACCTCAAAGGGCTTGATGCCCGCCACGGCGGCCTTGGAGCCTGGTTTAACCTTCGACACCACCACGCCCGGCTCCTCCGGCGCCCGGCGCAGGTGCCGACGAACCTCGAAGGTCAGGTCCCGCACCGTCAGCCCTAGGTCCTTGCTCACGACGCGCGGGGCTGAATCATAGTGCGGCGGGCTGGCCGTCACGGTGAAGTCCCGCCGGAACGTCTTGCCATCTTCGCAGAACTCGGCCGTGTACCGCTGGCCAATGCCCAGCTTCGTCAGCACGGCGTTGAGGGAGCTGCGAGCCGAGGGCCAGGGCGAAGGCGCCCGGTCCATGTACTCCTCGGGGATCTCGTCCAGATGCTCCCATATCTCGCTCATCCCGCTGTAGCGCTCATCTTCCACCTTGACGTCCACCGGACAAGGTTTGCCTTCCGGGTATAGCCGCAGCAGCACCATCCCGGGTTTGACGCCTGCCTGGCTGGCCGGCGAGTCGGGGTAGACGAAGGTCACCAGCCCACCGACCTCGCCGTTGCGGGTCTCGTACGACACGTTCTTCTCCCGCGCCAGCTCGGACGAGACGTCTTGGAGTTCCACGCCCATCCACCCGATGCGATCCTCGTCCTTGTCCGTCACCGGCACGTTGGAGGAGTCGTACCGGCAGGCCAGATCCGCCAGCAGTTCGCGGCATTGCTGGGCCGGCAGCGACAAGCTCTCGCCATCGCCATGGTAGGAATACCGCTCGCTCCGCGGGGCAGGCCGGCGGGGCATGGGAATAGCGACCACCCTGCCCGACAGGTCCACCAGTACGGACCGGTCGGCCCCTTCGAATCGCGGATACACACAATTGCGCCACCCAACCTCCAGGTTGCTTAGGAAGACGTGGTCGAATCGCACCACTTGACGCTTGCCCCACACCTCGGCGCGGAGGGTCAGAAGGAGCTGGTCCGCATAGTCGTGAATGGTCCCCGGCACCAGCTCCATTGCCCCTTCCCGAGGCTGGTCCGGCCTGGCCACGAGGCAGCCAAAGTCCTTCAGCGACCCGACAAAACTGGCCGGAATCGGCTCGCCCTCCTGCGGGCACAGCGTGATCTTCTCCAGCCGGGCGGTCTGTCCCTGGTCCAGGGCGGCGAACACCAGGACCTGATCGGACCCCACCAACAGGGCCAGGGTGGTCTGTTCGGTCACGGAGGCCTGGCCGCCGCCCGTTTCGGAAGGCATGAACCGGCTGAATGGGAAAGCCGAGTCGCCTTCGCCACGAGGGCTGCGGAAGTTGAGCTGCGCGCAGAACGCCGCCCGCGCCGCCCGTTGGCCCAGCATCTGGTTGAGGCGGTCGATCTCGGCCATGCTCACCATGGGCCAGTCCAGCGGCGATCCCTTCCACGAGTCGCCTAGGCGCAGGTGGTCTATCAAGCAGATGCCCACCGGCACACCCTTGCGGTCGGTCAGCAGCGGCGGGACGGAGCCAAGGGATAGATGCTTCTGATCGGTGCGTACAAAGACAGTCGGGGCCAGGGACACCGCCGTCGCGCTGACGTACCACCGCCCGTCCCGCAGGACATATTGAATCCCCAGTTCAACCTTCCCGTTGGCTTGGAAGGCCAGTGGCACGGCGCCGGCCAGCGGGCCCTCCAACTCCAGCAGCATGGCCGGCTGCTGCCGAGCCAGGGCGACGGGCTTGGCCCCCGCCGTCTGCTCACCGAAGCGGACCGCCCAGGATTTAATGAAACGCGGATGGATCGACGGATCGCGCAGCAGCACGCGATGGTCGCTCAGCAGGTAGCCGGCGCGCACCATCGGCCGCTCTTGCTCCAGATGCTCGGACTGGTTATGCACCCGCCCGCAGTTCGGGCAGACTTCTCTCGGCGCCTCTCCATTGTCCATCTGGAGTTGGATCTCCACCTGCACCAGGCTCGTCGAGAGCTTCTGGGCTATCCTCTCCAGGTCCTGCTCCGTCAGCGGACGATCCTTGCCGGCGGCCATCCCTGTTGCCAACAGCATTGTCACAGCCACGATGTGTTTCCACATGGCGTTGTCCTTTCCGCGCCGAGCTACTCTCGTTCGTAATCCCTGGCGAAGTCCAGCACAATTTCCCGCTGGTCCCCGTTGCGCAGCACCGTGAACATGGCCCGGTGCTCCGAGTCGATCTTTCCCATGGCGGCGTCGTATATCCGCTGCACGTCCTCCAGGGTCGTCACCTCCTGTTGGTTGATCTGAACCACGATGTCGTTGTGCCGCAGCCCCGCCTCCGCCGCGTTGCCGGGGTACTTGGTGCCGAAGACAAACACCCCTTGCTGGCGATAGTAGTGCAGGTCCGGGTTGTCGAACTGGTTGATCGCCTTGACCGTCAGGTCCCAGCGCGGGCAATCCAGCTCCTCGCCCTCCACGCGACCCTTCTGGCGCGGGGCTAGCTCCACCGACACCTCCTGACCGCCGCGCATCAAGCGGATGCTCATCGCCTCGCCGCGCGGCAGCAGCCCAATCCACCGGCGGATGTCCGGCAGATCCTCCTCTTGCCGGGCGGTCAGGCTTCGGCCGTTGATCGCGACGATACGGTCATTCGTGCAGATGCCCGCCGATCGCGCGGGGCTGTCCGCATCCGTTTCGGCCACGATGATGCCCTCCTCGGCGTCGAAGAACATGTTCCGCTCGAAGTCCCGCAGCGGCTGAAGCTGAAGGCCCGTCCAGGTCCATTGCACCTGGCCGTGCTCGCGAAGTTGCGGCAGGATTTCGCGGATGGTGCTGGAGGGCACGGCGAAGCCCATGTCGCCCCCGAAGTACGTTCCCAGCGTCGTGATACCCACCACCTCGCCGACTGTGTTGACGAGCGGGCCTCCAGAGTTGCCCGGGCAGATCGAGGCGTCGGTCTGGAGCCAGAGGCTGTACTGACTGGCCGGAGGAAGGAACCGCCGCGTGCACGAGATGATCCCGATGGACACCGAGCGGTTCAGGCCCCACGGCGCGCCCATGGCCATGACAAAGTCGCCTTCGCGGAGGCGGTCGGAATCGCCCAGGCGGGCGCACGGCACCGGCTGATCCGCTGAACAGCCTTCCAGCGACAGCAGGGCCAGATCCGTGTCCTTGTCGTGCCCCACGAGGCGCGCCCGCATCGCCCGCCCATCCAGCAGCAGGCAGCGAATCTCGGTGGCCTTGTCCACCACATGCCAGTTGGTCAGCAGTTCCCCGTCGGCCGAGATGATCACCCCGCTGCCGGCAACCTCCTGGGACTTCTTCTCGCCGCTTTCATGACTTTCTCGCAGGCACTTGATGAACACCACCGAGGGAAAAACCTGATCCTTGGCCGCCTGGACGATCTCCCGGAAGTCGGCCGAGAGCCTCTGGCGGCTGTCGGATGTATCTTCCGCCCCGGCCGGGGCCTCCATCGCCGGCAGCATCAGCGCCGCCAGGCCCGCCCACATCGCCGCGTGTAGCCGTCTGTTCATCAGGCCATCCTCCTCAAGCAGGAAGTGAAATTCCAAACGGTAGCCGCCCGGACGGTTCCATGAGAAACGTGGCCGCCTCGAGCGGTGCTTGCTCTGCCCTTGCCCATGCCAGTCGACTCATTCGACCCGGACTCCCCTTCTTGCGCCCTGGGAAAGGCCGGCTAGAGCATAATCCTTTCTGAAACCAGGGGCAATCATGCACGGGGAAAACCGGCTGGGGATTACGGCAACAAAAGAAGCGGGCGGATCCGCGAGGAACCCGCCCGCCAGATGAAATCAACCTAGGACAGCTACCGTCGGCGGCGAAACAGGGCCAACCCGTCTAGGCCAAGTAGCACTAGGCTCATCGGCTCCGGCGCCGGCTCACCTCCTGCCGGCGGAGATCGGGCTGGGGCCCGCCAACGCCCCCAAGCGTCGGCTCCGCCACCCTCGGCGCCATGGAAGGAAAGTGGGACGGTCATCGCTGGAGTGCTTGACGGGGCCCGGGCAGCGAAAGGATAATCTGCTGGCCTTGCGAGGTTCCGCGGGCCGTGCGGGCGTAATTCAGTGGCAGAATGCCAGCTTCCCAAGCTGGAACCACGCCACACAAGACTTGATCTGTCAAAGCCTTACAACCGCTCTCCCTCCGGTGATAGCAGTTCTGATAGCAGTAGCTTCCCGCCCGACCTCACCAGCGTAGTCGAAGCATGGGAGCATCTGCCCGACGCCATCCGCACCGCTATCCTCACCATCGTTCACTCTTCATTTCATTCCCTTTCCTCAAGAGAGGACAAACAGCCGTCACAACCGTCACTGGCTGACTCAAGCGGCGTCGAGGCAGAGGGTTAGGCAATGACGGTGTCAAAAACCATACCGTCATCAACCGTCACAACCGTCACTACGACCGTCACAGAAACTATCTCTGACTGCCCCTTTGTACCCCAGGTCACATCAGGTTGGCGCAGGTTTGACGATCGCGCCTGAGGTCGAGCAGTCGATCGTGGTCGACGCCGAGCCACCCGGCCCTCCCGACGTTTCCCCTGGCTGATTGTGCCCTTGGCCGTGGAGTACGGTCAAGGCCGTCGTTTTTGGGGATGAAGCCGGATTTGGGTTGACAGCAGTATTACGAATTAGTAGAATCGTAATAATGATACGGATATCGAAGGCGCGCTCAAGACCCTCGCGCCTTGATACCCGGCGTTAGGAGAACGGAACATGGAAGGCGACCGTTCACCGCCTGGGTGCAGTCGGAAAGCAGACGGGACCGACGCGCTGCGGATCGAGCAGGTTCCCCTGGCATCCCTCGTGCTGGACGGGGCCAATACTCGCCGGCACGACGA
>Ga0315289_10005795_pt1 | contig 18195 bp, 11 predicted proteins | sample YL17G11_40_MG_FD_203452 | JGI IMG/M metagenome (GOLD analysis project Ga0315289, IMG submission 203452) | Sediment microbial communities from Yellowstone Lake, YNP, Wyoming, USA - YL17G11_40 | ecosystem: Environmental > Aquatic > Freshwater > Lake > Sediment | place: USA: Wyoming | collected... | reverse complement strand
TCCCTCTCCTTTGCCCCCAGGCTCCTGGCCAGCCTCAGGGATTCCTCTAAGCACTGCCCGGCCCGTGTGTGATCGCCCAACTGCATGAGGATGTTCGCCGCGTTGTTCAGCCTCAGGGATTCCGCGCTTTTATCCCCGGTCTCGCGGGCGATCTCCAGGGCCATGTCCATATAATCCCGCGCCCGCCCATACTCCTTCAGGGCGGCATGGCCTCTGGCGATATTGTTGAAGCAAATGCCCTGCCCGGCCTTACCGCCCGTTTTTTGGAATATTTGGAGCGCCTGGTGGTGATAATCCAGAGCCTTGGCATAATCGCCGATTTCATGACGGACAAGGCCGATATTGGTGAGAGAAAAAGCTTCGTTGGCCTTATTGCCGATTCCTCGATTGACTTCCAAAGCCCCGAGAAAATATTCCAGGGCTTTTTGGAATTGACCTTTGGTCCAGGCCATGCTCCCCATAAAATTCAGGACCGCGGCCTGACCGTAAGCGTCCCCGGCTTCTTGAGAGCGCTTCAGGCCGCTCTGACCATAGGCCAGCGCTTGGGCGAAGCTTCCCCGCACCCAATGGATACGCGCTATGTCGGCCAGACAGACGCCCTCCCCCGGCTTATCACCGATCCTCCGGGCAACCGTCAGCGCCCGGTTGAAATTTTCCAAAGCCGGCCCGTACTCGCTCAGCTGAAAATACACGTGGCCGATGCTCCTGAGCGTCTGGCCCTCCTGGTCCTGGGTGCCGATCTCCCGGCTGATCTCCAAGGACCGGCGATAGTATTCGACTCCTTTCTGCGGCTCTCCCAAATAGCAGAGGTCCAGTCCGCAGTTGGACAGGCATCTCGAGAGCTCGACCTTATCCCCGGCCTCCTGCATGACCTCAACCGCCTGCCGGTGGTAGCCCAGAGCAGCAGCATAGTCGCTCCTGTTCCAATAATAATTGCCCATGTGGTTGAGGAGCCAGCCGGCCTGCAAGGTGAGGCCCGCGTCCCGGGCGATTTTCAGGGCTTGCTGGTATTCGTCCAGGGCGGGCTCGAATTTATTCAGTTTGTATTCCTGGATGATGCCCATCCCGTAGTGGAGCATCGCATTTCCGGGATGGACCCTGGCCCGGTCTTGAAAATACTCCATCAGTTCGGTGAAATCGCCAGAGGTGGGAGCGACCAGCTCGTAGTAGATCAGGATCGATTGAGCTTGAAGGTCGATGGCCTTCTTGTAGGCCTCTGCCGATTCTTTCTTTTTTTCCTGAGCCCTGAAACAGAGGCCCAACCCGTAGTAGAGGGCCGTATTTTTCGGGTCTTTTTGAATGCGTTGCTGAAGAAAGGCGATGGTTCTCTCGAGCTGGCGAGCTTCCTTGGATAGCCTGGCCAAAAGGGGATAGATCTCGGTGAAGGTTGACGTCCTGGAGATCAACGTTTTGCATTGGGCGATCGCTTCGTCCAGGTCGTTGGCGGCCTGCAATTTCTTAATACGATAGTAATCCTGATAAAGCTGCCGGATTCTGTCCGGCTTGTCCGGGCCGGGGGCGGCAAACGCCGCACCGAGCATGACAGCCATTCCCAAGGCCACGAGTCCGCCGTAGCTTTTTCTGGGCCAGGGCGTGCTCCGGCTCGCTTTCTCCAATCCGCAGGAGGAGATCGGAGGAGGCTCTGTCCTGGGCTTTAACATGAAATTGCCCTCTCTTGCTACGCCATCACTTAAAATGATGATATTGTCGGCCGCAATTCTATGTCAAGGCCACCTCGGGGGAGTGGTTTTTTCCGTCTTCGGCCGGCGGTTTGGCGGTTCTTATTTCGCTGGCCAGCTATTTTTGCCGGTTCCGGAGCTCTCGAAGGTCCAAGCCCAGGAAAGACTTTCCGCGCCGCCGCCTGGCCCACAGGTCCCACTGATAGGCGTCAAGGTCCAGGCGGCCCCCTGCCTCGAAGGTCAGGCCTTCGGCCTTGAGACGACGCGCCTGTTCACCCCCCCCGCGTCCCGGCCGCAGCGAGATTCCGCCCCGAGCGTTGACGACTCTATGCCAGGGAAGCCCTTCTTTCTCCGAGCAGGCATGAAGGGTCCTGACGACCTGGCGGGCGCCCCGCGGGTCGCCGGCTAGGGCAGCGATCTGGCCATAGGTGGCCACGCGTCCCCGGGGGATGGCACGGATGAGGGCGATAACCTCGCTGATATAAGGGTCGTTCCGGCTTTTCACTTCCTGGTCGATGTCCCGCTGATGTACGTCTTAAACTCGGCTTGTCCGGGGAGGGCGATTTCGAACTTGGTCTCCAGGCTGTCCCATTTTTTCATTTGGACTCCTTGCCGCCCGATTATATACTGGCATCTTACCCTATGCGGCAATTTTATAGAAGAAAAACGGGGGAAGTCCGCCCGAGTTGAAAATTTCGGGGGAGGAGTTATAATACAAAAAGAGGGAATCTATTGGGCTTTGCCTCAAGCCGTCTGCCTCTTTCCAACTGTCCTCCTCTCCGTGCTTGCTTTGCCTGCCGGCAGCCGGCTATTCGGCTTGCCTGTGACGACTGCCGCGTCTTCTCATCGCGGAAGATGACGCTTCGTAAGCCGCACTTCATGATTTATGACGTATGGAATTGATTGAATGAAGAGGTGATGATGTCCACTCCAATCCGGGTTTTAATACTCGAAGACCAAGCGGCTGACGCTGAGTTGATGCTTCACGAACTGCGCCAGTCTGGGTTCGCACCAGACTGGCGGCGCGTAGAGGCGGAGTCGGACTACCTGGCCCACTTGGACCCCAAGCTTGACATCATTCTCGCCGACTACAGCCTGCCGCAGTTTGACGCACTGCGGGCGTTGAATCTGCTGCAAAAACACGGCTTGGATATTCCGTTTATTGTCGTTGCCGGCGCTGTTAGCGAGAAAGCCGCCGTGGAGTGCATGAAACAGGGCGCAACTGATTACATTCCTAAAGACCGCCTGGCCAGACTGGGGCCAGCCGTCAAGCGCGGTTGGGAAGATAGACAGCTCCGCATCGAGCGTAAACAGGCAGAAGAGGCGCAGCGCATCTCCGAGGAACACTTAAAAACATTTTTAAACACCACATCGGACCTGGTGTTTTTGAAAGACTCGGAGTACCGCCATATTTTTGCCAACCGGGCTCTGGCGAATTACTTCGGGAAACCGATGGAAGAGGTGGTCGGCAAGACGGATTATGATCTCATGCCCGCCGAGGCTGCGGAAAACTGTCGCCGCTCGGACAAGAAAGCCCGAGCGGAAAAACAGACTATCACGACCGAAGAGATTGTGGGCGGCGGGTATTTTGAGACCATGAAGTTCGTGGTGCAGCTTGGCAATGGCCGCGAAGGGATTGGCGGTTTCATTCGCGACGTCACCGAGCGTAAGCAAGCCGAGAAGGCGCTGCGGGCGAGCGAGGAGCGCTTTCGGATCGCCGCCCAAAGCGTCAGCGATGTTGTCTGGCAATGGGATATCGAGTCCGCCCGGCTGGACTGGTACGGAGATATCGACGCTTTGCTGGGGTACGGACCCGGCCAGTTTCCTCGAACTATCCAGGCTTGGGAAAAAACCCTCCATCCGGACGATGCCCCACGCGTTAGGAGCGCTCTGGAAGCCCATTTCAAGGATGACCGTCCCTACCGCGAAGAATATCGCGTCCTTAGGAAAGACGGCTCCCTCGCCCATTGGCGCGATACCGGCACGGCCTTAAGGGATGATCGGGGGAAAGCCTATCAGATGGTTGGCGCTATCGCCGACATCACCAAGCGGACGCAGGCCGAAGAACAACTCCACCGGTCTGAGGCGGCGCTCAAGAAAGCCCAGCAGGTATCTCATGTGGGAAGCTGGATTTGGAACATCCCGGCCAACCGTGTGGAGTGGTCCGATGAGATGTTCGGCATTTTCGGCATTGAAAAGGAAGATTTTACGGGCGATTTGAACGAAGTCATCGGGCGCGCTATCCACCCCGATGACCGCGCCGCCGTTGAACGCGTAAACCTTTCGGTCATCACCGACAAAAAACCCGTTCCGCTGGAGTATCGCGTTATCCGGCCCGACGGGACGGTCCACACAGTGTGGGCCGAAGCGGGGGAGTTGATCCTGGATAAGGCGGGCCAGCCGCAGGTGCTGGCGGGGATTGTGCAGGACATCACCGAACGCAAGAAGGCGGAGGACGCTCTGCGGGAAAGCGAGGAGAAATACCGCGGACTCGTGGAACAGTCCCTGATGGGGATTGGAATCTCGCATGGAAATCGGGTCGTCTTTGCTAACCCGGCCCTGTTAGATATTTTTGGCTACGATGATCTTGAGGAATTTATCAAAATACCCCTCCTGGATCACGTTGCGCCAGCCTCTCGCGAAAATATCGTCACCAGGATGGGAAAGGTTGCCAAAGGGGAACTCCTTCCAGCCGATTTTGAATACGAAAATTTGCGAAAAGACGGAAAAACCAAAAGGTTGCACTGCTTTTCGACCCACATCACATTGGGTGGCGAGATCTACACCCAAACCGTCTTCCAGGATATCACCGAACGCAAGCGCGCGGAGGAGGCGCTGCGTGAAAGCGAGGAACAGTATCGCCAGTTGTTTGAAATGGAGTCGGATGGCATTTTTTTGATCGACAACCAAAACGGACAACTCCTGGAGGCCAATCGCACCGCCTCAATACTGTATGGATACAGCCGCGAAGAATTCTTGTCCATGAATAATACCGACCTTTCCGCCGAACCGGAGGAAACTCAGCGTGTCACCCAGGGGACACCGGTTATCGCGGCCAGCGTGGTGACCATCCCCTTGCGCTGGCACCGCAAAAAAGACGGTGCTGTCTTTCCGGTTGAAATCACCGGCCGCTTCTTCACCCGGCAAGGGCGTCCGGTTCACATCGCCGCCATCCGGGACATCACCGAGCGCCAACAGGCCGAGGAAGCGCTGAAGCGGAGCGAAGAGAGATACCGCACTTTGATCGAGAACGCGAATGAAGCCATCGTGGTGGCCCAGGACGGTGTCCTGAAATTTGCCAACCGAAAGACCTCGGAAATGACCGGCTATTCGCGCCAGGAGATAGTGGGGAAACCCTTTGTGGAACTTATCCATCCGGATGACAGGCAGTTGGTGAGCGATAATTATGCGAGAAGGATAAAGGGTGAAAAAGCTCCCGAAGTCTATACCTTTAGAATCGTGGGCAAGTCCGGGAAGGATACCTGGGTCGAGATCCACGCCGTATGGATCAAGTGGCAGGACCTGCCGGCCACGCTCAATTTCCTCAGCGATATCAGCGAGCGCAAGCTGGCCGAGGAGGCCCTGCAGAAGAGCGAGCATATGCTAAAAATGACCCTGAACAGCCTGCGCGATGCCGTTTTCATCATGGACGCTCAGACAAGTAAGATCGAGGAATGCAATCTTATCGCCTCTGAGATTTTCGGCTACAAACGGTCGGAGTTTCTGGGGCGGACGACGGAATTCCTCCATGTCGATAAGCCCGCTTTGGAAGATTTTAGGAAAAAGCTTCATGCGGCCGTGGAGGAAAAAGGTTTTTTGCACAACTTCGAGTTCCACATGAAGCGCAGGGATGGGAAGGTTTTTCCGACGGAGCACAGCGTTTTCCCCTTAAGGGATGAAAAGCATGCTCTGACGGGCTGGGTTAGCTTGGTGAGCGATATCACCGAGCGCAAGCAGGCCGAAGATAGAATCCAGTCCTTGATGCGCGAAATCGAATTTATCCTGGGGGCCACCAAGACGGGGCTGGACATCATCGACAGCAAGTTCAACCTTCGTTTTGTGGACCCGGCCTGGAGCAAGGCGCACAGCGACTGGCCGGGCCGGAAGTGCTATGACTACTTCATGGGCCGCCGCCGCCCCTGTCCGAACTGCGCCATGTCCCAGGCCCTTCGGACCAAGGAGATGGTTGTCGCCGAAGCCGTGCTCCTCAAGGAAGGCCAAAGGCCTGTCCAGGTCATATCCATTCCCTTCCAGGATGAAAAGGGCGAATGGCTCCTCGCGGAAGTGAGGGTCGATATCACCGAGCGCAAGCGGACGGAAGAGGCGCTGTTGGCCTCCCGGGAGGAGCTGCGTTCCCTGTCGGCGCGCCTGCAGTCTCTGAGAGAAGAGGAAAGAACCACGCTGGCCCGCGAGATCCACGACGAGCTGGGGCAGGCCTTGACGGCCCTGAACATGGACCTCTCCTGGTTGTCGAACAAGCTGCCCAAAAGCCAGCCGCCGCTTTTGAAAAAGGTCGAATCCATGTCGGCCGTCGTGGCCGCCACTATGCAGACGGTGAAAAGGCTTTCTTCCGAGCTGAGGCCCGGATTGTTGGATGACCTCGGCCTGGTGACGGCCATGCAGTGGCAGGCCGAGGAATTCGGCAAGAGGACATGGATAAAAATGAAAATCACCTTTGTGCCCGAGGAGATGACCGTGGAGCGGGACCTGTCCACGGCCATTTTCCGTATTTTCCAGGAATTGCTGACGAACATCGCCCGCCATGCCAAAGCCACGAGAGTGGAAGTGAGTTTAAAGAGGAAGGCCGGGGCCTTGGAGCTGCGCGTAAAGGACAACGGCCGCGGAATCAAAAAGACCGAGATCGCCAACCCCCGGTCGCTCGGGCTTATCGGCGTGCGGGAGCGGGCCCTGGCTTTCGGCGGCAAAGTCGAATTCGTCGGCGTCCCGAGCAAGGGAACGAGGGTTGTCGTCCGTTTGCCGGAAAGGGGAAAAGGCGATGATAAAAATTCTAGTGGCTGATGACCATCCGATTGTCCGCCGGGGGCTGAAGCAGATCCTCTCCGAAGACCCCAGTCTGGTCGTGGCCGGGGAGGCCGCCGACGGCCCGGAAGTCCTGGACAAGGCCCGGACGAACGACTACGACCTGGTGTTGCTGGATATCTCCATGCCCGGACAAGACGGCCTGAGTGTTCTTAAGCAATTGAAGAGCGAAAAACCCGACTTGGCCGTTTTGGTCATGAGCATACATCCCGAAAACCAATACGCCGTCAGGGTCCTCAAGGCCGGGGCCTCCGGGTATATCACCAAGGACGCCGCGCCCCAGGAGTTGATCTCAGCCATCCGGGCGGCCTTGGCGGGCCGAAAATACGTCAGCTCCAGCCTGGCCCAGGATCTGGCTTCCCAATTGGGGAAGACCGGCGAAAAATTGCCCCATGAGGCCTTATCCGACCGCGAATTCAGCATCCTGCGCCTGATCGCCTCGGGAAAGCCCAAACAGGCCATCGCCCGGGAACTTTTTCTGAGTCCAAAAACGGTCAGCACCTACCGCTCGCGCGTTTTGAAGAAAATGGGGCTGAAAACAGACGCGGACATCATCCGCTATGCCATAGAAAACCGGCTGACGGGCGGATAGTCAGGGACACGGGGGCTCAGCTTTGTAGGATAAATCCTACAAGCAAAACCAGCCGACTCTTACCAAAGAATCGGGGCCGCGCTGATAGACACGGCCCGCCCTTAAAAACGATACTGTATTTTGTGGGGGAAAAAAATAAAAGGATTTGTGACATGTCTAGCATCAGAAAGCTGAAGGTTTTTGTAGCCGATGACTCGGCTTTCATCCGCGAGCGGCTGCCGGATATGCTCTCGGAGCTTTCGGGAGTTGAAGTCGTAGGCCAGGCCGAAGATGGAACCGGAGCGCTGGCCTCCATCAGAAAACTGAACCCCGATGTCGTGATCATGGACATCCGGATGCCCGAGATGAACGGAATTGATGTGCTCAAGGAATTGCAGAAGGACAAACTCCGCCCCATCGTCATGGTCATGACCAACTATCCCTACCCCCAGTACCGGGAGAAATGCCGGGCTCTCGGCGCAAACTATTTCTTTGACAAGTCCAAGGATTTCGACAGGCTGTTCCTTGCCCTGCAACAGTTGAACCGGAAACATGGCGAGGCTGGCCGTCCTAAAAGAAAAATAAAATACGACTCATGAGCTAAACCGTGCGAAGTTTTTCCAAAAGCGTGCCGGCCATCCCCAGGAATCCAAGATGGACGAGCGCTTTGGAAGAAACGAGCGGGTCAAGCAGAAGCCTGGAAATAAAAATCAGGGAGAGAACCGCCGCCCTCCTGGCTTCCGAGGAAAAATATCGTCTCCTCCTGGAAAATGCTAACGAGGCGATCCTGGTGCTCCAGGAAGGCGCCATTAAATTCGCCAATCCGATGGCGACGAATATTTGGGGATACTCATTCAAAGAGCTGAAGTCCCTGCCGTTCGATGAGCTGTTGTCGGAATCGGACCAGCTAGCCTGGAAAGTGTATGTCAAACGGATTGCTGCGGAGCCGACGGACTCAACGGCCTGCTTCAAGAGTATGACCAAGGAAGGCCATACCCGCTGGATAGAAGTCAGGGCGACTCACATCACCTGGGAGGGAAAGCCCGGGACGCTCACTCTCCTCACCGACATCACCGAGCGAAAGCAGGCGGAGGAAACCCTCCGGCAGAACGAAAAGCGTTTCCGGGCGCTCATCGAGCATAGCGCAGACGCCGTTTCGCTGGTCAAAGCCGATGGGACTGTTTCCTATAGCAGCCCTTCCTGCGTGCGAATGCTGGGCTATAGTCAAGAAGAGCGCCTGGGGCGGAACACGTTTGAGCTGGTGCATCCCGATGATCGTGAACACCTGCTGCGTCTATTTAGCGGGATTCTTATAAAACCCGGTCAGGTTATTGTGCCGCCCACCCGCGTTCGGCACGCTGACGGTTCGTGGCGTTGGATCGAGGGGATCGCCCATAACCTACTGGCCGAGTCGAGCGTGCAGGCCATCGTCGTCAATTTCCGTGACATCACCGAGCAGAAACTGGCCGAGGATGAACTCCGCAAAAACTATGAGAAACTTCAAAGAGCCATGGATGGAGCCGTCAAAGCCTTGGCTTTATTGGCCGAAAGAAGGGATCCCTACACGGCCGGGCATCAGCAGCGGGTGGCGCGACTGGCTGTCGGCATAGCCCAAGAACTTGGGCTTCCCCAAGAAGAAATTGAGACCATGGCCGTCGCCGGATTGCTCCATGACATCGGCAAAGTGTCGGTGCCCACCGAAATTCTGAGCAAACCCAGCAAACTGAACCAAAATGAATTCAACCTGCTCCGCGGCCATTCCCGGGTCAGCTATGACATCGTGAAAACGCTGGGATTGCCCTGGGCTATCGACCAAATCGTGCTTCAACATCATGAAAGGTTGGACGGTTCAGGCTATCCCCAGGGCTTGGCCGGGGAAAGCATCACTCTGGGGGCCAAAATATTGGGTGTGGCCGATGTCGTCGAAGCCATGGTCTCTCACCGGCCCTATCGCGCCGCCTTGGGCCTGGACAAAGCCTTGGAAGAAATCTCTGAGAAAAAAGGCATTCTTTACGATTCAGTTGTGGTAGATGCCTGCCTAAAGCTTTTCGAAGAGAAGGGATTTAAGCTGGAAGAAAATACGCAGAGGGCAGTCATCGGAAGATTTTAAAGGGCGCGGTCCACGCTATTTTGTTATTGCTATTTTAAGTCACCCCCATAGCAAAACAAAATAAAGCCTGCTCTGCTCGCTGGCCCATATCTTCGTGAATAATACTCGTCCTTAGCGCTTGAGAAAATGGCACGAATCTTTTATAGTGAGAAAAGATTAATTTGTTGACTATTCTAACTTTGACTCCCCTACGGCCGGGGTGGCGGAATTGGCAGACGCAAGGGACTTAAAATCCCTCGGGGCGTAAGCTCCATGCCGGTTCGAGTCCGGCCCTCGGCACCATTTTTTGAATCTAAGCTTTTTGGATTGAGTTAGCTACCACAATCAGAACAAAGCAGGCCAAAGCAGGCCTGAACAGACCAAATTTGGTCTGTTTTGGCGTGGTATGGTCCCTGGATGGTCACTGGAGTTCTGGAATCCCAGGTCGTTCTACGCCCGCCAAGGTGCCGGCTGTTAGCAAAGGGGGGGTGATGATGGTCTATCTCCCCCGGCCCTCCCGAATTGACATGACGCCACCGGCATTTCTGCATTTGATTCACCGTTCTATTACTGTTATACTTAAAAAAATCTATACGCCGGGGAGACAATGGTTTCGTCAAAAGGAGAAAAAACTCCGACAAAGAAAGGGGATAAGTCTTTTTTTAGAGCATTTTTCAATAAACTGCGAAAGAGAAAGATTCTTGAGACTCTCGGCGCATTTATTGGAGGCGGTTGGCTTCTTTATGAAATCGTTCATTGGGTTCTTGTTGCACATTATCACTTACCGGAAAAACTTATCGATATTACCATCGTCTCTCTCGTTGGCGCCCTCCTGTGCACTCTTATTTGGAGATGGTTTTCTGGCCGTGAGAAAACTCGAAAATTCAAGCTGGAGCTTGTCTTAATCCCGCTGGTTTTCTTAATGACAATTCTTCTGGACATTAACCTCATTCTCCACCTGAAAGGACCTGAAGCAGAGACTTTCCCAGCCGCTCAATGGAAAAATTCAATCGCTGTGCTACCCTTTGTCGATATGAGTCCCCAGAAAGACCAAGAGTATTTCTGCGACGGCATGACCGAAGAGCTCATCAACCGGCTGAGCAATATCAAAGAATTAAAGGTTCCCGCGAGGACCTCGGCTTTCACGTTTAAGGGAAAAGCTGAAGATATCCGTGAAATCGGCCGGAAGCTCGATGTCGAGAAAGTGCTGGAAGGGAGTATCAGGAAAGAAGGCAGCCAGCTCCGCATTACAGTCCAGCTCGTCAATGTCTCCGATAGCTATCATATTTGGTCAGAAACGTTCGATAAAGAGCTGACCAAGGTCTTTGCCATCCAGGATGAAATTGCCTTAACCGTCGTGGATAAACTCAAGTTCACGCTATTGAGCGATGAAAGAGCTAAATTAATAAAGCGTCCTACCGAGAATCTTGAAGCTTATAATCTCTATCTACTCGGACGCTTTTTTTACTACAAAACCACTGAAGAAGACTTAAAAAAAGCCATTAAATACTTCGAGCAGGCCATAGCTAAGGATCCAGGCTATGCTCTGGCCTATGCGGGTCAGGCAACATGCTATACCGTGCTTTGCGCTATTGGTTTTCTCGCTCCCAAGGAGAGCTACCCAAAGGCCAAAGAAGCTGTGATAAAAGCCCTTGAGCTCGATGAGGAGCTCGGAGAAGCCCACGCCTCGCTCGGCTATCTTAAGGCGGTTTTTGATTGGGATTTCGCCGGCGCTGAGCACGACTTCCGGCGTGCCATCAAGCTTAACCCCGGCGGCGTGGATATCTACATTCTATACTCAATATATTTAGCCTTTACGGCAAGATTTGACGAAGCCATCGCTGGATTCAAGCATGCTGTAGAGCTTGATCCAGCTTCGCCACAGACCTATACATATCTGGGAGGATTTGGCTATTACATGGCGGGCCGTTGTGATGAAGCCATTGTCCAGCTCAAAAAAGCGCTGGAAATGGATCCGAACTCTTATTTGGGACAGCTATTTTTAACAGCGATCTATGCAAGCAAGGGAATGTACGGAGAAGCCATTGCCCAGGCCGATAGAGTGATATCTGTTTGGCCGACATTGGAAGATGCCCAGATTTTATGTTTTTTGGGATGGGTCTATGCTGTCTCAGGAAGACAGGAGAAGGCCAGAAACGTTTTAAACCGCATGTTGGATTTAAGAGCGAGACGCTATGTCGATGCCTATAATATCGGGGAAGTCTACGCAGGCTTAGGAGAAAAAGAAAAAGCATTCGAATGGCTCGGGCGGGCTTATGAGGAGCATGCCGGTCAACTGATTTGCATCAAAGTTGATCCCTTTTTGAAGAATCTGCGCTCTGATCCGAGGTACAAGGAGCTGCTGAAAAAGATGAAGTTAGTCGGCTGACGCAGCATTCATATGCCACTTTTGCCTCAGGCCCATCATTAGGGTTGTTAAGTTGTAGCGAGAAGAGGTGTCAAGGCAACCAGGAATGGCTGAAAATGACTTAAAATCCCTCGGCATTTTCTTTCCGGCCAAAGCAGGGGCTAGGGGTCGACTTCTCTTGTGTCAGCGGTCAGGCTGTTCTCATCGCCCCTGGGCCGGTTTCAACCGGGCGATATAGATGTTGTCTTCTCTTATGGATGTGTCAACCCTGATCACTTCGAAGCCGGCCTGATCCATCTGGGCGATGAAATCCTGCGGATCAGTTTTTTTTCAGCAGGATTTCCTCAAAGAGCTCAAGGGCTTCCTTTTCGCCGGTCTGGCCCAGCCAGAAGATGGCCTTTTTGCGGACGGACAGGCTTTTGTTCTCCCTGGCCATGGCCACCAGCAGGGGCACCGCCTTGTCCTTGGGCAGCTGGGAGATGGCGAACACAGCCGATTCCTTGACCTCCACATCCTCGTCGGGCTTGTCCACCATGTCTTTGAGGGTCTTGACCGCTTCCTGCGAAGCCTTTTGTCCCAGCCAGAAGATAGCCTTCTTCCGTACCTCGAGGGCTGGGTCGGACTTGGCAATCCGGATTAATTCCGCCACGGCCTCCCGGCGGTCGGTGAGAGTCAGGGCGAATACGACCTGCTCCTTGAGTTCCTCATTTCGGGTGTTGTCGAAGACCTCTTTGAGGAGGTCGAGGCTCCGGGAGTCCCGGCTGTTGCCGATCCAGAACACGGCGTTTTTCCTGATCTCCAGGCTGCGGGAGGCGCTCAGGGCAATTGTCTTCAAGAAATCAAAAGAACGGGGGGTGTTGTGCTGGCTGATGATGAAGAGGAGGGATTCCTGAAGCTCCTCCGCGCCGCGTTCGAACTCCTTGACCAGGAAGGCGATGCTTGGGTCAGCCTCCAGGGAGCCCAGCCAATAGACCGGCACTTTTTTAAATTCATAGCTCACCTCCGGGTCGATCAGATGGGCGGACAAGGTCCCGGCTCGGGGCGGGGCCAAGGAGTTGAGCAAGAGGAGCGCGGCCGGCCCGGCCAGGTCATCGCTTTCGATGCTCTCCGAGTTCCCCTGGCCGCGGAACTTGATCTCCCCATCCTCCACCATGACCTGGAAGGGCCCGCCCTGGCCGTGGAGGTGGTGATGGATCTTGTTCCGGCTGGGAAACAGGTAGCCGGTAAAGTATAGGTCGCCCAGGTTCGAGGCGCGGAAGTGGTCGCGGGCCGCGTTCAGTCTTTTTTCCAGGGACAAGGCCGCCTCATTCCATTTCACGACCTTGCCCTTCAAAAACTGGGATGACTCCTGGGCCGGGGCGGCCGCTGCGGATACCGCCGCCAGGGATACAGATAGAGCCGCCAGGGCCAGGAGGGCCGTAGCCTTCGGTCGGAATGTGTGTTTCTTCATGGTCGTCTGGCGCCGGTTATTTTTCGATGATGTCCCTGAGAAACTTGACGGCCTCTTCTTTCTGCGACTGGCCCAGCCAAAAGATAAACTGCTTCTTGAGTTCAAGATTTTTCTCAGCCTTGGCCAGTTCGATCATCTTGCGCACAGATTTGTCGGAGTTGAATTGGCTCAAGGAGAAAATGATTTTCTTCTTGACCTCGAAGCTCGGGGCCTGGCCGTAGACCTCCACCAGCAGATCCAGGGCCGCCTGGCTGCCGTCCTGGCTAAGCCAGAACAGGGCCCGTTCCTGAGCTTTGGGGTCGGCGTCGCTCCGAGCGATTTCGAAGAGCTTGGCCTTGGCTTTGGGATTTTCCTGCTGGGACAGGGCAAAGATGACCTTGTCCCGGATATCGTCGTCCACCGCCCGGTCATAGATCTCGTCCAGGGCTTTCAGGGACCGTTCGTCGTTTTTCTGGCCCAGCCAGAATATGGCCTTTTCCTGGGCGTCCTTGTCCTTGGCCTCCCGGGCGATTTCCAGGAGCTTGTCATAGGCCTTGGGATTCTCGCTCTGGCCGAAGGCGAAGATGATTTTTTCCCTGAGCTCCGGATCCTTGACCGTGTTGTACAGTTTGAGCAGTGTGTCGAAGCTCGCGGCGTCTTCCCTTTGGCTCAACCAGAAGATGGCATGTCCCCTAACGCTGGCCTCGGTGTCTTGGAGAGCGACCTCCGACATAAGTTCGGAGGATTTCGGGAAGTCGTTCTGGCTGAGGACAAAGAGGGCATTCTCCCGGAGCTTAGGGTTCTTGCTCTCCCTCAGGATTTTCTCCAGGATGGGGTAGGCTTTTTGCGGGTCGGTGTTGGTCATGGCATTCAGGGCCATGAGCTTTATCTCCATCTCCGGGTCGGCGTCTTCGGCTTCCTCATCGATATAAGATTTGAACTGGGTCAAGCCGTTCTTGACCAGGTCCTCGGCGATCTCCACACGCAGGACCCGGGCGTCTTCTTCCCAAGAGCTGTCGGGGAACCGCTTGAGCAGGGCGTTGATGTCGGTCAAGGCCTCCTGCTTGAGGCGAAGCAGGTCATCGATCTTGCCCTGGGACTGGCTGAGTTTGTTCAGGCTGTAAGCCAGCCAGTAATAGCTGTCGTCCAGGTAGTCGCTGCTCTTAAACATATCCTTGAAAACATTGAATTCCTTGACGGCCAGGGCCCACTGTTTTTCGTACACAAGCTTCTTGGCTTTTTCATAGGCGGCCACGGCCTTGTCCTGTTCCTGGGGTAGGATTCCGCTCCCAGCCGCGATGAAAAGGATCGTGATGATGATCAGGGTTTTAAAGATTTTCATGGATTAACTCTCCTTGTGATTCTATATTTTTTCCAGGTGGCGGATCCGGCTCAGGACCTGCCGTTGATGAATGACATTTTTGAGAGAGGCGGGGGTGGTCGTGTCCTGGTTCTGGAGGTTGGCGATCTCGGTCAGGATCAGCCCCAGGTCGTCTAACAGGTCCGCCAAGGTGGGGTTTTTCTGGGCCAGGGCGCGCTTGAGGAGCACGTTCTGGACGAGGAGGGACCTGGCCATCTCTCTATCGGTCAGGAAAAGACCCTTATCTCCTAACTTGGTCCCGTTATGGGCATAGTCCAACAGGACGGGTTTGACATCCTCGAAGTACTGGTTGAGCATCACCTGCGCGGCGGCCGGAGACATGGTCCTGGTTTTAGCCGCGTCCGGAGCCGCCGGCCGCCAGGGCCACCAGTAGCGGCCTACAGCCAGGCCCAGGATGAACAGAACGGCCAAAGCCAGGGGCGCATAAGCCCAGCGCGGAAAGGCCGGCAGGAACCTCGAACGGCGGCCAGCCGGCTCGAGGCCGGCTTCGATTGTGTTCCAATTCCGCTCCCAATTGACTTCGGGAGTGGACTCGGCCGGGGTTTCTTTCATGGAGGACAGGACCTTCCGGGTTGTCTCGAACTCTTCCCGGCAGGAGGCGCACCGGGCGAGATGTCGCTCCAGGCGCCGGCGCCCTTTTTCGTCCAGCTCGCGGTAGATGTCCACCACCATGTCCTTCTTGAATCTTCGGCAGGTCATGACGCGTCCTCCAGGGCCTGATTCTTGAAACCCCGCTTGATGGCCGAGACGGCGCGGAAGAGGTGCGTCTTGACGCTCCCTTCCGTGCATTGAAGCTGAGCGGCGATCTCGCGGATGGAGAATTGCTGATCGTTTTTGAGAAGAAAGATCATCCGTTGTCTAGGGCTGAGGCCGGCCAGGGAGCGGTCGATCCGGCGTCGGAATTCGCGGCGAGCATGCTCCCTCTGGGGGTCGGACCCCTGAGCGGCGGTGGGCAGGGCGGCCAGAACGTCCGAGCCGAGCTCCGCCCGGCGCGCTTTGTTCCGGCGGAGGTAATCGATGCTGCAATTGATGCCCACGCGGAAGAGCCAGGAAGCAAAGCCCGTTTCTTCCTGGATGCGGAAGGTGTGAATGCGGCGGAAGGCTTTGATGAACGTCTCCTGGAGAATATCCTCGGCATCCTCCCGGTTCCTGGCGTACTGATAGGCCAGGGCAAAAATCTTCCGCTTGTTCTGTTCGAAAAGCTCACGCAGGGCGGTCCTGTTACCCGCCTGCGCCGCTTGAACTAAAAGAGTTTCGTCCATTGTCCGGCTCTATCGGTTCCTACGCAGATTTTTCCCTTTTTGATGACAAAAAACAATATTATTTGGGTCGGGCCGTAGCAGCTATAACAAAATAAACAATTTAGTCGATTTTTAGGCTTTTTTATTGGCCTTAGAACCTCGTTTTAGCGTCCGGAAATTATTGTTTAAGATTTTTATTTAATGATGTCGGGGCAAGGCGCAAACTACGGGCCGGCTCGAGGTAGGCCTTGGGCGCCAATCGTTTAATATAAACCTTGGGGGGATCCAAGCCTTGAACCTGGCTTGGAGTCGAGATATGCTTGGACTGGACATGAAACGGATGCACTGGTTCAAACCCTAAGCCTAGGTTTCAGCCAGAAAGGAGATCAGGATGAAAAGAAATCTTATCGCTTTTGCCTTCTTATTTATTATTCTTTCTTTCGTAACTCTTCTTGCCCAGGAGGCAGCCATCGACACCCAAACCAAGGAACAAACAAAGAGTGCGCTCCTCCAGAAATATGGAGAGGCCGACAGGTTCAGGATCGAGCGGGGCGTGGACCAAGCGGCCTCGCTGTGGAAAAAGGAGGACGGCAGCGGCCAAGACTTCCAGGACTTCTGTCTGGCCAACTTCATGGGCGATCCGGCTGTTTTCCGGGCGAATTTCGGCCGGCTGGAGATGAACTTTGAGGTCCTGCTCGGCCATTTCAACAAGATGATCCTCGACCTCAAGCGGCCCCTGGACCTGGACTGGGGCGAAATCCTCCCCCAGGACGTGATCCTGGGCCAGTATGATCCTTCTTCCCACCTCTCCGACGACCTTTTCCAGAACAAACTGGCCTTTCTCATCCTCTTGAATTTCCCCACCACTACGCTCGAGGAAAAAATGAAGCAGGGCCCGGCCTGGAGCCGCGAGCAATGGGCTCTGGCCAGGATGGGCGACCTGTTCACTTCTCGCGTGCCGGCCGATGTCCAGCAAAGCCTCTTCCAGGCCACCTCGGTGGCCGAGGCCTACATCGCCGACTACAACATCTTCGCCGGCCGGCTGGTGGACGATAAGATGAAGGCCTATTTTCCCGAAGGCCTCAAGCTCATCACCCACTGGAACCTGAGGGATGAATTGAAGGCCCGCTACAACGACCCCCAGGGTCTGTTCAAACAGAAAATGCTCTACCAGGTCATGCTCCGCATCGTCGGACAGGATATCCCCCAGTCCGTCATCAACAACCCCCAAGTCCAGTGGAATCCATTCCTCAACAAGGTTTTCAGCGGGGGAAAAGAAGCCTCGGCCGCAGCCGAGCCCAACACCCGCTACAAGGTCTTTCTTGATATCTTTAGGGCGCAGAAAAAGCTGGACCCCTATTTCCCGGCCTTACCCACCCACATCCGGCGTAAGTTTGAAGTCGCCCGGGAGATCCCAGAGGCCGAAGTGGAAAAGCTCTTCACAGACTTCATTTCCTCTCCCCAGGTGCGCGCGGTGGCCAAGCTTATCAGCCGGAGGCTGGGCCGTCCGCTCCAGCCGTTCGACATCTGGTACAACGGGTTCAAGGCCGGGGGAGCTATTCCCGAGGAAGAGCTGGACAAGATCATTTCTCGGAAGTATCCCACCACGGAAGCTTTCCAGGCCGACCTGGGCAACATTCTGACGAAGCTGGGATTTTCCAAGGAGCAGGTTGACTTCCTCACCCCCCGGATTCAGGTGGACCCCTCCCGCGGGGCAGGGCATGCCGCCGGAGCGGAGATGAGGTCGGACAAAGCGCGGCTGAGGACCCGCATTCCAGCCCAGGGGATGAACTACAAAGGCTACAACATCGCCATCCACGAGCTCGGCCACACCGTGGAACAGACGCTGACTCTGCAGAAAGTGGACCATTATATGCTGCGCGGGGTTCCCAACACCGCCTTCACCGAGGCCTTTGCTTTTGTCTTCCAGGACCGTGACCTGGACCTCCTGGGAGTCAAGGGCGAGGTGGCGGAGGCCAAACACCTCAAGGCGCTCAAAAGCCTATGGGATTCCTATGAGATCATGGGCGTTTCGCTGGTGGACATGCATGTCTGGAACTGGCTCTACCAGCACCCGGAGGCCACTCCAAGCCAATTCAAGGAGGCTGTCGTCTCCATCGCCCAGGATGTCTGGAACAAATATTTTGCCGGCGTCATCGGCGTCAAGGACCAGACCATCCTGGCCATCTATTCTCAGATGATCGACGCCGCCCTGTACCTGCCCGACTATCCGCTGGGCCACATCATTGAATTCCAGATCGCCCAATATCTGGAGGGCAAGAACCTGGGCCAGGAGATGGAGAGGATGTGCCGCCAGGGCCGGCTCATTCCCCAACTGTGGATGGAGCAGGCCGTCGGCTCGAAGATCTCCACTCAGCCGCTGCTGGTAGCCGCGGA
>Ga0315289_10005793_pt1 | contig 18197 bp, 13 predicted proteins | sample YL17G11_40_MG_FD_203452 | JGI IMG/M metagenome (GOLD analysis project Ga0315289, IMG submission 203452) | Sediment microbial communities from Yellowstone Lake, YNP, Wyoming, USA - YL17G11_40 | ecosystem: Environmental > Aquatic > Freshwater > Lake > Sediment | place: USA: Wyoming | collected... | reverse complement strand
GGTATTGAACATCAGGATGGTGCGGGTAGTGCGGCCCAGGCGCGCTTCGGGATCTTCCTGCACAACGACCACCTTGGCGGCCTTCAGTTCCTCCAGCGCGTCCAGATCCACGCGGCGGCCTTTTCCTGTCCTGTCAAGTTCCAGTTCCAGCTGCGGCAGACCCAGCTGCCACACCGCGTCCTTGATTTTCTTGCCGCTTTTCGGCCCGGCGAACCGGATCACGCCCATCAGATCAAGCCCTTTCTCGGTTATCAATTCGCCGGGCACGGCGTCGCCGCGCTGCTTGGCGCGAAGGTGGTTCATATACATCAGCAGGACCGCCGGGTCTTTGATGACGATATATTCCTGCCCCATTTCGTTCTTTCGGATCAGCATGAAGTCTTTAAGGATCAGGTGCATGAAGACATTTTCCGCTTCCGCGCCGCCCAGGCCGATGATCACATAAATCATCTCCTTGACACGATTGAGCATCAGAATTTTCGTATCGCCGGTCATGGCCTTTTCATTTGCATGCATAAGGAGCAGGACCCGGATGACGCCGGCGACATTTTTCCGCACCAGATCGGAACTGGTTTTTTTCATAGTGTCGCGAAGGCGTTTTACCACCACGCGCACCATATTTGAAAGCCACGAGGGACATTTCTGGATGGTCTGCTCGAAAAGCTGGTCGTCGATGGCCGTGGCGATAAGGTCTTCGACCACCTGCGCTGTGGCGCCGCGCGGCTGATGGTCTAAAAGCGACAACTCACCCAGAACGCTGCCCGGGCCCAGGGTGGCAAGCTCCACGGACGTTTCACCCTCCTGCTTGAGGATCCGTACCTTTCCCGAGCGGAGGATATACATCTCCGTGGAGGTCTCGCCCTCAATAAACATGAGGGAGCCTTTTTTAAAAGACTTCTCATTGCGGTTAAGCACATTCTTGTGCGAACCGACTTTGTCCTGGGGAGAGGGGTTCACGCGCCGCCTCCGCTTTCAAACCGCGGGAGCCACTCCTTGATTTTCTTGATCCGGTTGATGGTTTCGCGTTTGAAAATGATGAGCGTATCGTTTTTTGCCGGCTCCATGTTGATCAGGTTTTTGCGCTTCAGATCAAAGAGGATCTTGTCCAGACGGTCGGTGCGCTTATCGCCGAGATCGGTGATGAGCGCCGCCTTTGACAGCGAGGTGCCGTCGTCCGTTTCCACACCCGATTTCTGCGCCACGTAGGCGATGTTATTCAATATGCCGAACGATTCGTCGCCCACCTCTACCTCGCGGAACGTCCTCTTCTGGCTTTTAAGAATCAGGTATTCCTCAAAAAGCCGGAGCACTTCCATGTCCTTGATGCAGATATGCTTTTTGTTCTCCTTGCCGTCGGCAATCGCAATGATACCTTTTCCCGAAAGGCAACTCAATTGATGCAGGATCTCTTTTTTCTTGAGCCTGCAGACATAATAGATTTCCGCAAGCACCAGGTCGTGGTCGATGGCTGGCATGCCCTCATGCTCGTACCGGCAGGTGGGAAGGAGGAGCAGAATGAGCGATACGATGCCGCGCTCCTTATCGCGCAGGATAGGCAGGTCGACGCGCTTGTTGGCGTCACGCAGGCGCGAAACCACAATCTTGACAATACTCGAAAGCCAGGCCGGGACCTCCTGCATGGTGGCCTGGAACGTGGCCGGCCCGATAACAAGCGCCTTGGTTTCCTTGACTGCCTTGACCGTGGCTGAACGGGGGAGATTGTCCAATAGAGACATTTCGCCGATCAGGCCGCCTTCTTCCACCTGCGCCAGCTCGATCTGTCCGTCGGGCGTCTCCTTGTAAACGCCGACTTTTCCCTCTTTAATGACAAAGAGCTCCTTGCCCTGCGAACCTTCTTCAAAAAGCGTTTCGCCGGGCTTGAAGGAGCGCGCCGCCGGTTGAATGGGCCGCTGGCCGGTCTTGAGCTGTGTTCGCTGGATTTCTGGCATAGTGTAAAAAAGGGAAGACGCCGACAGGCGACTTCCCTTAATAATACAATTCGAAATAGGTGAATGAAAAGGGTTAGTTGCAATGCCTTTCGGAAATTCGGTCAGTGACCCCAGATTTGTCTCTTGGGTTTCTCTGCCTTGCTCGTCATCCCGGCGCAGGCCGGGGTCCAGTCTTGGTTCTGGTTTCTCTGTTCACACGCACCTGGATACCGGCTTTCGCCGGTATGACGGGCAAGAGGGAAATTCCGAAAGGCATTTGGGTCAGTTGAGTTCTTCTTTGATGCGCGTTGCCTTGCCGGTCAGCTTGCGCAGATAATAGAGCCGCGCGCGCCGCACCCTGCCTTTTTTAACCAGCTTTATCTCGGTGACCATGGGCGAATGAACCGGGAAAATACGCTCTACGTATACACCCGACGACGATTTGCGCAACGTCACCGTCTGGCCTATGCCGGCGCCGCGCCGCTGCACCACGACACCTTGAAAGGCCTGGATACGCTCCTTGCCGCCTTCCAGAAATTTCATGGACACCGATATCGTATCGCCGGCGTTGAATGAGGGTACTTTTTCATTCAAATATTCCTTTTGCACTTTTTTAAGGGTCTCGGTCAGCACGAATTCCTCCTTGCTGTATTGTTTTCAATGATTGTATCAAACTTACGGATTGTCGAGTTCCCGGCCTGCATCACAGTATTTCCGCCACAAATCGGGACGCCGGCTCTTTGTGATTTCAATCGATCGCTCCCGCTGCCACTGCCGGATAGCCGCATGGTTCCCGCTGAGCAGAATTTCGGGGACCTTCATATCTTCGAATATTTCGGGCCGCGTGTACTGAGGCGGCTCCAGCAGACCGTTGAACAGCGAATCCTTTTCCGCGCTGTCGCGGTTGCCCAGCACGCCGGGAATCAGCCGAACTACGGCATCGACCAGCGCCATGGCCGGCACCTCTCCGCCGGAGAGGACGAAATCACCCAGGGAAATCTCCCTGTCCACATACCGGTCGCGGACCCGCTGGTCCACGCCTTTGTAATGGCCGCATATCAGGACCAGCGCCTTTTCGCGCGAGAACGACTCAACAATTTCATGAGTCAGGAGTTCTCCCGCGGGCGTGAGAAAAACCACTTGAGGACCATGTTCCCTGAACGCCTCGCGCGCCGCACCGATTGCCCGGGCCAGGGGTTCGGGCTTCATCAGCATGCCCGCATCACCGCCATAGGGATAATCGTCCGCCGTGCGGTGTTTATCGAAAGTATAGTCCCTGATGTCGCGCAGATTGATGGAGACGATCCCTTTGTCCACTGCGCGCCTGATGATGCTTGAAGCAAAAACATCGCCGAACATCTCGGGAAACAGGGTCAGGATATCAAAGAACATGGCGTCGCTCCCCGCGGTTTCGCGTCACCGCATTACAGCAATACATCTTCGAGCGTCGCTTCATCGACCGTGATCATCCGGTTTTTTGCATCAATCGACATGACGGCCGTTCGGATGAGCGGCACCAGCCGCGACACGCCTTTGCGGTCAACGATTTCAAGAGCGTCAACCGACGGATAATTATGAACGTCCGCGACGGTTCCGATCTGTCTGCCCGACGAAGTCCGGACCATCATTCCCGCCAGCTCAAAATGATAATACCTGTTTTCGCTTATCGGCGAAAGAGCGCTGCCCTTGATCATGATCAGCCGGTCGCGCAAGTCCTCGGCGGCGGTGCGGTCGCCGAATTGTTCGAACCTGCATGACCACCCTCGCGCATCTGCGCGGACCTCGGCAAGCGTGGCCGGCATCATGTCGTTATCGCGCGACAGCACGACCTCGCAAGGCGGCGACAGGCGCGCAAGGGTTTCGCCGAAAACACTCACCGCCACGAGTCCATCAAGGCCTATGGGCCTGCGCATGGAGCCGATGGCGATCAGTTCGCTGTCGACGTTTACCGCCGGCTTACGCAGCTGCTGCCGGCGCTGCGGCGGGTGCTGCTGCCGGGGCTGCTTTGGCATCGGCCTTCTTTGCCTTCTTGAATACCTTTGCTTTGCGTTTGCGTTCGGGAAGCCGCGCGATGGCAAGCGTCGCGGGATCAAGACCTTTTTCCATGGCCTCCATCTTTTCGAAAAAGCGCTCCTGCCGAAGCAGGTTGGCGACCGTTTCCGAGGGTTGGGCGCCCTGTTTGATCCACTGCGCCATGCGCTTGACGTCGATGGTAAACGCCTTGGGGCGGGCTTGCGGATCGTAGGTCCCCAACGTGTCAAGCAAGCGCCCGTCGCGCTTCATGCGGCCGTCGGCCGCAACGATGCGGAACCGGGCCACGTTCTTCCTGCCGATGCGTGCTAAACGGATTCGTACTGGCAAAACGCTCTCCTTTGGTAAAGGTTCTTCGTCAAACCGGCGTGTCCGGCCCCGTTCGGGATAACAACCGGCGTACCCATGCCTACATCGGAAACATGTTCCTCAGCGCCGCCTCCTGGCCGCGCCTTCCGGCGATTTTGTTCATGCGCTTCATCATCATCTTCATCGAATCGAACTGCTTGAGCAGACGGTTGATGTCCTGCACCTGCGTTCCGCTTCCCCGGGCAATACGCAATTTGCGCCTGCCGTCGATGATAAGCGGCTTGTCGCGCTCTTCATGCGTCATTGAGCAGATGATCGCCTCGATCCTGCCCAATGCCGAATTGTCTATCTCCGCGTCTTTGACCTGGGGCCCCAGACCCGGCACCATGGCCAGAAGCTCGCTGACCGAGCCCATCTTTTTTATCTGCCGCAGCTGCTCCAGAAAATCCTGCAACGTGAACAGGTTCTTGCGGATCTTCTTTTCGAGCTTCTGGCTTTTCTCCAGGTCAACCGATTCCTGGGCCTTTTCCACCAGCGACACGATGTCGCCCATGCCCAGGATACGCGACGCCATGCGTTCGGGATGAAAGAGCTCCAGGCCATCGGGCTTTTCGCTGGTGCCGATGAACCGGATCGGCACGCCTGTAACGCTCCGGATGGAAAGCGCCGCGCCGCCGCGGGCATCGCCGTCCATTTTCGTGAGCAGTATACCCGTAAACGCGATCTCTTTATAAAACTCGGCCGCAACGTTCACGGCGTCCTGACCGGTCATGGCGTCCGCGACAAAATAGATATCGTCGGGCTTTGCCTGATCAGCCAGCGCTTTCAGTTCGGCCATCATCTCGGCGTCGATATGCAGGCGGCCGGCAGTATCAACGATGACCATGGTCTGGTCATCACGTTTTGCCTTCGCCAATCCTGCAGCGCAGATTGCGAGCGGCTGTGCGTTCCGGTCTGCAAATACCGGTATTCCCAGCGATTTTCCGAGCGATTCAAGCTGATCGATGGCCGCTGCCCGATACGTATCGCATGCCACCAGAAACGGCCGGTGCCCTTGCTTGCGAAAGAACAGCGCCAGCTTGGCGCATGCCGTGGTTTTGCCCGATCCTTGCAGACCGGCCATTAAAAGCACATTCAGCCGGTTGGTATGAAATCGTATGGGCAGACTTTCGCCGCCCATGAGCTCGGTCAGATGATCGTAGACGATCTTGATGACCTGCTGACCCGGCGTAATGCTTTCCAGCACTTCGGCGCCCAGCGCCTTTGCCTCCACATCGGCGATGAACTTCTTCACCACGCGGAAGTTGACATCAGCCTCTAAAAGCGCCAGTTTCACATCGCGCATGGCCTCGGCGATATTGGCTTCACTCAGCTTGCCGTGCCCGCGCAACTTCTTGAAAACAGACTCGAAACGGCCGGAAAGTTCCTCGAACATTGTTCGGAAAACCCGCGATGCAGATACGCGCCAAACCGGTGTAGCGGCGAATGCCGTCCATTCTGCCGGAATTGCGCAAAATCTGTTAAAGATACATCATTGAAGGGGAAGGCGACAAGCAATGTGCGGCGATCTGCATTTCCGGGTCTGCAATCGTGTATTTTAAAAGCTAAGCGCGAAATCGCGAATACCATCAGAAGCAGAGAGGAGTTTCCCATGGATCTACGCTGGGAAAAGATCAAAAAAAGCCTGAGGCAGGGAGCGGCCATGTCGATTGAAAAAATCGAAGAGTACGCCAAACTCGGCAAACTCAAGATCGAAGAGATGGCAGCGCGCCGCAAAATCGACCGGCGGTTCATCGACATGGGCGAACGGGTCTTTGACCTTCTGGAAGACCGCAAGGGTTCGGAAATAGCCGACGACCTGGCAATCCAGAAAGCCATTGAAGACATCAAGTCGCTCAAAGAAGAGTTGATGACCATTGCAGAAAAGGTCCAGGCGATCGCCGAAGAAGGCAAGCGGGCGCAGCCTGCGCGAAATGACGAGGAGCTGACCGGCGTCTGATGGAGCTGAAGCGCAGGACCATTCTGATCGTTCCTCCCGGAGGATGGCGGATCCGGGCATTCCGGATCCGCGTCTCATTTCTTATCGCCATCGGTATCCTGGTTCTTGCCGGCTTTGCATGCTATTTCATTCCCGCCGAAATATTCAACGAGAGCGTGTTCGAACAGAACCAACGGAAAAACCTTTCCAATCAAAACATAACACTGTTGCAGAAAATCCGGGGAATAAGGACATCTCTCTCGGACCTGCGGCGCGGCATTGATTCCCTTGAAGCGCGCAAAAAGCAGATCCAGATATTGACCCGCAGCGAGGACCCTTCGGCGCCATTGGCCGCGAAAAAAAAGAAGTCGACAGCACTTCCTCTCGATTCGCTGCTGGCCCAGGTCGACCGGCTGGACGCGCATATTTCCCGCGCGGCCCAGCGCGTCAGGGAAAACCCCGCAAGCATGATGGAAGTACCTCTTGTCAAGCCACTGCCGGGAGATCCGTTCATCGCCATCGGGTTCGGCAAGCGGGTCGACCCTTTTACCGGCGAAATCAAATGGCATAACGGCGTTGATTTTATCGCGCTCCGCCAGACGCCGGTTTTCGCTTCCGCCGCAGGCACGGTTGTGCAGGTGGAAAACAGCCCATTGTGGGGCATCCGTGTGCGCATCGGGCACCAGCACGGATTTACCACGGTGTATGCCCATCTGGGCATGGCCACCGTCAATCAAGGCAGGACCGTGAATAAGGGAGATGTCATCGGCATGGTGGGCGCCTCCGGCATGTCTTCCGGACCCCACCTTCACTACGAAGTTATATACCGCGGCAGGATCATCGATCCTCAGAAATGCTTTTTCCCCGAGGCGGGCGATACGGTGGAGCTGGCGGCTGCGCGCTGAGAGCATGCTTGTAGTCAATTGAATGCCCTATCTTCTCAACCGACCACCATCCGCGCGGCCGTGCCGGGCTTCTTTTATTTCGAAAATCTTTTCAAAACCGCCAAATTCCTCCGCACTGCAAAATCACCCGCCGAAAAGCTGAGAACATAGCAGCCTGCCCTGAGATTGCCGGAAGGAATTGGAAACGCGTAATCGCCGGCAGGCTGAGTGCGGTTAATGGCGGTAAATGCCATTCTGCCGGTCATATCGAATACTGAGAAAGAAACATGCGCCTCGCGGGCCAAAGCATATTTCACGCGTGCATTGCTTCCCGAGAATCCGCGCGAGTAAAAGCCAAACGGTTTCGGCGGCAATGCCGAGGGGTGCTTGACAGCCGAAAGCATCTGGTCAAGCGGCCGCCTGAATATGCCACCGGTGACCATTCCCGCGTAGATATATCCGCCGTACACTCCCAGGGAAAAAGCAACGGTATCGGGCAATCCGGTATTAACGGCAGTCCAGTGCGCTCCGCCGTCCCTGGAGAGAAATACACCGAAGCGTGTTCCTGCGAATAGATCGGCGTCGCTTGCAGCTAAGTCAAAAATATATCCATTAGTCAACCCTGCGGCGACCCAATGTGCTCCGCTGTCTGTTGACAGAAACATGCCGTAGCCCAGTGTTCCAGCGAAAAGGTTCGCGCCGCTCGTGGCCATTTTGTATGCCTGCATATTAGGATCATGGTTAGGATTAGGAAATTGAATATCAGTCCAATGCGCTCCGGTGTCCGTGGAGAGAAATATGCGATTTTGATTTGGTGAAACCGCAAACAGCTTCGAACCAAACACTAAAATGCAGGATATGCACGGCTCAAGAAGAAAGCCGTTATTGGCAGCAGTCCAGTTTGCCCCCTTGTCCGTAGATATAAATACGCCGCCTCCGTTTGTTCCCGCAAATAAATATTCACCATCTATTACCAAGGCTGATATATTATTATTAACAATCGTAGGCTCATCTATAATAGGCTTGGCAGTCCAGTGTGAGCCGTTGTCCGTAGAGAGAAATACGCCCCCGCCTGTTCCCGCAAAAAGAGTTGTATCCATCACTACCAAGGCGCGGATATACGTATTCGTCAAGCCATTATTGGCCGCGGTCCAGTGTGATCCGCTGTCCGTGGAGAGAAATACGCCCCCGCCTCCCGCAAACAGGTTCGCGCCATTGGCAGCAAAGCATGTTACTAATACTCCCTCAGCTCCGCTCGTTTGCACCCATTGCGAATGACACCTTTCAAGGGCGATTGAAAGAAAAAACATGCCTATTGCTATAAACAATAATTTCCTTTTCATAAGCGACCTCCTTGCTTTGCGGACAAAAGCAAATGCTGATAAATCGCTCCGTTACCGCCTGTCAATACATTAATTCCTTTCAAACCAGGCAACCGGCCCTATCACCATTCCCACAACCATATCGCGATGATGCGGCCCTTTGACAAGATATACCCCCGCGGGCGCGTTGGCGTTTGATTTCGCGCCGAATGGCGCCGGTCTGCCGCGAAGGTCATAGGTCATGCGCGGCCCACCCGACGCACGAATAACAGGCATGATGCGGCCCGTTCTTGCATCGGTCTGGCAATCCTGCGTGCTTTCCCATCCGGGATTATATTTGTCCGCCCAGGTATGCAGGGCGGACGGAAGGTCACAAAGCCTATTTCGTGACAGATCAAGGACCTGAAGATTTACGAGATGGGTAAATGATCCGGGGAGGGTGGTCAAATCGTTGCGGGTCAGAAAGAGGTAGCGCAAGGCAGTGAGAGATCCCATGCTTTCAGGCACGCTGTCCAGACTGCAATTACCGGCGGCCAGAAGTGTCAAATGCGAAAGGGCCCCTATGGTTGACGGGAGTTGACTCAGCGCACACGATGAAAGAGAGATGGTTTGGAGCGCCGTGAGATTGCCGATTGATGAGGGCAGCGCCGTCAGCAGATAATTGCCAGAGAGAAACAGCTCCTTGAGCGACCGAAGATTTCCGATCTCCGCAGGCAGGTACGACAGCCGGTTCCTGTCAATATACAGACCCTCCAGAGACGCCAGATTCCCGATCTCCGGCGGCAGTGCGGAGAGCGCATTCATATTGAGCCAGAGCTGCCGGAGTGCGGCCAACCTGCCGACGTCCCCGGAAAGGCTGGTAACGCCGCCCCCCTCCGGAAAATGAAGCTCTACTATCCGGCCCGTAGAAGAATCGCGAACGGTCACGCTGTCAACTTGCCTGGATATCAGGCCCGCGGAATCAAGGATGGAGCGTACGTCAAGCGAGTCGCACCGGTAATTCTGGCAGGGCTGGGCGTGGGCCGGAAGGTGAAAAATAACCAGCAGAGCTACGATATTTGTGATTACAGCAAATGATCGCATCATATCCTGCTTCCTTTCAGCAAAGAACGTCCCTATTTCCCGACCACCACCCGCGCGGCCTTGGCGGGTTCCTTGACGATATGGATACGCGCCGGCATAGCGTGCTACCGGCCCAACAAAATGCGCTGGGAGGCGGAAGTGCCTTGCGTCGCATAGTGAACCACATAGATGCCCTTGGGCAGCGCTCCGGGCCGCGATGTGCTCTTGTCCCATGCGAGCGAATACGTCCCTGGGTCCCTGCATTCATTGACAAATGTGTGGACGATCCGTCCATCCAAACTGTAGAGCGCCAGCCGGACAGGCCCGGACCGCTCGACGCCAAACCGCAGAACCATCTCGCCGGATGGACCGCCACTATACGATACTTTCAACCAGCCAGCGTCGGCGGCTCCAATGTTCTTCCTATAGCTTACCGCCGAAGGGAGATTATTGCCGTATAACGCGATACCATTGTTTGTGCCGATCCACATATTACCCAGATTGTCCTGCGCCATACAGTACATCCATCCTGAGGGAAGACCGGAATTACCTCTGATGTAACTTGTCCAGCTATTTCCGTCGAACTTTGCAAGATTGCCGCCGCCTACAGCCCAAACGTTTCCCTGCTTGTCCGTGAAGAGAAGGCTTGGTGCGTATATTTGGGGCAGAATACTCCGGGACCCCCACGCTGCGCCGTCATAGGTGAAGCAAAAGCCTTCAGTGCCCGCCCAAATCAGCCCCGTGCTATCCTGCGTCAAGGACCATACCGGACCGCAACCTTGCGTGTGAGTGGTCCATTTCAGACTGTCGAACCACGCCGCGCCAACTCCTGTGCCTACCTATAAAGCGCCGGATCGGTCTCGAAGCAAGCATTCTGGTGCATAATCGGCCAGCGGATAAAAGCAGAGGGTGGTAGAGTCGGATAGCCGAGTCCAGGAGCCACGGTAGAACCGCGTCAGACCGCCTCCTGCAGGATACCAACTGCCACCGCTTGCTCCAGCCCAGATGCCGCCTTGTCCGTCTTGCGCAAGGGTCGCAATGCCGTCTGCAGCAAGATCGGTAGCGGAGCTATCGTAAACCACCCACCCAATACCATCAAATCTGGCCAAACCATTATCAGTCCCAATCCAGATCTTTCCGGAGTCGTCCTCAAGCAACGCGGCTACATAATCCGATGGCACTCCGCTGTTCTTCGTGGTCCATGTTTCCCATTTACCATTGTCAAATAGCGCTATGCCTTCGGAAGTGCCTATCAGTACTCTCCCTGATTTTTGCACAAGAAGGGAATGCACGTAGTTGGACGGAAGCGCGCTGTTGCTCGTGCCCTGTCTGGTCCAATTTTCAGCATGATACATGCCAAGCCCCTTGTCCGTGCCCGTCCATATATTGCCGGAACTGTCGGACGCAATACAGAGAATACGGTTTGACGGAAATCCACTCGAGTTTGTAGAATACGCGGTCAGATTTCCGGCATGGTATCGTCTCAGACTGTCGAGGAGAATGGAGAACCATATATCCCCTTTTGTATCCTCAAACAAAACCGGTTTAATGTGGCCGCTGGCATAAAGTTGGGGCTGGAACACGGTAGTCCATGTTGTATCATTGTATATGGCGACTCCTGCAGTCGTGGCTATCCAGATGTTTCCCCCTTTGTCTTCTAAAATCGAAGAAGAGTTGCCGTCAAGCGCAGGTGATAGAGTCTTGTTAAAGGAATGCCATGAGCTTCCGTCATACTCCGCGATGCCTCCGGAGACCTTGACCCAGAGGCGGCCGTCCCTGCCCTGAAACAGCGCATCGATTGACAACGAAGATGAGTCTGCTACGGCAATACTGGTCCATTTACTTCCGCTGAACCGCTGCAGGCCTTTTGAAGTGCCGACCCATAACCCCGAGTCCCTATCCGCAATGCAGCATTGGACGTTTCCCGGTAACCCATGCACGGTCCGTGTTGACTGTCTATAACAGTTCAGTCCACTATCGCGAGCGCAGGACCAGACGCCCCCCGATCTGTCTTCGACCAGGAATGAGTACCACCTGGCCGGCATAGCCTCATCATTAGTAGAATCGTATAGAGTCCATGTTCCCTTATCATACACTGCTACCCCGCCGTTGTGGGTCCCGATCCAGAGATCTCCCGATGCTGAGAGAAGGAGACAATCCACACAGTTATAGGAAATTCCTGAATTCGCAACGTTGTAGAACGTCTTTTGACCCGTAGACCTGACTATCTTAACGAGCCCACCGTATGTGCCGACCCACACTGTGTCATCCTGCACCTGGACACACGTTACGTAATCTCCGTTGGTAAAGTTGATCCAGGATGGCTGCTGGGCGAAAGCCGGAAGGTGAAGAATAATAATCAGCAGTGTCAGGATGGTGGTAATCAAATTTAATGGTCGCATCATAGCATACATCCTTCTGTAATGTCATTTTACTGCATGATTCTGCAGATTTGATTCACTTTACCCACGGCAAGACCTCGGCCATCCTTTCGTACCAGCCATGCGCGATCTTCCGGTATCCTGTTTCGATCGGTCAGAATGCTTATTATCACTTCTCAGACGGCTTTTCAGTTCCGTCCGGCTTTCTCTTATGCGATGGTGCTGGCGATGGCTTGAAAGGATCCGGCAGCTCAGGCTCGGTAGAGGAGGCAGTGATGTGGGCCCGATATAATTGCGGAATCAATGATTGAGGGGCCTGCGGCTTCCGGGTTCTTCTAGTAATCTACATTCATGGGGGCGTTTCCACAATGATTTTCAGGGATATTTCCGGCTACGGTTTTGCATTCCGTCATATAGGGTCGCCCTATACCGGCATCAAGAAGGGCGTTCAATTGAACGTCCCTACTGCCCGCCGACCACCACCTGCGCGGTCTTGCCGGGCTCTTTAACGATATAGAGGCGATGCGGCATGCCGGCGGCCGGGCTGCCGCCGCACCGTATGGGCCTGCCCTGGAGATCGTATACCTGCATGCGCGCCGTTTCCGCCGCAACCAGCGTACGAGAACGTTCCCGGGGATAAGGGACCGCGCGTGCTTCCGGCCAGCAGAAGGAGTTAGTCCCGGGCCAAACCTGCGACTGCCGCCAATCGGGGTCCCGCACGTCAAGCCATTCGCCGAGTTCGCGCGAAACGCTGTCACAGAGCCAATTGCCAGTAACATCAACGGTGGAAACTTCAGGCAAGGTCATGATAGTATCGGGAAGTCGGATTAAATAGCTTTGATACAGGGCGAGCATTTTAAGTTTCCGCAATCGGCCTATTCCCGCCGGCAGTATATAACCCGGCAACCATATATGCACGAGGTAAAGATACTCCAAGTTGGCAAGGTCCCATAATCCATCCGGTAACGCTTGGATCCAGCAATTAGTAAGGTCAAGGTATTTCAGATGTACCAACCTGCGGATATCATCGGGAATCCTGTCGTTTAAAATATTTTCCCATAGAATCAGAGTGTCAAGTTCCGCCAGGTCCCATACGCCCACCGGCACATTATCAAGCTGGTTGAGAGAAAGATTGAGATATCTCAATTTGTTAATATTGCCGATTTCCTTCTCATTGACGGTAAAGTTGAAGTTGATGGAATAGCGACATGCAAGATTAAGGCGGATAATCCTTCCCAAACTCGAATCGGCAATACTGTCGACCGGCGTATGGGAAAAACCGTTCGAATCAAGGATTCCCCTTACAATAAGCGTATCGCAGGCATAATCGGCGCAGGGAGCGGAGAATACGATGCTGCAAAGTCCGCCGGCTAATATAAAAAGGGAAACCATTTTATAATTCATAGAATGTCTCCATCAGTAAATGTTATTCTCTGTGAGAATCTGCTAATCGTATTCACTTTACCCACGGCAGGACCTCGGCCATCCTTTCGTACCAGCAGTACGCGATCTTCCGGTATCCTGTTTCGGTCGGATGAATTTTATCAAAAGAAATATCATCGTCAATCATTCTGCTAAAATGGTCAACGAAGAACGCATACGATACAGGCTGATCAAATATATAGAGTCCTTTTACTCCGCCATCGGTTACATTATTCACCGCGGTGCTATTATTGTACCTTATCGTTCTCTCGGGAGCGGTTGCATTGGTGTTGTCATATGGGGCTTGCGGATATGCACCCGCTTTCATTGGTGGTATAGAGCCGTTGAACACAATGGCCTTGGGCGCAATCTCGTGTATTCGCAAGATAAGCGCATTCAAGCTTTGAAGGGCCATTCCCGTGTTGTCAGGGATATCGGCAGCCTGCCTGAGATCATTTGTGCCTCCCAGCAAGAGAACTATATCAGGAATGAAAAACTTATTATCAAAGCCTAAAGTTGCCGCTTCCCAAAAAAGACCCCGTATTCCATGGAAATCATCGTTTCCTATGGGGGCACCAGTCTCGGCAATGCACCTGAAGTCGACAGGCAGCAAATTCGATAGGGTATTGGGGTATCCACCAACTGCGCTTCCCATACCTAGCGTAATCGAATTCCCCAGCGGCATCACAACCGCGTGCTCATACGCCCCCATATCCGGTCTGTTCCCGGGGTATGCGGGGTCAACGGGCATGACGGCGTTGTCAATGCAGGGGCTCTTTTGAGGGGTATAGGAGAGCCGCAGATCAACCGGCGCAAAAGGTTGAGCGACTCGAAACAGCGGGTCGGCATTGATGTTTCCCGTTCCCGGGAAAAGATCGTTGGGAAACTGCCCCGGTTGCACCTTTACGTCGCTATAGGATACCTCCGCCGCGTCCGGGTACGTTTCGTTCGTCACCCGGTTAGGCAATTGGGAAACCCAGTCGTTCCAGAGTATGCATTTGGTCACAATGACTTTCCCATTATAGCCGGTGGCGGCGGCCGAACCTATCGCCCCGTAGGAATATTGAGCGCTATTATCGGTAAAGGTACACTGGGTCAGCGCCGGCCTTGAGTCCATGCCCTCGGCCCAGTTGAAGAATCCGCCGCCGTGACCAGGCCCAGCGTTATCTATAAAAACGCAACGTTCGAATTCCGCATCGGTGTTCCTGGTGCAGACGCCGGCCGCCCTGTTCCCGGCAAAATTGGCTAGAAAGTCGCACTTGCGCACCATACACTTTGTCAGCGGATCGTATTGCCCGTGGATGCATAAGCCGCCGCCGTCCCGGTACGCAGAGTTATTCTTGAATACGCACCGCTCAATTGTCACCGCCGAATTCAAATTGTACATGCCTCCTCCGCACGAACCCGGGTCTTGCGTCACCTTGGCGAATGATAGGTTGTCCTGAAAAATGCAGTTGACAACATTGAGATTGGTGACGCCTGTGTTGAACATACCCGCACCGCAGAACTTGGAGACATCCGCGACATCGTACTGGTCCGCAAGACCGTCCCTGATCGTAAAGCCGTCAATCGTCGCATTGCTCGTGCCCCTGACGACATTCCACACCCTCTGCTGCGTGGGGCTTAATACTCCGTGCAGCACCGTGGCGTTGAGCATGTAATCGCGCCCGGCTTTCTGATAGCTTCCGCCTTTAGGAAAGCCGCCATAGATTCCGACATTAGGAACAAGAAGAAATGTCTCGCTCCGGTCCGTTCCCGGCAATCCGTATGCGCCTGTCGTAACCCATATTTCAATGATCAAGGGATTATTGCGCGCGGCATTCAAGGCGTCGTACACTCCGCCGTAAATAAGACCTTGGTCGAGATCGGTCGCACTGCTCCAGTCTCCCGCAAAAACAGCGTTCTTGGTATCCTTTCCCACGCTATAAATATTCGAGCTGGCATGGTCAACTCGTATATAGAGCGCTTCAGCGGTTATGTTCGCGATTTTCACTTCCTCCCATTCGCCGCCGTTCCACCGCATCACCTGCAGAAAATCAAGGGGCGCAAATCCATGATAGGGAAATGGAACAGCAACGAGCGTGCTTCTGCCCGGCGCAAGCGTTGTGGTAACTGCGAGGTATCTACCGAGCCGCGCATAGCCAGGCTTAAACTGCGGCTCCGGTATTCCAGCGATCTGCTCATGCAACTGCAATAACACGGTATAGTCAGTCGTCAATAAGGCCGGCGGTATTATCAGCGGAATGCTGTCTTTGTTGGAATACCCCGGGACGCCGGAGAAATCGTACGTGCGTCGGGCATTGATGGCGGAGTTGTTGTTCCAGTTATTGACATTGGCGAGATCCTCGGGCCTGCTGGCGGGATCGTGCTTGTCCGAGCCCAGCGCATCTTCGACCGCATCGGGAACGCCGTCATTGTCCGAATCGATAAGCGGATGTTGCTCCGTGGTGTCTGTCTCGATGACTTCAAGGTATGCGGTAAACGAGCGGAGGCTGTCCCCGGCATTGGAAACCATGCAGGAATATGCCGCTTGGTCGCCGATATGGGCCGAGGGGACCGTAAGGTCTGAGGCAATGGCGCCGGTGATCGGATCGAAGCCTTTGTACCATTGATAATGGATTACCGGTGCGGAAAAAGCTTCAACGCTGAATGTGTATGCACCGCCCTCATGTATTGTTGCGCCTTTGGGTTCAACGGTAATCACTATGTTCTGAAATCGCACAAGAGTCTGATTGTCCCTCTTATTCTCCCAACATAGCTTTATCCATTCTCCGGGGCGCGCGACATTTTCAATCCTGACTTCGTCTATCTTCTGGCTCTTCAATTGATACGGAGGCGATTCGAAGGGGAGTTCATGGCCGTTTTTATAATATCGCAATTCCCCGTGATCGAACACATAGGCGAAGAAAGCCCAACCTTCAAGCGAGTTGTATCCCCACCACGAAATAGTAAAAGCATTCCTGATAGGATAACAGAATCTGCCTTTTTTTGTATAGCATTGCCGGTCACTTTTATCAAGACATGAAAATAAAAGTCCGTTGATTATCGTGGCTGATATCCGGCGTCCTTTCTCAATCGTCTTAATCGCTTTAAAAATCGTCTTTTCATTCCTGGTTTCAAAAAACTCATTTCCGCGTCCGCATGGAAAAATGCGGCTGTATTCACTGTTCATATGAAATACGCAGATAAATCCATTCCTCTTTTCAAAGACGGCGTAATGGTTTGATTTGTCGCGTGCGCGAGGGTTTCCCCAATACATGTCAAGGCCCCAACCAACAGTGTCCCCTTGGATAGCAGGCACTTTCACCCATATTTCCGCTTCTGAATTTGCGCAGTCCCAGCACTCAATCTCATAGTCTATAGGATTGCCTTCGATGTCGCTGAACCTGATGTCTTCGCCGTGCTTCCTGGCCTGGCTGAAATGGAAGTTGGAGGCGTCAAGTTTGACAAGAAGCGGAAACTCGGATATGTCCGCCGAAACATCGGCGCCTGTCGCGGTTGTATTGAGGATAATATATTGCGAATGCTGCCATGCCCCATATTGCGCCTGACCGGCTTGCGCCATCAACGCGGTAAATGCAACGATAACCATCACGCGAGGAGCGGACATACATGCCCCCTTTTGTTGAAGGTTTTCTATCGTCTATCAGACGGCTTTTCAGTTCCGTCCGGCTTTCTCTTATGCGATGGTGCTGGCGATGGCTTGAAAGGATCCGGCAGCTCAGGCTCGGTAGAGGAAGCGGTGATGTGGGCCCGATATAATTGCGGAATCAATGATTGAAGGGCCTGCGGCTTCCGGGTTCTTCTATTAATCTACATTCATGGGGGCGTTTCCACAATGATTTTCAGGGATATTTCCGGCTACGGTTTTGCATTCCATCATAGAGGGTCGTTGTATATCGGCGTCAAGGCGCAGGCAGGCAGAAATAGGCGGCGGCAAGGGCGCTCAATTGGGCGGCAACGCTTGTGACAATCCTTTGATGGTAAGATAGCCGGCTGCGCGCTAAAACACCTTCGCCTTCAACAACGCATACACGATCCCTGCCGCGAGCGCCGCGACCACAATGGCGCCGCCCACTATTGCAGCTATAATCAGGCCTTTGTTCGCTCCCGCGTTGCGCCGCGGCTCATAGGGCGGGATGCCGGCGGGGTTCTTCATGTAAAGCGACAGGATATGGTTGGGCGGCATGCTCGTGATGTCGTGCAGCACCGAAAAAAGCGCATTGCCGAAATCCGCGGCATTGTCGTAGCGCTGGCCGGGCTCAAGCGCCATGGCCTTGTTTACTGCCTGCGACAGGGACGCCGGCATGGGAATGTTGTAGCCTTCAATCGGCTTGAAAACGCCCTTCGTTTTGCTCTGCACCAGCTCCGAGAGCTTCTTCTGCGGAAACGCGCGTTCGCCGCTTATCATTTCGTATAGCACGCATCCCAGTGAAAAGATGTCGGTGCGATGGTCCAGCTCCCTGCCGTTGAGCTGCTCGGGACTCAGGTACACGAGCGTGCCCATGATCTTGTCGCCCACGGTATGCAGGCTGATTTCGGACGGCCGGGCGATGCCGAAATCCATGAGCTTGACGATGCCGTCGCGCGACAGGAAGATGTTGTCGGGTTTGATGTCGCGGTGGATAAGGCCGCGGTAGACCTTGCCGTACAGCGTATAGTCCTTGGTGTGGGCATAATGGAGTGCTTGACAGACGAAGTAGGCCACGCACACGGCCGCGGCGGGCGGCAGGCGCCGGTTCTGGGCGATCATCTGGCCGATGGAAAGGCCGTCCACGAATTCCATTTCAATGAAGGGCACCTGCCCCTCCCACGCGCCGATGGTGTGGATAAGGATGATGTTGGGATGGTTGATGTCGGCCAGTATTTTCGCCTCTGTC
>Ga0315289_10005792_pt1 | contig 18199 bp, 19 predicted proteins | sample YL17G11_40_MG_FD_203452 | JGI IMG/M metagenome (GOLD analysis project Ga0315289, IMG submission 203452) | Sediment microbial communities from Yellowstone Lake, YNP, Wyoming, USA - YL17G11_40 | ecosystem: Environmental > Aquatic > Freshwater > Lake > Sediment | place: USA: Wyoming | collected... | reverse complement strand
CTTTCTAGTCTTGCCTTGCAAAGAAAACTCTATTTTAAACTCATCATAAATTTTGTCATCTTTTAGCATAAAAAAGTAAGAAATTTGAACTTTTTAAATAGATCTCTCCATTTTTGCCTTTCCTCACTAAAATTTATAATACCTTGTTGTTTATAATACTTATGAAAATAAAAGACCTTCCAAAGTCTTCCAGGCCCCGCGAGCGTTTTCTAGAGAAAGGGGATGTGAGAAAAGAGAGTGAATGGGTGTGGAATGAGAAAAGCGAGCGTGAGAGGAAAAAAGAGAATGTTTAGTTAAATTTACATAGAAGGTACAAAAGTACAATTATTTGTTTTACAAAGTAATTGAGAATTTGGCAAACCTTCTGTGTTTGGCTGGACGAAAATTGGATTTTTTTGAATTATATGGTTTCTAATCTTAATATTAAAAGCCAAACTAACTTGAATAATTCCTTTATCTATCTTGGCATTAAGCTGAAACTGAACATCTTCTCTTAAATGTAATTTAGGTATCCCTAAAAACTTTGATGCACTAAATATTTGTAATCCAACAACAAAATTTTCTGAATCAATATCAACAACAAGATTGCCCATTTCAAGAGAGTTTCTGTATTTTCTATCTTTCACTTTAAAGAATAAAGTGTCATATCTGTAATCATAATCCCATTCTCCCTTTCCTTTTAATAGTCTTTCTTTCATCTTAGAATCTCCCCTCTTTGCTCCTTATTAAGAATATAAAAAGTTACTATATAAAGCTTATCAATTTTTAAATCAACTACCATTTTTAGTATGCTAAGACCATAATTGTATATCAAAGCCAAACATCCATTAAACTGCACCCCTACTTCTAAAGGTTTTTCTGTAAATAGAATCTTTTTTAGAATAGTATCTTGGTATATTTTTCTCTGTTTTTCATTCAAACGAAACATTGCATGAGGTGTAATAATCAGATTATTCTCATTAAATTTTTCTATCTTCTTTAAAAAACTAGTCACTTTCAATTTTTCTTTAATATCTGTATCAAAATTCATTGAAGAAATAAAAGTATTCAAACTTTATAAAGGAATGCGGACAACTAACTTTCTTTACTAAAATTTATAATCCCCTGCGGTTTATAATCTTTATGAAAATAAAAGAGATGCCTAAAGATTGCAGGCCAAGGGAGCGTTTTCTGGAAAAAGGGCCAGAAGCTCTAAGTGATGCAGAGCTTTTTGCAATATTGCTCAGAACAGGAACAAGAGGCAAAAAAGGACTGCCAGGAGAAAATGTAATAGAGATGTCAAATAGATTAATCAATGAATACGGATTAGATAAGCTTCTTGAATGCTCATTAAAGGAATTGCAACAGATTAATGGAATAGGTCCTAGCAAAGCAATGCAAATTTTAACAATTGCAGAACTTCAAAAGAGAATAAATCAAGCAAAAACACCGATAACTAAAATAACTTGTGCAAAAGACATCTTTAATTTATTCCATGAAAGGCTTAAAGACGAAAAACAAGAGAATTTCTATGTTCTTTTGTTGAACACTAAGAATCAAATAATAAAAGAAGAATTAATAACAAAGGGCATACTTGATGCTTCAATTATTCATCCCAGAGAGATATTCAAGCCAGCAATAAGGAACTCTGCAAGCAAGATAGTCATTGTGCATAATCATCCTAGCGGGGATCCAAGTCCAAGTCAAGAAGACCTCGCAATCACAGAACAAATAGAAAAAGCTGGAGATGAGCTGGGAATAAAGGTTTTAGACCATATTATAATCGGAAAAGATGGGTTTTGGGGTTGGAAGAAAAGTTAAGAAGCTTTTATTGGTTTTCAGCCCAGCTTTCAGCAACAACATGCGCCTGATCTAAAACTAGCTTAATAGCATGTTCTTGTCCTTCTGGAGGATAGTGATGATTCTTTAATATCTTCTTTACTTTTAACCTTAGTTCTGCCTGAACGCTTTCTCTCATAGTCCAGTCTATTTTTACACTATTTCGTATCATATTTACAAGTTCTAAAGCAATAACTCTAAGATTATTATCACCTAGCACTTCTATTGCTTTTTTGCAGTCTGCCAAAGCATCATAAAATGCTTTCTCATCAGCATTCAAACCTAGTTCTTTTCCTTTTGCTTGCTCTTCCTTGAATTGTTTAGCTAAACTAATCAGTTCTTCAATTGCTTGAGCAGCTTCAATACTTTTATTAGTATACCTCTTAATTGTCTTTTCTAACATCTCCATAAAAGACTTCTCAAGAACAACATTTTTCTTAAAATGAATTTTGATCTCATTATTTAAGAGTTTCTTTAATGCTTCAAACGCTAAATTCTTTTGAGGCATATCTTTTACTTCTGTTAAGAACTTCTCAGAGAGAATAGAGATGTCCGGCTTTGCAACTCCTGCTGCCTCAAAAATATCAATAATTCTATCTGAAATAACTGCTTTTGAAATTATTTGTTTGATTATAGAGTCATATTCTTCTGAGTACTTCCCAGAAACAGTTGTATTCTTAGCTATCGCGGATTTAATTGCTTGGAAAAACCCCACGTCTTCTTTTATTTTCATTGCTTCGTCATTCGGAACAGATAAAGAAAATGCAATTACTAGAGCACTTGTTTCCCTTACGAATCTCTCTTTTAAATTGTCTTTCCCTTTTAGGATGTGTTCAATTGCTTCAGGAATAACTGAAAGTCTCTGCTTCGGATCAAGTTTAAAGAACCTTTTATAATCAAATCCATGGAACATGTCTTTGACGACCTCATATTTCTCTATCATCTTTTTAACAGCCTCATCTTGATTGAAAATTGGTTTGCCTTTGCCACCGCTTGATGTATATTGCATGACTGCGTCTTTCAGCTCTTTCCCGATACCCAAATAATCAACAATTAGGCCTGCTTCTTTATCTTTATATTTCCTATTGGCTCTTGCAATTGTCTGCATTAGTCCATGACCCTGCATTGGTTTGTCTAAATACATAGTGTGCACACACGGAGCATCAAATCCTGTAAGCCACATATCTCTAACAATCACGAGTTTCAGTTCGTCATTTGGGTCTTTTAGCCTATCTCCGATTGCTGCCCTTTTTTGTTTGTTTCTTATATGTTCTTGCCATGCTTCTGGGTCAGAAGAAGAACCAGTCATAATAACTTTGATAACCCCTTTTTTGTCATCTGAATCATGCCACTCTGGTCTTAGATTGATAATTTCATTATAAAAATCCACACAAATCCTCCTTGACATACAAACAATCATGGCCTTTCCATCTATAATCTTAATTTTCTCTTCAAAATGAGTAATAATATCTTTTGCAATTCTCTTTAATCTCTCAGAACTTCCAACAACTTTCTCTAATCTTGCCCATTTGCTCTTTAATATACTCTTGGCTTCTTCGTCTTCTGTTATTTCCTCAACACTTGGATCAATCTTTCTTCTCTCTTCAGGCTTAATTCCTAACTTGGCTAATCTGCTTTCATATAACAAACGAACAGTTGCTCCATCATCAACTGCCTGCTGGATGTCATACTTATCAACATATACACCAAAAACTGCAGGAGTGCTTCTGTCCTTTTTTTGAATGGGCGTTCCAGTAAATCCAATGAATGAAGCATTTGGTAAAGCATCTCTAAGATATTTAGCATACCCATATCTAATTAATGCCTTTTCTTTTTTCTTGTCTTCTACAATTTTTGCACTAAATCCATATTGGGTTCTATGTGCTTCATCTGCAATAACAACAATATTATTTCTATCTGAAAGCATAGGATAATCTTCTTTTTCATCAGGAAAGAATTTCTGGATTGTTGTGAATACAATGCCTCCAGACGATCTATTTAGTAAATTTTTAATATGACTTCTTGATTCTGCATTTTCAGGTTTATTTCTTAATAAATCAGAACATCTTGCAAAAGTATCATGAAGTTGCCCGTCTAAATCATTTCTATCTGTTAAAACAACAATTGTTGGATTTTTAAGTTCTTTTGATAAAACAAGTTTTCCTGCATAAAAAACCATAGATAATGACTTTCCGCTTCCTTGGGTGTGCCAGACAACTCCGGCTTTTTTATTTCCATTGGTTGCTTTTATTGTTGATTCTACAGCCTTGTTTACTGCATTATACTGATGATAAGCTGCAATTTTCTTTATAGTCTCTTTGTCCTTTTCAAAAACAATAAAATGTCTGATTAAATCCAAAAAAGTCTCTCTGTTAAACATCCCTTTTAAAAGAGTGTCAATTCCAAGACGATTTTCTGGCTGGAGTTTTTCATTTATTGTTTTCCAAGGCATAAATCTGTCTTTAGCTGAAGAAATTGTTCCAGCTTCTGCTAACATCCCGTCACTTATAACCAGAATCTCATTAAACCTGAATAAAGAAGGAATTTGAGCTTTATAATTTTGTAATTGCCTGAATGCATCATGAATTGTTGCTTTTTCTTCTGCAATATTCTTTAGTTCAATTACAGCCAGAGGCAAGCCATTTACAAACAAAATGATATCAGGTCTTCTGTTGTATTTATTCTCTATAATTGTAAACTGATTTACTGCCAGAAACTCATTTTTGTTAGGATTATCAAAATCTATAAGCCAAGCCTTGTCTCCTGCAACTCTCTCTTGTTTCCTAAACTCAACATCAACTCCTTCTATCAATAACTTATGAAATTGCTGATTATCCAATATCTGGTTCGGATTAGAAACTCGCAGAACTCTTTTCAAGGCCTCTTCTTTTGCATCAGAAGGAATTTCGGGGTTTAATCTGTCTATTGCTTTTCTCAGCCTATCAATAAGAACAACTTGCCCATAATCCTTTCTTTCTCCATTGCCTTCTGGAGCAGGTGCAATTGTTGGAGCATAAACTATATCATACCCAAGACCTTTCAGTATGTCAAGTGCTGCTTCTTCAACATGCGATTCTGTTATTATCTTTTGCATGATTTCATTAAGTTTAAAGGGTTTTTATGTTTTTGGTGTTTTATCCAAAAGAATTCCCGCATTTAATATAAAGTGATAAATAGGGATAGATTTTGTTTTTCCTTGATCTAAAAAACTCTTTGTCTTGAAATATTCGAATCCCGTACTTCCAAAGTTTAATTTTTCAAAAGAATCTGTAACCATTAATTCATCTTTATCTATAATCTCTTTCTTATATTTATCATTGATAAACTCTTTTCCTTCGTTTATCATAACTATAACTCCAAAAGATTCAAAATCAGTCAAATAAGACTTTATTTGTTTTATCACATCTTTGTAATCATTCCTTGACCATACCTTAAATTCCGAAACACCTTCCAGACTATTCCTAAAATTATCTTTTCCAAATAAGATAAGATCTGTTTCACCCTTGCATTTTAAACTTTCAGCAACTGCAATTTCTTTTATAACTACGTTCGCACAAGAAAGAAAATAGTCTCTAACATCCCCTTCTAAAATACTTCCAATAGTCTTCTTAATAACTATATTCTCTTTTCTTAGAAATTCTCTTGAAATTTTAATAAAAAGTTCTGTAACATTTTTTTCAAAATCGTTTAGTTCTGATTTTAATTCATAGAGATAATCTAAAATCTTTGCATAGATAATTTTTTCTCCAGATTTTAGTAAGAAGGATTTTGCTGCTTCAAAACTTAGTATTGCTAATTGCTCAGGCATCAATCCTCTGTTTCCTAAAGAGAAAACTTCGGATATTGCTGAATCAATAAATGATATAGAAGGTGGTGCATGACTTGTTAAAATATATTTATCTTTTAGAGATTTATAGCATTTCATAAAAGCTAATCCTGCCCAGTAGAAAATGTTACCAAATTCAAAGCAATCATACATCATCCAATCATCAATCTGTTTTCCATAAGATATCTCTTTTATTAGCAGTTCTCCAACCAAGTAATAATAAAGATGAGCCATGGCGTAGTTGTTCTTTGCGGTGTGATAAACTGCCAAATCCTCATAGATAGACTCTGCCTTATTAATTAATTCTCTTACCTTGTGATATTCTGATTTTGTTGAACAAAAACTTTTTATTCCTTCTTTTTCTTTAACTAAGCAGTCACTTTTTATTCCATTGCCTTGTAAAAAATCAAATAACTTTCTACTAGCAATGATGAATTTTTGAGCAGCCATATCTTTAAAATGGATATCTTGTTCTGAAGACTTTGGTTTTAATTTTAATAACAGCTCGCCGATTCTTTGATTCATCACTGAGTATTTACCAAGAAGATCAAGAGACTTTTCTTTGATTATTTCAATTTGTCCGGGATATTGGTATTTTAAAGAGTCTATCTGAACATAAGAATGCCATAAATTATTAGCATAACCTTCCATCTCAGATATAAATTTAATTTCTAATTCTTCTGAGAATTTTGGTTCGCTTCCTAATTTTTCTAACTCTTGTTTAATTTTATCATTAACCTGATCTTCATCTGTTGTCATTTTACTCTAATCTCTCCACTCATTAATTTAGGTAAGAGAGAATCTCGGATTTTTGAGAGGTTTTGTGATTGTTTTACATTACTTACCAATTTATTAAAAATCGGTTCAATTAAAGTAGAAAAATTCGAAAAGGTTGTTTCATCTGGAACTGCTAAATTCATATAATTTAACGAATGCCCTGCATGTAAAATTGTTGTGCCTTGAGCATAAGTGTTTATTATTTCTTGTATTTTTTTACTTTTTAATAAAAAATAAATATATCCTTTAGGAATGACTTTATCTTTAAAATAGACTTTTTTAACGCCGCTAGAAAAAGCCCCTTTCATGCCAATCCGAACTATTCCCAAAGTAGCATCTAAGGAAATTAGAATATCCTTCTCATTACAGATTTTATTTTCTGTTAAATTTAGAGGAATGAATGTATCAACCTTATCTGGTTGATTGATATCTCCCACTCTAATAAATCGTATATTATTGTCTGATTTTTTTGTTTCATAACACTTAGATCCCGGTTCTATACCTTTTTCAAAAACCAAGATTTCTTGAATATTCTTTATTTTCCACTCCTTCTTTCTTTCATCAACAAACCACTTTTTAAACAAAACTTGCCCGATTGCTTCGAGAGTTTTGTTCATTTGGTTGTTTAGTTCGATTTTTGCATCTAGTGAGGAGAGGATGGAGACGATGGTGATTTGCTCAGGGAGGGGAGGAATTGGAATTTTAAGATTATTTAAAATAACCATTGTTAAAAATTTAGTAGCAGTTCCTTGTGAAATTTCTTTAAGATAATTCAATCTGAAATTTAACTGGTATAATAAATATTTTAATGAAACAAAATTATCTCGGGGAGTAATAACATATGTTCTTTGGTAAGCATCAAATTTTCCATTATAAAAATTTGTATGGAAAACACCATTGGCATTATTCCCGGCAAGTAGTATTGCTTCACAGTCAAAAGAATAAGAGTTTATCTTTAATGGTTCTGGTGCACAAGTAAAGAAAGGATATTTACCTTTTTCTTCTGCATAATTTGAGTCTAACTTTCCTGTTTTGAAATTTGCAATTTTTCCAAGGTTATTAACTTCCCAATTTTCAGGAATCATTCCTATTTCAGTTTGTTTGAATCTCTTCTCCATTTTGAAAAATTATAATCTTCGTTTTATTTCTAGTTTTTCCTAAAATAACATGAAATCCAAATTTATAGCGGTAAGTTGTTGTTAATTCTCTTAGATTATTCCTATCTTTATTTCTTCCAAAATAATTATCCCATCTCTTTATTTCAAAACAGATAAAATCTGCATTTTCATCATTATTTCTTTTGTGAACAATAATATCAATAAGGCGATTAGTAATTGTGCCATCCATATTTTGAATTGGTTTTCCACTAAATCTTTGTCCATTTTCCATATGACTATTATAATCACAATCAACAAAATAAGGTAATAGAAATGCTTCTTGAACGTAATGGGCAAATCTGAATGATAAGCATCTTTCACATTGGGTTTTATTTTTAATTAATTCAAAAAGAGAAGGATTTTCAGAATATAGTTTATCCAAACATTGCTTTATTTTTTGTAAAATTTGTGGCAGTTCCATTTTATATTTCAGTTTGTTTAAATTTTTGAGTTTGTTTCATTTCAAATTCTCCTCAATAATTTTCTGAGCTTCTTCAACTTCTACAACTTTAAGATTATATTTTGTAAATTTTTTTACCACCTTATTTGCTTCTTCTCTAAATTGACTATCATTTGTTATTAACAAATCGCAGTCGTTGCTTAAAGCTGTTGCAAGGTGAATAGCATCCGGCGACCAAATGTTTGAATAAGAGCTTATAGACAATGCAACTTGCCAGCCTTCTTTCGAGAGCAAGAGTTGACTTAAAAATGGATAGGTCTCTTCCAGATTATCCGTATATTCCGAGATTTTCTTAAAGTGATGATCCTCCAAACAAGGATTATTCTTTTCTCGCATTATTTTTTTAAATTCCCATCTCTTATTAATTGCTTCTTGAAAGTAAAGGTCATCTTTTTTTGTATCGCTTAATTCCATTGATAGAAAAAAAGAAGTATAGCATACAATTTTTTTCTTTTCAACCCATTTTCGAATGCTTTCCATCAAATGAGTGGATTTATTATTTCTTTTCTCCATTACATCTCGTACAAAATTCGTATCCAAATAGACTTTCATCTGCGTTTTCTCCTCGTAGAATAAAAAGTTACTTTAACTGGCTTCTTTATTACTTTAGTTGCCTTAAATTTTGCTACGGTGCCGTCAGATCTTCTAAAGCGAACCACTGTTGGTTTCTTTATTTTTTTAGTAGCCCAAAAACTAATTCTTCTTGCCATTTTCATCACCTTCATCAGCGAATTCATAATTTACTTTTAATAATAATTCAACTAATTCAAAACAATTTTGAGCTTCTTCTTGAGTTCTATTTTCTATTTTGTGGTTTGTATTATTGCCTAATGTTCTAACAGAATCAGATTTATTTTTACTCTTTTTTGGGATATTTCCGTTATTATATAAATAATCAATATATTCAACAAAACTCTTTCCCTCTTCGGCTCCTTCTTCAACTGCAATATGCATAATTAATTTTCTCATCAACATTATTGCTCCATTAAAACATCCAGATTGCATACATTTTCTAATTTCAGAATGAACAACCAAAATATTCTCTGGAAGTTTACTTATTTCTTTTCCAGGAAGAGGCAATACAATTTGCTTTTTTTCATCATCGAGAACAACCGGGGCTTTACAATGAGGGCAAATATAAATTGTACTTCCAACATGAGTGGGATTATAAGTATCATAACTTTGATATGCTTTTTCTGATGAAACTTTATTTCCACAATTCCAACAAGTGAAAGAAGCAGGTCTTACATTCGAAATTCCTTGCCAAATTTGACTATTAAATTTAAACATCCTTAAAATCCCCCAACCTTCCCTAAATTTACTTTTATCTCCTCTTCCAACTTTTTACCCTCGACAAATTGTTCATTTAATTCTCCCACTAATCTTTTCATTTTTTCCTCGAAAGCTTCTTTGTCTTCTTCCTCTTCTTTGACTCCGACATATCTTCCAGGGGTTAAGATATGCCCTTGTTTTCCTACTTCTTCTAAAGATGCAGACTTGCAAAATCCTGCGACATCTTCATATTTTATTTCTTTTTTATTTTCGTCTAAAACTTTCTCGCCTCTCCAGGCATGATATGCGTTTGAAATTCTCTTGATATCATCATCAGTTAATTCTCTATGCCTCCTGTCAATCATTACTCCGAGGTTTCTGGCATCAATAAATAAAATTTCTCCATTCCTATCTCTATGTCCGTGATTTCCTTTATCCCGTGTAACAAACCAAAGACAAGCAGGAATCATTGTATTATAGAAAAGCTGGCTAGGCAAAGCAATCATGCAATCAACTAAATCATCTTGGATTATTCTTTTTCTTATTTCTCCTTCTCCGGATGTATTTGATGACATTGATCCATTAGCAAGCACAAAACCTGCAATTCCTCCATGAGACAAATGATGAATAAAATGCTGAACCCATGCAAAATTGGCATTTCCAGTTGGAGGAACGCCATATTTCCATCTTACATCATCTCTTAACAAATCCCCTTTCCAGTCGCTATCATTGAAAGGTGGATTAGCAAGAACAAAATCAGCTTTCAAATCCTTGTGTTTGTCTTCATGAAAACTATCACCCCATTGAATATTAGACTCAATCCCCCTGATAGCCATATTCATCTTGCATAATTTCCAAGTTGTAGAATTTGATTCTTGTCCATAAACCGAAAGTTCCCCTTTTCTTCCTCCATGCTCTTCTACAAATTTTTCAGATTGAACAAACATCCCCCCACTTCCACAAGCAGGATCAAAAATCCTGCCTTTGAATGGCTCAATCATATTAACAAGCAACTTTACTATACACCTCGGTGTATAAAACTGCCCGCCTTTTTTTCCTTCAGCATCTGAAAACTGACCCAAAAAATACTCATAAACTCTGCCAAGGAGATCTTTACTCTTGCTTTCTTTGTCTCCTAATCCAATTGTGCCAATCAAATCAATCAATTCTCCCAGTCTGGTCTTATCCAAAGCCTCTCTGGAATAGTCTTTTGGTAAAACTCCTTTCAAAGAAGGATTGTCTTTTTCTATTAAATCCATTGCATTGTCTACTAATTTTCCAATGTTTGGCTGTTTTGCATGATTTTGCAAATAACTCCATCTTGCTTCTGTAGGAACCCAAAAAACGTTTTTTGCGAGGTATTCATCTTTATCCTCCAGAACCATATATCTCTCAGAAGGCTCTTTTACATACCATTCATTACTTGGGTCTGCTGTCTTTTTTTCTAACTCTCTATTGTACTCTTCAAAAGAGTCAGAAATGTATTTTAAGAAAATAAGCCCTAAAACTACATGTTTATACTCTGCAGCATCCATGTTACTTCTAAGTTTGTCTGCTGCCTGCCAGAGCTTGGTTTCAAAACCTAAATTTGCTCCATTATTTTCCATAAAAAACTAAAGAGAACTGTTTTTAAAAATCTACCTTTTAACATCCTCCTTGATCTTTTTTCTCTTTCCCTTCTTTTGGGAATATATATGGAAGCAAAATTACAAGCATAACAACAGACACTATAAAAAAAGTACTAACTTGTTTAAAAGTTTGAGGTGTTGAATATATTAATCCCAATCCTGTAATAGCTAAGAATATTTGCAAAATTCTTACCCATTTCTTTTTTATAAAATAAGAATATAATCTCCCTATGACTAGTGCTAAAACCAAACAAAGGCCAAAAGAGATAATAAAGATTAAAAAATATTTATTCAAGTTGTTAATAATTTTCTCAGAATTATACAATAATATAAAAACAAAAACCATTGCGATAAAGAGCATTATTAATTGATATACCCTTCTTATGGCAAACATATTAGAAGTTTGTGAATGATTAGAAAATTTATATTTTTTTGTATTATAATCAGAAATTTGCAGCTTACAATTATCAAACCTATTTTTGTAGTATTGATTAAAGTACTCCTCTATATTTTTACATTTTTCATATTTCCATTTTTTCATTTCTTGTGCATTTCTAAAAGATATAAAGTTGATTCCTAATAATAAAATACCTGTAGAAGCAATCAGTAAAACAAGTATTGGGTGTAATCTCATTATATCAAATATATTTGCTAAAATTGTAATCGTAGACAATACAAATAAAGAAGACATTGTCCAAGAAGTAGTATCATTATGCTGAGCAGAATTCTGCAATTGTTTATATTCTTCTAACATCAGTTCTTGTTCTTTAGAAAAATTGCCATTTGACATTAAAATTAAAAGTCACTTATTATTAAAAGGATTTATATTATACGAAATATGCTTCAAAGTAGAGTAATTAATACTTATATAAAAACCCTTTCTTCACTCTTTCTTTTCTTCTTCCTTCTCTTCCTTCAAAAGCCCGAGCTTTTTCAGCATTCTGTCTTTAATTAATTTTTCTCGCTCAATTGTAAATTCTTCAAAATCTTTTATATCAAAGGGATTTCTAAGCAAAATTTTAACAATACTTTCAGAGATAAAGTGACTTTCTAGCATTTCATAAACTTTCTTTTTGTCTTTTGCACACTCGATTATTCCTTTTAAATATTCATTTGGCAATTTCACTCCGAATACTTTTCTATTTGTGTCATCTGAAATTGGGATTCTATTTAATATTGTATTAACTTTATTTCCTAATCTCTTACCAAGAAGTGAATTTTGAGGGATTATATGATGATCATCAAGCTCGGAGTATTCAGGCAAGTCAAAAGTTATAAGATCTCTAGCCCCATTAATTGTCATTAAGTTAAATATTGCATTATAAATAGCCGAGCTTTGGCTTGTTTCTTTTTTTAATTCCATGTTTTTAATATCGTTTATTGCTTGGTCTATTACTTCTGGTACAGCCGACTCATCTTCAAACCATTTTTTCATAATTAAAAAATCGCTTGTGGCTTGAGATTCTACAGAACTTGAATAATTATTAGTAAATATAGAAGCCCAGTACCATTTCGCTATTTTGTTATTCTTGTTACTCATATCTCCTTGGGAAGGATTTTTACTCACGAAATCAATTGCAGTAAACGCCGGAATTATTGAGATATAGGGAATAAATTTAGGTTTTATTGCCCCAAATTCTCGAGGATTAGTTATTTTCCTTATAGTTAGCTCTACATTTTGAACTGATAATTTCCACATGTCTTCAAAATCTTTTTTTGTTGGGATAAGCACATCTTCAATAATTTGACCATTCGATTTTATTTTTCTTTTTGAACCCGGAACCAAATAGTAAAGATATTTTGGGGAACAGTAGCTTTGTTTTAATATTGAAATTGTTTGTAAGAGATAAACTTTCATCTTTTCTTCTTCTAATTTTTTAATAGGTGAAAAAAGATCTATTTTCCTCCAGTCTTCTTTTAGTTCTATGCCTTTCGGTAAAAATGCAGCATTTAAAATATCAAATATAGAAAGTTCTATGCCTCGAGTGTTTATTCTAGTAAAAATATCACATACCTTTGACATTTCTAAACTTTTATCTAATTCGATAAAACTTATTTCATAATCTTGAAGTATATCTTTAAAATTGTTATATAAATTGTCTCCTATTTCTTTAAACTCTTTTTTCCCTTTGTTTACCCAGTAGTCTCTATATTCATCAATCCATTTAGTCCATAAATAAATATCTTTGTTACCTAAGACGCCGAGTGGAAAAGTATGGTTCTCAAATTGCTGATCTTTGTTGTTTAATAGCTCAATTACTCTTTTGCTTTCCCATTCATAAAAAAAAGCTTTATCAAACTCCGCATTAAGCATTTTTTGAGTATCTATAAAAAAGAAGCATTTATTTTTTCTATGTGGAAAGTTTTTCATAGGAGCACATAGAGCATAATAAAGGGCGCTTAATCTTTGTTGTCCGTCTAAAACAAAATACTCTGGAGAAAATTTGCCTTCAAAGCCATAAACTGGCTCATACTTTAAACTGTTAATATTCTCTGAGCTAACTTTCCAGAATAAGAGTGTTCCAATATAATAATCTTCAAATATAGATCTTATCAGTTCTAGAATGTCTTTTGCTCCCCAATCAAATTCTCTTTGAAAGGTAGGGATTGCAAATTTTCCATCCCTTATGTCTGAAATTATAGACTGTAACTGCCTTTTTTCAGGTCTTTCTAATCTTTTCATATTTTCTGGTATTCACGCTTCTATAAAAACTTATTCATACTTCTCCAAAAATAAAGATCAAGATAACATCTTTCGCAGTCCATATTATTTGTTAGTTTGGATTAACATATTTTAATAATCTATGTTAAATAAAGTATTTAAACTTTTTAACCCTTTTCTATAAAAACCTACTCCTCCTCCGCATCTTTCCTCTTGCTTAGTGCAATCCTCCAATCTTTTTCAATCTTTACTTTGTTCCTGATATTGTCTTCTATTTCTCCCTTTAAGACTTTGCTGTTTAATCTCGGATAGCATATCATTGAGCATTCTTCATATAGCCCTTTGTCTTTCATAAGCTGGATAAACTTGTCTTTATCTTCGCCTTCTGGCATTAATATTTTATCAAATTCCTTGACAGAAGCCTTTTGGTTGCTTCCATAAATCATATCTACCCCTTTTTGCTTGGCAAATTCGATTAAATTTCGCTTTAAATCCTCTTGCTGTTCTTCTAATTCAGCCATCTTCTTTTTGACATCTGAAAATTCATCAACCAGTTTAACTCCCTCATCTTCCTTGAATTCCTTCTTGGGCTTTTCATGCAATTCTTCCTGATGCTTAAATGAAGGGCATTCGCTTCTGTAAAGGCAGTATTCGCACAGGTTAGAGACTTTTCTTGGAAAATTATCCTCTTTCGCTGCTTTTTCTATTTCCTTAATCAGTTTCATTACATCTTCTTGAAGTTTCCTTAACTGGTTTTCATCTCTTTCTGAAACCACGTCTTTGTCAAACGCAAGCATATGCCATTTTAGGACTACTTTTTTGCAGTCTGAAAATTTGTCTTTTACCCATATTGAATACAAAGCCAGCTGCCTGTCCTCATCTGCTTCTTCCTGAATTTTCATCCTTGAATTAGTCTTATAATCACAAACATAATAATTGCCATCTTTATCGCATCCCAGCTTGTCAATCCTTACATGCCATTGGTTTCCATCAGGCAGAGTCATCCTATCCTGAGTTTCCAATTCCAGGATAGTCATTTCATCATCTTTATACCTGTCATAATAATCCGAAATAAACTGCAAGCCCATTTTTTTGTAGTTCTCAGCGCTTAAATCTTTCTTAACTACCAAAATATCTTCAGAGTATTCTTTTTCCCATAAATCCCTGTAAAACTTAAGCAATATTGCCTTTGAAACTCGTTTTTTGAATTTCCAATTTTTATACATCTCTTCTAATGTTTGATGAACCATATCCCCCATAAATGATTCAATAGTTGCAGGGATATCAACTTCTATTTTATCAATGTATTTTAGCTTGTACTGATAAGGGCAATTTTCAAAACATGAAACTCTTGAATGGGAATAGGTTGCCATAAATTCTTTTGGAAACGGTTCTATAAAAAGCCTTTCCTCACGCTTCTTCAAAATCCATAAAACATATAAACAACCACATATCTTATGATTATATGGCATGGCGAGGTGTAATTCTTGAAGAAAGTCTTGAAGACAAATCATTGCTTAAACTGGCAAAGATTGTCCACACAAAGACAGAAAGACTTGAAGGCGAAAATAGAGTTATGACTTTCCACAAGATAGAAGTTGAAGATAAAAATAAAGAAGAATTCATTAATCAGGCGATAAAAGCAATAAAGAACGGATTCTACATTCATATTGTCAAAGATAAAGTGATGTATGTAATATTCAAATACCATATGTTCAAATTCAGCAAGGGCTATCCTGAATTAGAGACTGCACGAAATCATGGCTTATCTATAGGAATCCCAAAAGAACAGATGCCATTTGAGCACTTAATTGATGACCCTTGGGACTAAAAACCCTTTCCCTTCTCTTAATTTACACTCGCCCTTATTATCCTTACTTCACTTACTGGCTTGTCATTGATTGTCTGGGCTTTTGCGAGCTCATGTTCATTTAAGGAAAACTAACCAAAGTTATAAATTATAAAGATTCTTTTCACAAGCCCCTTATAAACTCATTAATTACCCAACGAAAAACTAAAGTTTATCAAATCAGAGTTTTAAAAGATTGTCGAATATTTTACAGATGTCAAGAACCGTGGACTAATGTCAGAAATGCTGTTAAAATTGTGCATTTCTGAACACACTCAAAAATATAAAATATTTTTGATGAGTCCACGGCGTGAAACGCCGTGCGGTTCTTGAGCACCTCGAAAACCCAAGGTTCTTGCTCACGAACTAAAGCAGGGAGTGTGCGAGGGTTTTCTCAGTGTCAAAGGAAAATAATAATTATGTCAGAAAAATAAACTACAGCCTTTAGGCTGTAGACAGTTGTAAAACAACTGTCAGATTTTTCTGAACATCCAAAACTCCCACACAAACCACACCTTTTAAGGTGTGGTAAACTCAAGGAGTTTTTGATTTTAATTGTTTAAACCAATTAGTAGCTTCTTCAAATACTTTCTCTCTATGCAAAATATTATCTTTATATGAATGATTTGCACCATCAATTAATACTAACCTTTTATCACAGCGTAGTATTTTTGAAGCATCAACTGAACTTTGAAAATTTATTCTGGAATCGTTTGTTCCATGAATTATCTGAACAGGAGAGACAAGAGATTGTAAAGAAGCAGTAGAATCATAACTCCTTAAATCTTCAAATAGTTGCTTTCCAATCCTAAGGCCATTTTTTTCAATATACCCTTGTTCCCTTAACTTAACTAAGTTTTCAGGAGTATTATATCTTGGGAACATATCCTTAGCAGGAAAAAAAGCAGGACTCCATAAAGAATAAGCAGAAACATGAGGATTTTGACTTTTGAGTGCAACTGTTGCCCCCAAACTAAAACCAACTAATCCTATGGGATTATAAGGATGTCTTGATTGGACATATTTTATCGTAGCATTAAGATCCGAGGCTTGTTTTCTTATAGAAGAATCAACAAAATCCCCTTCACTATCTCCTATACCGCTAAAATCAAATCTTAGGCTATTAAATCCCTGCCTAGCGAGATACTCTGCAAATTGAGTAAATAGTCCATTTTCTTCCTTATTACCACAAAAACCAGGCACTAACAAGATAATTGGACCAGGCTGATTATTTTCTAAAACTCCAGTTATACTTTCTCTAAAATAATTGGGGTATTTTACTGTTTCATGCATGTAATAACTAATACTCCGAAATTTAAAAAACTTATTATCAGCCCCAGTTTCAAAGTCTTATTTTTCATCTTCGCAACTTGAATAATCTTGGGTGTATAAAACCCTTTCTTACTTCTTCTTTGTCTTCCAAACGCAGAAATGCGGGGAATTAAGCGTCTTTTCATACTCCCTTGGAAATTGTTTTTTCGCTGCCTTTAATGGCTTGCAATCTTCATAATCAACAATGTCAAAGCCATTATTCACAAGCAATTTGATGATTGTGCCATAAGTCTTATGATAATGAGCCCCTTTGGCTTTGCCTCCCCATAATGCATATTTCCATCCTTCTTCAAAATAATTCTTAATCTGCCTGAAAGTCTTAAAAAACCACCTTGTCTTTTCTGTTTTCTCAGTTACGGGATTGTATATTGAGAAGATGAAAATTCCGCGCTTATTTAATACCCTGCTTATTTCTTTAAGCACATCTTTCCAGTTTTTAAAATGCCCCATTACTAAAGTTGCAAGAACAATATCAAACTCTCCTTTTTTGTAAGGAAGGTTTTTTGTTGCATCTCCAACAACGAACTCAACTCCAGGAGCTTCTTTCTTCGCTATTTTTATTAATTCCTTAGAGATGTCTATTCCTTTAACATCAGCTCCATTGTCCTTCAATATCTTGGCATATAATCCTGGCCCGCAGCCAAAATCCAGTATTTTCTTTCCCTTGACATTTCCCAATAATCTTAATGTAGCCGGCATCTCGAGCATCTCATTGTAAAAATAACTGCTGCCTGACTTGTATTTCCTAGTATCATAATACTCCTGCCCTAAAGTATTATACGCTTTCTTTATCATTTCTTTTGTCATGCAACCTTATATCCTCAGAGATTTTTAACCCTTTCCCATCACACCCAAAAACCATGCAAAAGGGGATTTATCTTTATCGCCTGTTTCATTGTCACATTTGTAAAATGCAAGGTATAAATCAAGGGCATCAGACCCCTGCAGCCTCTCTGCCAATCTGTGGGCTCTTTGCTCTGCCTTTGCCCATTCATTTTTCCTGTGCCCCTGGAACCATGAATTATACGCTTCGTCATGCAGTTCTATAACTTCCAAAACAGGCGTGGTGGAGATATGCCTCCCAGCAAATTTTCTCGCTAAAAAGCCGTGGTTGTTTTCACCAACTTTTGGCTTTGTTCTGTCAACTTGGTATTTGAATGTATCATGCACTAATGCAGCCAATCTCAAATCCCGCCTGTTCGCGGCATCGCAATATCTGTCAACATTGCCCAATACGTCTCTTATATGATAAATTACCAGCCCTTCAGGATGCCCCGGCCTCGGCTTTCCGTAAAAACACCCTTCAATAAACTCCCTATTTGAAGTAATAGCTATTTCGAGTTCAGTTTCAGGCCTTAAAATTTGAGTTACGCCAGTCATTTTAGTTTATACACTTTCTTGTATAAAAAGCCTTTCCC